>ERZ1643249.2107-NODE-2107-length-18994-cov-6.471144_pt1 | contig 18994 bp, 18 predicted proteins | sample MGYA00579263_ERZ1643249 | MGnify/ENA primary metagenome ERZ1643249 (study PRJEB29033, sample SAMEA4952264) | chicken gut metagenome | biome: Broiler Chicken; feature: Gastrointestinal Tract; material: Caecum | place: Ireland | collected 2018 | study: Broiler... | reverse complement strand
CTCTCGATGATGCGCGGATCGATACTTCTGTCCGCAACCGACATATTTACCTCCTGCGATAATCTAATTACCGATAATTCAATTATCATTATAATCATATGTCCCTCGCCTGTCAAGAGTTTTGCGGCAATTTTAAGAAATTTTCGAAATAAAATTTGGGCGCCAAAAAATCGCAGGGTTCAAGTCCTGTTTTGCATGAAAAACGGTCAAAAGACAGCACAAAATCAAAACCTGTTTTGAGGGTGCGTAAAAGTCCCGTTTTTGCCGTGGACAGCATTTTTATCCACGAAACATGGTCTATGCAACGAAATTTTAACTAACACTATTTTGACGAATCTGCTATTTGCTATTATTCCCCAAGGCTATTTACCTTGTGCTAAACTGAATGTGTCGTTTTCTTGATTCTTCATTAAAACGTCCTCCTTTGTGTCTTACTTATGTACGGTTGCGAGCCTTACATTCAGTTTAGCACAAAGGAGTTTTTTTGTATACCTGCTTCTTTCTGCTGCTAAAGCCTTTGTCGTTTTCCTTTTATCCACCGGCATAGCCGGTGGTTTTTGCTTGATAACAAAAAAGAACACCGAGCAATTCGGTGTTCTTTAAAATGGAGCTGATAGCGGGATTTGAACCCGCGACCTCGTCCTTACCAAGGACGTGCTCTACCTACTGAGCCATATCAGCGATCCGCCTCTGTCGTCAGACAGCTTATTTATTATATCTTATTTCGACTTTTTTGTCAATCCTTTGAAAATATATTCCTGAAAAAATCCGAGAAAATCGTCAAAAATAATTATGTGTTATCGAAACGGCAAGATATCCCTTTTACAGAATTTCTTTTATAGCGCGCGCAAATCCCTCCATAGTCTTTCCGTCTGCAAGCTGAAGATAAAAGCACCTTCCGCTGTACTCCCCTTTCCAATACCTGTTGAGGTTAAAGCCGCACCAATCGCCGCGGACCTCGAACAAAAGTTTTTCAAACGGCATTCCGTCCGCCTCTCCTTCCTTCGAAAAGACAAACTCCGCCCACAAACCCTGCTCCATCGCCTTTCTCGTGACGGAGTCCAGCGACACTCCGAACGCGGGCATTCTGTACGAAGCCGTCACCATCTCTTTCCAAGCGGCAAAAACCACAGAAAATTCGGCATCCCCTCGCGCAATGTCTTTGCTCTTTCCATCCATCCATATAAGAATGCGCTCGGCCTCTTCGATCTTTTTCAACAAATCGTCTCTTTCCATATTTTTATTATATCAACCTTTGTCTCTCCCGTCAATCAAAAAGATTTCAAATTTTTGCAAATAAATTTATATAAATATGTTGACAAATTTATAAAATGCGCTATAATATATGCAACAAGAAAAAAGGAGGCGGAACAATGAAAAAGAACATGTACAGTCTCATGCTCGCCGAAGACGTGATCCGCGCGATCGATGCGCTTGCGGCGGAAAAGAACACAAACCGCTCCAATCTCGTCAATCAGATCCTGGCGGAATACGTCTCCCTGAAGACGCCTGAAAAGCATGTGCAGAACATCTTTGACATCATCGAAGAGCTGTTCGGACACAAAGACGGCTATATGCTCTACAGCCAGCCGAACGACATGACGATGTCCATCAAGAGTTCTCTCAAATACCATTACCGACCCACGATTCGCTACGAGGTCGAGATGTACCGCACGCCGCAACAGACGATCGGACAACTCAAGATCATCTTCCGCACGACAAGCGCGGAGCTTCTTGTGGAACTGACAAGATTTTTCAAGTTGTGGATGCAGCTGGAAAATATCTACATCAAACACTTTTTTTCGAAGGGCGCGATCGAATACGGAATGGAAAACGGAAGATTTTTGCGGACTTTCGCCGTTCCGAACGATTCCGACTATTCGGAAGAACAGATCGGACAAGCGATCAGCAACTACATCGCGACTTTCGACGACATGTTAAAGAATTTCCTCGCAGGGAATTACTCCTCTACCGAACAGGTGGAGGCGCGATACCTGCAATATTTAAACAGCGGAGTTCAGATCATCTGAACAGGCCGACCTTTTCAAGGAGGTGAACATTATGAACGCACAGAAATTTACAAAAAAGACACTCGAAGCGATCAACGCCGCCCAGAGCATGGCGATCGAAAACCAGAACATGCAGATCATGCCGGAGCATCTTCTGTATGCGCTCACCGATCAGGAAGGCGGTCTTATTCCCCAGCTTTTTAAAAAGATGGGTGTGGATACCGACAATCTCCTTGCCCTCCTCGACGGCGCAATTTCCAGGATCCCCGCGGTGAGCGGAAGCGGCAGAGAGCCCGATAAGATCTACATCTCCCCTGTCACCGACAAAATCCTGAACGAAGCGGAACGGCTTGCCGCGTCCATGAAGGACGAATACGTCTCCGTTGAACATGTCATGCTTGCACTCTTCGATCATGCCCCCGAAAACGTGCGCCAGATCTTCCGCTCTCTCGGCATCACAAAGGACGCATTTTTGTCCGAACTTAAAAAAGTCAAAACGGACCGCGTGACCAGCGACGAACCCGAAAACACCTACGACGCACTCGGTAAATACGGATTCGACCTCGTTCAGCGCGCGAAAGAACAGAAGCTCGACCCTGTCATCGGCAGAGACAACGAGATTCGAAACGTCATCCGCATCCTGTCAAGAAAATCCAAAAACAACCCCGTTCTCATCGGTGAACCGGGTGTCGGCAAGACCGCGATCGCAGAAGGACTCGCCCAGCGCATCGTGCGCGGCGATGTTCCCGAGGGGCTGAAAGACAAAACCATCTTTGCGCTCGACATGGGCGCGCTCATCGCGGGCGCCAAGTTCCGCGGCGAATTTGAGGAGCGGCTCAAAGCCGTTCTCAATGAGATCAAAAAGAGCGAAGGCAAGATCATCCTCTTCATCGACGAACTCCACACCATCGTCGGCGCGGGTAAATCGGACGGCGCAATGGACGCAGGCAACCTGTTAAAGCCAATGCTCGCGCGCGGAGAACTTCACTGCATCGGCGCGACGACTTTGGACGAGTACAGGAAATACATCGAAAAAGATGCGGCGCTCGAGCGCAGGTTCCAGCCTGTCCAGGTGGATGAGCCGACCGTCGAAGACACCATTTCCATTCTCCGTGGCCTCAAGGAGCGCTACGAAGTCTTTCATGGCGTCCAGATCCACGACCAGGCACTCATCGCCGCCGCGACGCTGTCCCACCGCTATATCTCGGACAGATTTCTGCCCGACAAGGCGATCGACCTCGTCGACGAGGCGTGCGCGACCATCCGCACGGAGATCGATTCCATGCCCGCCGAGATGGACGACATCGCGCGCAAGATCATGCAGCTTGAGATCGAGGAGATGGCGCTCAAAAAGGAAACGGACAGCCTCTCGAAGGAACGCCTTGCCGCACTGCAAAAAGAACTTGCCGAACTGCGCGATAAATTCAACGCGATGAAGGCACAGTGGAACAACGAAAAGGCGAGCATCCATGTCGTGTCCGACACCAAAGCAGAGATCGAAAAGGTCAACGGCGAGATTGAAGCGGCACAGCGCGTGGGCGACTACGAGCTCGCCGCAAAACTCAAATACAGCCGCCTGCCCGAGCTGCAGAAAAAGCTGGACGAAGCGCAGAAAAACGGAGCGAACACAAAGCACACCCTTCTTCGCGATACAGTCACGGAAGAAGAGATCGCACGCGTTGTCGCACGCTGGACGGGAATTCCCCTCGCCAAACTCATGGAAGGCGAACGCGAAAAGATCCTGCACCTGGACGACATCCTGCACAAGCGGGGCATCGGACAGGACGAAGCGGTCACAAAAGTCACCGAGGCGATCCTCCGCTCGCGCGCCGGCATCGCAGATCCCAACCGCCCCATCGGTTCCTTCCTCTTCCTCGGCCCTACGGGCGTCGGTAAGACAGAGCTCGCAAAAGCGCTTGCCGAGAGCCTGTTTGACGACGAGCACAACCTCGTGCGCATCGACATGACTGAGTATATGGAAAAGTTTTCCGTTTCAAGACTGATCGGCGCGCCTCCCGGATACGTCGGCTATGACGAAGGCGGACAGCTCACCGAAGCGGTGCGCAGAAAGCCCTACTCCGTCGTGCTCTTCGACGAGATCGAAAAGGCACACCCCGACGTGTTCAACATCCTCCTGCAGGTACTTGACGACGTCTAACCTCGGTTCTTCCTTCCTGCTCGACGGTATCGATGAAAACGGCGAGATCGAAGAAGACGCAAAAGAAAAGGTATCGCAGCTCCTCAAACAGAGCTTCCGCCCCGAATTTCTCAACAGACTTGATGAGATCGTCTATTATAAGCCGCTCACGAAGGAAAACATCACGCGCATCATCGACCTGCTCATCAAAGACCTCTCGGCACGGCTTGCGGACAAACAGCTCAAACTTGAGATCACGCCTTTGGCGAAAGAGCTCATTATCGAAAACGGATATGACCCCGTCTACGGTGCGCGCCCGCTCAAGAGATACCTGCAGAGCAAAGTAGAGACAATGATCGCACGCACGATGATCGCCAACGACCTGCAGGCAGGCAATACCATCAAGATCGGCGCATCGAACGGAGAGTTTACCGTTACGATCGCATAAAATTCAGGCGGCTTGCCGAAAGGCAAACCGCCTGTACATTTCCTTATCGAGCCGTCGCACTTCTGCGGCGGCTCTAAATCGACGTTTTTAGAGGTTTGTCAGATAGAAGATCTCTTCTGCCGTGAGTTTTCGGACTTTTCCGCGCTCCAGCGAGCCGAGCCCCATCTCACCGATCTTGATGCGCTTCAAAAAGGCGATCTCCTTCCCCACACTTTCGAACATGCGGCGGACCTGGCGGTTGCGCCCTTCGTTGATCGTGACGTGAAGCTTTGTATACTCGCGGTTTGTCTCGATCACCTTGATCTTACTCTTGTTCGTGAGCCGACCGTCCAGCTCGACGCCCGCGCGGAGCTTGTTCAGCTGCGCGTCGGTGACCGAGCCTTCTATTTTGACAAGGTAGGTCTTCGGGATCTCGTTCCGCGGATGCGTGAGGCGGAACGCGAGTTCTCCGTCGTCCGTAAAGAGCAAAAGCCCCTCTGTGTCATAGTCAAGGCGTCCCACGGGATACACCCTCCCCGCGTTTTCGGGCAGGAGTTGCATCACGGTCTTTCTGTCTTTGTCGTCACTCACGGTACAGACATAGCCTTTCGGCTTGTTCATGATATAATAGCTGTGAATAACTTTCCGGACGATCTCGTTCCCGTCGAGCAAAACTTTGTCCCCGTCCGAAACGTCCTGTCCGTTTACGGCCGTCTTTCCGTTGATCGTCACGCGCCCGTCCTGAACGATCTTGTCACAGGCGCGCCGGCTGGCGACGCCGCATTCCGCGAGATATTTGTTGATGCGCATCTTCTGTCAGTTCCTTTTTACACAATTTCCCGAACGATATCGAGATAACTCTTTTTTACACTCAATATACTAACGATTTTTTGTGAAAAAAGCAACTGATTTTCGAGATAAATCCTGAGTTCCCCGACCGATTGTCCTTCCCTCACAGGCAAGAGCACCCGTTCGGGGACCTCTCTTCGGATCGTGACCTTTTCCTCTTCGTCCGCGCGAAGCGGATAGCGGAAATCGGACTCGCAACGCGCCGTAACATACTTTCCCTTGCAGTCGGTAGGAAGGCGAAGAGAGAATCCGCTCGACTTGAAGAGCGTGCACATCTTAAAATCAGCAAATGCCCGATCGAGGAGCTCTGCACTCCGCTCGTACATCTCGGAGCTGTTGAGCACGACGCAGACGACGCGCATCCCGTCGCGCGTTGCAGAACTTACGAGACACCTTCCGGCTTCCTTCGTATAACCGGTCTTTACACCGTCCGCCCCCTCATACCGCACAAGCATCTTGTTCTTGTTCTGAAGGACACGCATATATCCGCATCCTCCGTCTGCAATGGTATAAGAACGCGAAGAGACAATCTCTCGAAAAACGGGATTCCGCAGGGCATACGCCGCAATTGCGGCGAGATCGAGTGCCGTCGTATAGTGCCCTTGCGCAGGAAGTCCGTGCGGGTCGGAAAACCCGCTGTCCCTTGCGCCCATTGCACGCGCTCGCTCATTCATGACAGCCGCAAAGGCCTCTATGCTCCCGCTGTGATGCAGAGCAAGCGCGACGGCACAGTCGTTACCCGAGCGAAGCATGAGTCCGTACAACAAGTCTCGGACGGTCAGTTTTTCCCCTTCTACGAGGTAGATGCTCGAGCCTTCTATCCCTACAGCCTCCGAGGGAACACACACCACATCGTCGAGCGGACAGTCCTCGATAATGATGATCGCCGTCAGGATTTTTGTCGTACTTGCCATCGGGAGTCTTTTTTCTCCGTCAGAGGAATAGAGCACGCGGCCGCTCTCCACCTCGACGACAGCCTCCCCCGTAGATGAGACGTAAGCGCGGACCTCAAAAACAGGAATACAAAGACAAAACGCAAGTACGGCGAGAAAAATGCCGAGTTTACGCATCGTGCCCGCGGTTGAAATCGTGGATCAGCTCGCTCGCCTTATCGATCAGATTGTCGACAGGATCTTCGCCCGCATAGACGAAACGGCAGCTCTTTCCGTCGTCGACAAGAAATCCCGCAGGTTTAAGAGAGAGAACCGCGCCGCTTCCGCCCGCGAACGGAATATTTTCGCCCTCGCGTACGACCTTGACGTCGCCCAAATCTCCTCCGCCCGAGAGATAGCCGAGCGTCACTTTTGAAACGGGGATGACCTGAAACCCGCTGGGCGTCTGAATCGGCGCGCCGATCACGGTATTGGCATCGACCATCGTACCCAATCTGCTGACCGAGCGGTCAATGAGATCATTGACCTTCTTTTCCGCGTTATTCTTTTTAGTTTCCATTTACTTTCTCCTTTTTTTGACCGAAAATTTTTTTTGCAACCACGGCAAGCAAAACGGCAAGGTTGAACGCAACCCCCACCTGCGCGCTGATCACCGCGCGATCATCCGACTCGTAGAGCACGACATCACTTCGGATCTTGTCGCTATGCCCGTCTTTTCCGAGAACGGCGGCGAAAATGCCCGCCGCACTCTGCAACGCCCCGATCGCAAGAATTCGCGACGGAGAAGAAAATCCGATCTCGGCAAGCTGCCTGTATGAAATAAGCTCAAATCCTTTCGTAAGTTCCAGGCCACTTCGCGCCCCCTTCATTGCGGAAAATGGCAGAAGGACCGCTTTGTCCTTCGACAGATGAAAGGCGATCCCGCCTGCGTAGAGCGACGCATATCCGCTTCGGATCGGGATCAGACGGAAAAGTCGAACGGTAAAATAGAGTTTCTTCTCCGAAAGATCAAACCTCCCGTCCGCATAGACGACAAGCGGAAAGAACAGAATGACGATCAGGACAGCAGCCGCAAATAGAGTTAACCGCAGACCGACCAATTTCGCGCCAGCTCCCTGAGGCTGTCGAGATAACCGCTCTTTGCAACGTCATCATTTGCCAATAAAGAGATGCGATCCACTTCCACACTGTCCTTATAGACAATGACCTCACCAAGCACATCGCCGCGCGCGACGGGAGCTTTCGCTCCTTTATACACCTTTTCAACGTAGATCTCCCCATCATCGTCACGCGCGCAGAATATCCTGCATTCACGTTCGGGGATGAGAGAAACTTCACGGACCTTCCCTCCAGAAACGGGACATACCGCATCGGAAAGGACCGCTTTTTCGACAACGAGCTTTGAGGTATAATTCGCAAAAGCATGGTCAAAAAGGGCAGAGACGCCGCTAAACCTCGTCTTGCTGTCCGAAGCCCCCAAAACCACTCCGATGACGCGCATATCCCCGCGCGACGCGGATGCGGCGAGGCAGAATCCCGCCTCATTCGTGAACCCCGTTTTGCCCGCATCACATCCTTGATAGGATCGGATCAGTTTATTTGTGTTAGCCATTTCGGTCACTCTGTCCCCGCTATGCTTTATCTCCGTGAGCCATATTTTGCTATAATCATAGTACTTCGCGTGACATAGAAGCGCGGAAAGCATAGTTGCGACATCCTTCGCGCAGCTATATTGCCCCTCTTTCGGAAGCCCCGTACAGTTCACAAAGACCGTGTCCTCCATACCGAGTTCTTTTGCGCGCGCATTCATTTTTTTGACAAAGCCCTCTTCGCTCCCTGCGATACGCTCCGCCATCGCAACACACGAATCGTTTGCCGATGCAATCGCAATACTTTGGATCAAGTCAGTCGCTTTGTACACACCGCCGCTTTCGAGAAAGACCTGCGATCCGCCCATTCCTGCCGCGTTTTCACTGACAGAAATGTCTTCATCTAACGAGAGCCTCCCCTCGTCGACCGCTTCAAAACAGAGCAATAGCGTCATTACCTTACATACGCTTGCGATCGGAAGATGCTTTTTTTCATTCCTCGCATATACCTGCATCTTCGCGTTTTCATCGCACAAATAGACAGCCTTACATCCGGGTGCCAGCTCTGTTTCAGACGCATATACCGCGCCAAATACACCGCCGATACACCCAAAGGCAAAGCAAGCCACCAAAAGAAGCAGAAGAGCTTTTTTCATCCTCTTTTCCTCCATAAGTCCTGCTCTTAGTGTCTGTAAAAGCTGTCATTTTATACAGCGAGAAAAACTGTTCATCATGCATTTTAAAAAAACCGCGCCTTCAAATCACAAATTTTTTTGACTGCATTTCCGCCGCACAGAATCTGATCCTCATATCAACCCGTTTTGACGAGGGATTCATCACGATTCTTTACAATAAATATGCTGCTGAGCGGCGGTTCTTCAGTTTTAAGCTGTTAGCCCTCAATCACCAGCGGCGCGCAAGCCGCGTTTATGACGACCTGGCACTCATGCGATTGTAATATACTACCCGTGAACAGGTTTCTCTTGCGCATAACCTTTTTTACTCTCTTGCGAATTTCATGGTTCTCCATTTACCCCTGCTTATCCTTCCTTGTTTTTTCGCCACTATTGACTTCACTGTTAATCCTTTTTCGTTCATCGCTAATGCTTCACGTCACACGCAGACTATCCGCGGGTTTTACTATACAAAAAAAGAGATCGTGAAACGGATCTCTTTCTAAAAAACTTTCTTTGTCTGTCATGTAACGACTCTTTTTAAAGTTTTTCCGCAAGTCTTGCCGCGAGGACGGAGAGAAGTTTTCCCTTTGCGTCCGCCGCATGAAGGACATCATCGTGCGCGAGCGTCTGCACGGACAGCCCCGCAGCTTTATTCGTAATAAAAGAAATGCCTGCAACGCGCATACCGCACCATCGGGCACAAATCGCCTCCAATGCCGTACTCATACCGACCGCATCCGCGCCCATTATACGAAAAGCGTTTACCTCTGCAGGCGTCTCATAAGAAGGCCCCGTGACCTGCAAATACACACCTTTGCGCGCATTTAAACCGACTGACTTCGCTTCCGAAAGAATAATCTTTTGCATCTCAATGTCATACGTCGATGACATATCGACAAAAACAGAATTTTTGTCGTGTTCTTTTAAACCAACCAAAGGGTTTTGCCCCGTGAGATTGATATGATCGGACAAAACGACAAGATCGCCGACCATGCATTCAGGAAAGATACCTCCCGCTGCATTTGTGAGAACGAGCTTTTTTACGCCGAGGGAGGAAAGAACCAACACGGGTATCACGACTTCGGCCGCAGGTCGTCCCTCATACAGATGAAAGCGTCCCTGTAAAAAAACAACGCGCTTGCCGCCGAGAGAACCGAAGATAAAATTTCCCGCATGTCCTTGCACTCCGCATTGCGGCATCCCGTCAAGATCTTTATAAGGCAGGACGCATTTCTCTTTCAGATAATCCGCGGCACCGCCCCATCCGCTTCCGAGAATAAAAGCGGTTTCCGGCAATTCTCCCGTCTTCGACCTGATTTGGTCGGCAATTTTCTCGGCAATTTTTAAATATTTGTCCATTATTTACTCCCTTTAAACTGATTATTGCGCTGAGATATTCTTTATTTCTACTTTCCTTTTTCAGCTGAAGCCGCCAAATGAAGACGCTCCGCGATCAATGATGACGATTGAACACCAAACAGAAACAAAACAAAATCGGCAATATTGTCAAAACCGTTAAGCGTTCCGAGGGAAATCGGAAAAATGCGATCGCCGAAAATCAAAAGCGGCACATATTCACGCGAATGGTCGGTCGACGGCGTTGTCGGATCGCAGCCGTGGTCAGCCGTTACGATCAGAACATCATCTTTTCTAAGAAGCGATTCTGCAGCGCGGAGCGCCGAGTCTATCCGTATAAGCGCGGAAGCATAACCCTCCGCATCGTTTCTGTGTCCGTACAACATATCCGTATCGACGAGATTGACAAAGACAAGACCTTCCTCAGACGAAGACATAAGTTCGCGAACGGCCGCAAGCCCCTCTCCGTTGTTTCCCGTGTGAATACTGCGAGCAATGCCGCGCCCGCAAAAAATATCTTTTATTTTACCCACTGCAGTGACGGGAATGCCGTTTTGAGACAGCTTGTCGAGCATCGTCTCTCCGGGCGGCTCAAGCGCATAATCCCGCCTGTCTTCGGTGCGCGTGAACTTCCCGTCTTTATGCACAAAAGGCCGCGCAATAACTCTTCCGACAGCACGATCCCCGACCATGACTGACCGAGCTATTTCACAGACAGCATATAATTTTTCAAGCGGAAAAACGGAAGTGTCCGCCGCGATCTGCAACACCGAATCCTGCGATGTATACAGAATGGGACATCCCGTCTCAAGGTGTTTTGGACCGAGACGAGCAATGATCTCCGTGCCCGAAGCCGCCTCATTTCCGATAAACCGAACACCGGCCGCGCGCTCGATCTGCTCGACAACGTCGACAGGAAAAGATTTATACACCCTGTAAGGCCTTTCAAGAACCAACCCGGCGAGCTCATAATGCCCCGCAGTCGTATCTTTCGCCGGCGTCTTTTCGGACATGCGACCAAACGCCGCCCGTGGCTTGGCGACACAAGATAAACTACCCGTGCCGTCCGAAACACCGTCGATGTTATTTAAACCGAGCGACACCATCCACGGGAGTTTAAGCCCTGTCGCGCGGACTATGTTTCCGTAGGTATCCGAACCTACATCGCCGTACAAGGCCGCATCAGGCAGCGCACCTATCCCGAAACTGTCTATCACAATCAAAAAAACACGCATGAGATAAATTTCTCCTCTTATACATTATTATAGCAGAGAAATTAAAAATAGAAAAGAGTTTTTTTGTTTCTGATTGATTTTTAGTGATTATGTCAGACATAATACATCGCAAACTAAGAAAACAGAGGGTGAATAACCCTCTGTTTTCTTTATGCAGCCATCATCTTATCGATGGAAATCCCATATCCCCTTGTAGGGTCATTCAGAAAAACATGTGTCACGGCCCCGACCAATTTTCCGTCCTGCACGATCGGGCTTCCGCTCATCCCCTGCACGATCCCGCCCGTAGACGCAAGGAGCTCTTTGTCCGTGATCTTAATGACGAAATTTTTGTTTTGCTTGTTGAATTCATCGACCTTCACGATGCTGATCGAATACTCCTTCGGAGTTCCGCCTTCCACAGTCGTATAGACACTTGCCTTTCCGGGCTGCGCCTCCGAACTTGTCTGAATGCTTACAAGTCCCGTAACCTCACTTTTTTCGCTCAGCGTGCCATAAATTCCCGTCGCACAATTTTTATCGGCAGATGCGATACGTCGTTCGCTTGCAATCAGCCCCTTCAATTCGCCGGCCTTGCCACGTTCACCCTTTATCACATTCACGATGTTACATTTATACATTGCCCCGTTCCCAAGCCCCAACAGCGCACCGTCCTCTCCCGCGACGGGATGCCCGAGTGAGCCGAAACGAAGAGTCCCTTTTTCAATATAAGTTATAGTGCCTATACCGGAAACACTGTCGCGAATCAAAACGCCGATTTTATACTTATTGCTCGCCAAATCTTTTGCGGGAGAGATCGTCGCGCTCTCTTCTTTTCCGTCACGAATGACGATGACCTCACTCTCCTTGCCCGCGCTTGCCGCGAGCGCACGATCGATGTCAGAAGCACCTTCTACGCCCAGCCCGTTGAAGCGAATGATAAGGTCACCAACCTCAAGCCCCGCCTCCTTTGCAGGACAGATGGAGCCATCCTCTGTCAGCACTTCGCACACTCCGACGATCTGCGCCCCGCCAATGCCGAGTGTAAACCCCGCCGGCATTCCGCCGAGATATACTTCCCTCTCCTGCGCGCCTGCCCCCAAAGTCGCACCCGCGCTTGCCGCAAGCACACAGATAAATACGATCAGCGCAATAAAACTTTTTTTCAGCTTTCGCATCTTCCCCTCCAAACCTCGTATGCTTTTACTTTGCGTAGATCGCGGCGTTTTATTCCCCTTTTTCTACTTTTTATGGATTATTTTTCGACAATTATCGGATAATTGTCCGTAAATTTACATTGATTCGACTATGCGATCGAGAATAAAGGCGGTGATCGGATTTTCCCTTTCGACAGACCCGCAAATTAAATGAGGGCATGGCCCCGGAAGATCCCGCCAACGAACCGATGTACGATAAGATCCTCCAGCCCGGTATTTCTCCCGAAAAGGTGCCCGACAAACCGACCTATCTCACCATCGGTTTTGAAAAGGGTACTCCTGATTATCAGTTATGTAAAAAAGGCACTGCATTCGCAGTGCCGAAAAGTAAATCCGAATTTTAAGAGCGCTTGTACTTTGCGCAGGAATCGAGCATTTCAGACGCGAGGGACTGTGCCGCAGCGCTTTCCCCGACGCCTCCGAGCAGGCGAACAAGCTCTGTCCTCTTCGCATCGGCGTCGAGTGCACGGATATTGGTGACCGTCTTATTGTCTTCCGTGTCGTGTTTTTCGATACAGAAATTTACGTCCGCCATCGCGCAGATGTATGCAAGGTGCGAGACTGCAATGATCTGCTTGCTTTTCGCGATGTCCGAAAATTTTTCCGCAACGACGCGAGCCGTATTTCCTCCTATGCCTGCGTCGATCTCATCAAAAATATAAGTGGAGATCTCGTTCAGATCGGAGGACTTTGTCTTGATCGCAAGCATGAGACGGCTCATTTCGCCGCCGCTGATCACCTTATTGAGCGGCTTGGTCGGCTCGCCCGCATTGGCAGAAAACAGAAACCGCATCTTGTCCAGCCCGTCTCCGCCAGCATTTTCCGCATCCGACTCCTCATATCCGTCAAAATCTGCACAGAACTTTGCATTTTTGATATTGAGAGTGCGAAGCTCCTCTTCGACACGAGAACAGAATTTTTCAGCCGCTGACTTACGAAGCCGAGTCATTTCCGAGCAGACGAAATAGATCTTTTTTAAATTCTCCGCCTTTACTTTCGTCAGCTTTGCAAACTCTTCGTCGCAATGCGAAAGAAGATCATATTCCTCACCGACAGAATCGCGATATTCGCAGATCTTTTTGACGCTGTCGCCGTATTTCTTTTTGAGCGAACGAATGAGATCGAGCCGCTCTTCGATGCGCTCCGCCTCCCTTTCGTCGTAGACAAGCCCTTCACACACGTCTTTGAGCGTCTCACAGACATCCTCCGCCTCGATAGAGAGCGACTCGAGTCGATCTTCAAGCGCATTGTAATCGGGGTGCAGAGAAGAGATCTCCGCGACACTGCGCCGCGCAGATTGCAGACCGTCCACGGCACCGCCCTCTGCACCGAGATATTGCGACGCCTCAGAAAGCGAACGGATGATCTTTTCGAGATTGAGATTGAAGAGCTTTTTCGCCGCAAGCTCTTCTTCTTCCCCCTCTTTCAGCTCCGCTCGGTCTATCTCGTCCATCTGATAGCGCAGGATATCCAGCCGCCTGCCGCGCTCAGACCCATCTCCGCCGAGCGCTTTAAGCTTTGTGCGGATCTCTTTCCGCACATCCAAAAGCCGCGAAAGCTCCTGCTTTTTGTCCGCAAGCGCCTTGCCTGCCGCTTTGTCCAGAACTTTCAGCTGATTAGCCTCGCTCAGGAGATAAAAATGTTCGCTCTGCCCGTGTACGTCGACCAAGTGCGACGTGATCCTGCGAAGCATCGCAGAGTTCACGGTACATCCGTTGACTTTGATGTCCCCGCGCCCGTCCGAGCGAAACCTGCGAAAGACGACGATCTCCGCGTCCGAGTCTATCCCCATCTCCGCAAGTTCGGAAAAGACAGCGTTCCCCTCTTCGGGCACAAAGACAGCATGAACAGAGCACTCCGTCTCGCCGTAGCGGATCATGCTCTTGTCTGCCTTTGCGCCGAGGACAAAGTTGATGCTGTCGAGCAGGACGGATTTTCCCGAACCCGTCTCGCCCGAGAGGACATTGAGCCCTGCCCCGAATTCTATTTCCGCGCTCTCGATCAGCGCGACGTTTTTGACGACAAGTCTGGAAAGCATCTCTATTTTAAAAATTCGTTGAGTTTTTCGACGACGATCTTTGCCTTGTCCTCACTCTCGGCGACGATCAGCAAAGTATCATCCCCCGCGATCGAACCGACGATCTCGGGAAGGTTGAGTTTGTCCACGATCATGCCCGCATTGCTCCCGTTTCCGCGCAGCGTCTTGATGACGACCTGGTTGAGCGCCGAACGGATAGACAGGACGCATTCGCGGAACAAGTTGTGCATCTTCGGAGAGATTTTGTTGCTCCCCTCGTCGATGTACGCATATTTATACTTCTTCTCGACGCCTGCCACCTTAAATAGCCGAAGCTCCTTGATGTCCCTGGACACCGTCGCCTGCGTGACGCTGTAATTTCGCTTATTGAGCTCCGCACAGAGCTCCTCCTGCGTTTCTATCTCCTGCATTGAGATGATCTCGAGGATCGCCGATTGCCTGCCGCTTCTCATCATTCTGATTGCCTCCGTTTATTCGCTCCATTTGGTGAGTTTAAATAACAATTTGTCAAAGAAATTGCTGTCCTTTCGGCGGATAAATTCCACTTCAAAGGGCGCCTTCCGCAAGAGCACCGACTGTTCTTTCCCGACAGTAGCCACGACCGCCCCGTCACAGAACAAAAAGAGCGCCGGCTCCCCTCCTCTTACAAGCACGCGCAACACGCTGGAATCCGCATAGACGATCGGCCTGTTGTGCAATGAATGCGCACAGACGGGAGTCAGACAAAACGCCGCAATGTCGGGCGTGAGAATGGAACCGCCGGCCGAAAGCGAATAGGCGGTCGAACCCGTCGGCGTACTGACGATGATTCCGTCCCCGACAAAATTGTCCACCTTTTTCCCGTCGATCTCGACGGAGATCGCAACGACGTTGTTGTCCGCGCCCTGCTCATATCGCCTGGAAAACACGGCGTCGTTGAGCGCATAAAACACCTTGCCGTCAACGTCGACCTGAAGGATGCTCCGCCTCTCCGTCTCGTACTCGGAACAAAGAAGGTCTATCGCTTCCCGCACCTGCCCCCCTTCGAACTGGGTCAAAAAGCCGAGATTGCCCGAATTGATGCCGAGGATACGGATACCGCGCATCCCCGCGACACCAGCCGCCTTGAGGATGGTCCCGTCACCACCCAAGACGATCAGAACGTCTATCTCGCCGATCTCTTCGACAGAGTAATAGACGGAATAGACGATCCCCCTGTTTTCAAGCTCAGCAAAGAGCTTGCGGCGGATCTCCTCAAATTTTTTTGTTGAACTGTTGCAAAACACTCCGACTTTCATGTCTTTATTATACAATATTTTATACATTTATGCAATCAAAATAAATAAACATTTGTTTAAAAGCGACAAAAAGCCGCAGCATATTCAGCCGCGGCTTAAAAATCCGTTAAAATCAGGAGACATACCCTTTGAGAAGAGCAAGCAGCCCGTCCGAAAAGTCCTTCATCTCGTCGGGAGAGAGCTTTTTATAAGAGAGCATTGCGAGATAATAGACCTGGTTCGCTATGAATTTCTTTTTCTCGTCGTCCAGGCCGCAGAACGCCGCGATGACGGGATTGCTTTTGTTGATGACGAGCGTCATGTCGCGGTCCGCATCTGCGCCCGCGATGCCGTAAAAGGCATTCATCTCGCCGAAACGTCTCGAAAATTCAGAGACATTGACGATCGCAGGGATGCTTTCATTCTTGAAATTCTCCGCCTTGACGGCGATCGAGGTGTTTTTGAGAGCGGCCTTGAACGCCTCGACGAGCGCTTTGTCAGCCTCCGCGTCGCTCTCGCCCGCCTTGAGGGCAGAATCGACGTCCGCGTCGATGCGCAGGAATTTGTATTTTCCCGAATCTTTATATTCAAGGTAACTGATGAAATGCGTGTCGATAAAAGTGTCGCAGACGATCGCACCGAGCCCCGCCTTTTTGAAAAGATCGATGTACTGCGCCTGTCCCACTTCGTCAGAGACGTAATATACGGTCGCAGGCTCCTTGTGTTCTTCGGAAGCGTTCTTCGAATCCTCGGCTTGTTTTTCCGCCTCCTCGCCCTCTTTGCTTAACGTCTCGTCCGTTTTGCCGATAAACTCGGAAAGCGTCTTATAAGACCCGTCAAGGCACTTGAAGACGATCGCGTCCTTCACCTTGTCATAGAACTCCTCGTCCTTGATGCAGCCGAGCTTGACAAAGACGGAGATGTCGTTCCAGCAGGACTCATACTTTTCGCGGTCCGTCTTGAACAGTCCCGTAAGACGGTCGGAGACCTTTTTCGTGATGTGCTTGGAGATCTTGCGGACCTGACGGTCGTTCTGCAGGAAGCTGCGCGAGACGTTGAGCGGAATGTCGGGACAGTCGATCACACCTTTCAGAAGAAGCAGGTATTCGGGAATGACCTCTTTGATGTTGTCGGCGATAAAGACCTGGTTGCAATAGAGTTTGACCTGCCCGCGCTCGAGTTCCACTTTGCTCTTTATCTTGGGGAAATACAGAATGCCCTTGAGACGGAAGGGATAATCCATGTTCAGATGGATCCAGAAGAGCGGATCTTCGTAGTCATGGAAAGTCTTCTTGTAAAATTCCTTGTACTCCTCTTCCGTGCAATCTTTGGGATTTTTCAGATAAAGCGGCGCTGTGTCGTTGAGCGGCTTGTCCTCTTTGCCCGTAAAATTCAGATAGATATTGTACGGCATGAAGGCGCAGTACTTTTCGATAAGCCCGCGCAAGACGCCCTCTTCAAGAAACTCCTTTTCCTCGGGTGCAATGTGCATGACGATCTTCGTGCCGCGGTCCGCTTTATCACAGGGCTCGATCGTATAGGTGCTTTCGCCGTCCGATTCCCAACGCACGGCGGGCGCATCGGGAAGATAAGACTTCGTGTAGATCTCGATGTTTTCGGAGACCATGTACGCAGAATAGAAACCGAGACCGAAATGACCGATGATGCCTTCTCCGCCCGCTTTTTCGTATTTTGCAAGAAAATCCGCCGCGCCCGAAAAAGCGATCTGCGTGATGTACTTTTCGACTTCCTCTTCGGTCATGCCGAGGCCGTTGTCCTCGACCGTAAGCGTCTTTGCGTCTTTGTCGGCAGAGATCTTGATGCAGAGCTCTTTGTCGTCCGCCTGCGCTTCGCCCATGTCGGCAAGCTTTTTATATTTTGTGATCGCATCGACGCCGTTTGCGACGATCTCACGCAAAAAGATGTCCTTGTCGGAATAGAGCCACTTTTTGATGATCGGCATCATATTCTCGCTGGAGATCCTTATATTACCTTGTTTAGCCATATTAACTACCTCCGTATATTCAAAAGCCCCGCAGTTGCGGGGCTTTGTAAAATCAGTCGTTATTTTTGTTCTGGAGCATTTCTGCAATGGAAGCGCCGCCGATGCCGCCTTCCGTCCACTCTCTGAACTCGCCGTCTTCCCTGTTTTCTCTGGGCTGACGGGGCTTTCTGTTCTTGCGCTCGCCCCTGTCTTCACCGTTGTTGTTCTCGCGGCGAGGTCTGACCTTGGTCACTTCGGGTTCGGGAAGGAGCGCCTTGATGGAAAGCGTCATCTTCTTGTTTGCAGGATCGAGGACGAGGATCTTCGCATCCACTTCTTCGCCGATCGTCAGCACGGAAGTGGGATTCTCAAGCCACTCGTGGGAGATCTGCGAGACGTGCACAAGCCCGTCCACACCGCTCTCGACTTCGACGAACGCACCGAAAGGAACGATACGAACGACCTTGCCGTGAACGACGTCGCCTTCCGCATACTTCTCGGCGACGAGATCCCAAGGCTGAGGCTGGAGCTGCTTGTAGCCGATGGAGACCTTCTTGTTCTCCTCGTCCACTTTGAGCACCTTGAACTCATATTTCTTGCCGATCTCGAGGACGTCGGTCACGCTCTTCGCACCCGACCAGGACAGGTCGGAGATGTGCGCGAGGCAATCGAAACCGTTAACGGAAACGAATGCACCGAAATTGGTGACGCGCTCCACTTTGCCCTCCACGACGTCACCGACGTGGATGTTCGCAAAGAACTCGGCCTCTTTCTCGGCCTTTGCCTGTTCGCGCTGCGCTCTCTCCTCTTCGAGGATGACGCGCTGCGACGCAATGATCTCTTTCTTTCTGTCGGACTTCTTGATCTCAAGCGCCTTGAGACGAAGTTTTTTGCCGACATATTTATCCAGCTCCTTGACGTAGCCCATGCGGATCTCTTTCGCAGGGACAAACACGGAGTAGGTACCCATGGAAGCGGTCAGGCCGCCCTTATTGAAACCGGTGCAGGTGACGTCGAACTCCTCGCCGTTGCTGATCGCCTCGATCTTGCCTTCCTCTTCCTTCATCTGCGCGATGATCTTCTGGGAAAGCTTGACAGGGTTCGCGGGAGAGACGACCATGACCTCAATCTCTTCGCCGACCTTTGCGGCATAATCCTCTCTCTTGTACTCCTCGCACTCGATTTCGTCTTTCTCGAGCAGAATTTCCTTTTTGAAGAACGGTAACAACACAGCCACGCCTTCGTCGGATGCCGAAGAAATGATCGCAGTCACAAGCTGCCCCTTCTTTAATTTAGACTGTCCGTTATCCATCTGTGCAACAACTTCGTCCATCTCGTTGGTCGTTGC
>ERZ1643249.2106-NODE-2106-length-19011-cov-5.427042_pt1 | contig 19011 bp, 20 predicted proteins | sample MGYA00579263_ERZ1643249 | MGnify/ENA primary metagenome ERZ1643249 (study PRJEB29033, sample SAMEA4952264) | chicken gut metagenome | biome: Broiler Chicken; feature: Gastrointestinal Tract; material: Caecum | place: Ireland | collected 2018 | study: Broiler... | reverse complement strand
TACAACTTTAGTAAAATATAAAATAAATGGCACAACAAACATGACTATTAAATATGCTATAGCCACCCACTTCATATCTCTTTTAAAACCTGTTTTTGTTTCATAAAATATTTCACTATACATAACTATCAATTAAATTATATAATAATTTCCAAAAATTAGCAAATATTAATAAGGGTGATGTTGTGAATAAGATAGTTGAGAGATTAAAAAAAGAATTTAGTAAAACTCCAGATTTAATTGTTAAAGAGATTAAACTAAATATGTTTAATACGCTTTTTATAATTTATTTAGAAACAGTAAGTAGTAGTAATAAAGTAAATGATTATATTCTAAAAAATGTTATTGATAATAAAGATAAAATAAATAAAAATAATTTTCAAAATTATCTGGCAGGACCTAATACTAAAAGAATAGATAAGTATGATAAAATAGAATATTTTTTAACTAATGGTTTTACTATAGTTATTTTAAAAGACAATATTTATGGGGTTGAAACTAGAGCAGATATTAACCGGGCTGTAGCTAATGCCGATATAGAAACATCAATTAATGGACCCAAAGATTCTTTTACGGAAAATTATCAAATTAATATTGGTTTAATTAAAAGAAGATTAAAATCTCACAATTTAAAAATTGATAATAGAGTAATAGGTAGAAAAACTAGTACGCAAGTGGGAGTATTATATTTTGAGGATATTGCTGATCAAGAATTAGTTCAAAATATATTAGAAAAGCTAGATAATATCGATATTGATGGCGTAATTGATTCTAGTAGCATTGGTTATTTACTAGGAGATGAAGAAAGTAGCGTCTATCCAACATTCTTACAAACCGAAAGACCTGATATGGTTTCTACTTCCCTACTTGAAGGAAAAATTGCTATAGTTATGGATACCACCCCTTTTGCTTTAATCATACCTGCCTTCTTCATTGATTTTATTAATCCGAATATTGATAATTATTCGAAGAGCAAAAATATTAATTTTATTAAAATATTAAGAATATTTGCTTATTTTTTATCGATGATTGCTCCAGCCCTATATATAGCGGTCATGAATTATAACCAGGAAACTATCCCCACCAATTTACTTATTGATTTCGCTATCCAGCGTAATGGTGTTCCTTTTCCTACAATTGTTGAAACTATCCTTATGCTCGCCGTATGTGAGATATTAAGAGAAAGTGACTTAAGATTTCCATCAAATTATGGTTCAGCCATATCAATACTGGGAGCCATAGTTCTAGGAGAAGCTTCAGTTTCAGCAGGAATTGCTAGTCCCATAACTATAATTGTCATTGCTATTACATTTATTTCGAGTCTAACATTTAGTAATGTTGAAATTAATAATTCTTTAAGATTCTTTAGATTTATATTTATCGTTCTGGCAGGTTTCTTTGGCCTTTATGGTATCACTTTAGGATTGCTTTTCTTCTTAATATATACTAGTAACGTCACAAGTTTTGGCAAACCCTACTTTGCTCCATTTGCGCCATTTGATAAAGTGTATTTTCACAATACAGTATTTAAAATACCTTTAAAGAAGGATAAAATGCGAAGTTCCATGTTAACTAAAACTAATAAAACTAAACAAAGGTGATTACATGAAAAAAATAATACTTTTAATTTTACTACTCGCTTTAAGTGGTTGTTATGATTATAAAGAAATTAATGACTTAGCAATAATTACTGCTATTGGAATAGATTACGAAGATGAAGAATATAAAATAACTTTAGAAGTTTTAAATGACCAAGGCGATAAAGATTCTGGTATGATTAAATCATACACTAAAACCGGTAGTGATAAATCTTTAGCTAAAGCTCTAGAAGAAGCTGCTGATTTACTTTCCAATCAAGCTAATTACACCCATGTTAAATTAATGATTCTCAGTGACACTATTACTGATGGCAGATTTTCTACTATAATTGACTTTTTCATGCGTAGTACTTATTTTCGTGAAAACTTTTATGTAATTTCTTCTATGAATGTTGAACCCGAAAAAATCTTGAAAAATACCACCGATAATGAACCGGTAGCTAGCACAAGTATCATTAATTTACTTGAAAGTTTAAATTATTCTAGTAATAGTGGCGTTTTAAAAACATTTGATCAAGTTGTTGAAGAAACTCTAGCATTTGGTAAAGATACTTGCTTTTCGAATATTACTTTAGATGACGAAGAATTTAAAATTGATGGTTTATCTATTTTTGATAATTATGAATATAAAGATACTATTTCTAATGATTATGCCACCATTTATAATATTCTAACCAATAATTTTTATCGTCCGATATATTCTAAAGTCTATGATAACTTATATTTTTCCATAGCTATAACTGAAGGTAAAGCTAAAATTGATGCTGACACTAAAACTATTAAATTATCAGGAACTCTAACTGGAAAAATCATGGATAATGAACCTAATTATGATATTAGGAATTTAGATGTTTTAGATAATTTAAATAGTGATTTTAAAAGTTTAATTAATGAAAAATTTAAAAGTTTTATTGAAGTTTTACAAGAAAATAAAAGTGATATTTTATTTTTAGGAGAATCCTACTATCAAAGTACCAGAGAGAAATCAGAAAATTTCTGGATACATACAGATATTGATAGTGATGTTAATTTTTATATCAATAAAAAAGGTTTAATATATGAGGTGCAAGATGAAAATTAAAACAGGTAATTTAGCATATTTTTTATCCCGTTCTCTATTCCTCGGCGGTGGTATTTCGCTTTTGTTTTTAAATGCTAATAAAGATGCTTATATTGCGATAATTCTTGGGTCTATTCTAGGAATTGGCATAATTTATCTAATAAGTTTGGTAAGTAAAAGAATAAATCAACCTCTAAATGAATATTTAAAAGAAAAAAGTATTCTTAATATTTCAATTAGAATAATATTTATTATTTATATAATATTCTTAATATTTATTCTACTTATTATTTTAGCAACATTTTTATATTCTTATTTTCTAATCTTTACCCCATCAATAATATCTTGTCTTCCCTTTGTCTTTTTAGCTACCTATTTAAACAGTAAAAGCATTAAAAACATTTCTTTAATCGCTGGAGTCTTATTAGTATTAAGTTTAGTTTTAGTATTTTTAAAAACTATATTACTAGCAAATGAATTTGATTTTTCTAATCTCTTACCAATACTAACTGTTAAACCTAATAAATTATTTATTACTGCAATTTTATTTGCTGTTCTTTCTACTGCTCCATTTATAACTACTATTGATGAACATATAACTTTTAAAGAAAACATTAAATATTATTTAATAAGTATGCTAACTATATTTATTGTAGTCTTAACAATTACTGTAGTTTTAGGAGAAATGGTTAATATCTATAGTTATCCGGAATATTCTGTTTTAAGAAAAATTAGTCTATTTAAGTTTATTGAAAACATTGAAAACTTTGTCTCCGTAGGTTGGTTTTTTGATATCTTTATTAGTTTATCAGTTTGTTCATTAAAACTTAAGAACTTAATAAATGTTAAATCTAGCCTAGTACCATTTATAATAAGTGTAATAATTCTTTATATAGTAAATATATTTATTGCTAATAATTTTTATAATTCTATGGCCATTTATAAAGTATTTCCAATAATACTTGCAGTATTTATGGTTATATTACTAATATTATTTATGCTAAAAAAGAGCAAGAAAAAAGATGGTTAAATCCATCTTGAAATATATATTACTCTGGTAGTACCTTCTTGATATCTATCAAATATTTTAATTATTGAATTAATTATTTCTTTTAAAATATCTTTAGCATCTTTTCTTACTTTTATAGTTAAAATTTCTTTTTGTAATTCTTTACGAAACAAAAAATCATCAATATATTTATTTATTACATAATCTAGTTGTTTTACTCTTGCAACATCTTCTTCATTATTAACATCTATTTTAAAAATATAATTTTGATATATTTTAATAAGTCTATCACTTATAACATCTTCTTCATATGGTTTAAAATTAATTATTTTATAAAAATTCTTACAATAACCTATAATTTTTTTGTTAATATTCATATTACCTCCGTACTATACCTTAATAATACAACAAATAATATAATTTGTAAACTCCAAAAATTTGTTCGTTAATATTAACATATACTTTACATATTTATAAATTTATAATTTGGTTTATATATAAGTTAGTGCTATAATTATGTTATGGAGGGATTATGGCTAAAAGAAGAAAATTGAAAAAACAAGTTTATTTTGTTTTAATTGGTATAGTACTTTTTATTGGTTTAATTATATTTGGTATTAATAGATATAATCTATATAAGTATCATCAGACTAATGAATATAAGTTATTAGACATCGGTTATAGTGAGGAAGAAGTAAATAACATATTAAAGTTTGATGAAGATACTATTACCTACTTTTTAAACAATGAAAAAAATACTAAAATAATAGATTTATTAAATGGAGAATATTATTTAGATAAAAACTTTGATAAATATATCTCTTATATGAATGAATACCCTGATCTTTCTATAACAGAAGTTGTAAGAAATATTAATATTCATTTAGATAAAGATTTTTATGAAGAAACTTATCCTGCCGATACTTCACTTGATACTAGTATGCTAGTAAATAAATATTATTATTTATCTGAAGATTATGCTCCGGAGGATTTAGTTACAGTTTCCCAAACTTATTCTTGGGGAGAAGCTGGTTCCAAGAGGGTTCGGGAAGTAGTTTATAGCGCTTTTTTAGATATGTGGAATGCAGCGAATAGCGAAGGATATTATTTGATGATTAATTCATCTTACAGAACTTATCAAGATCAGGTAAGTGTTTATAATAATTACCGCAATACTTCTGGAGAAGCTTATGCCGATAGTATAGCTGCTCGTCCAGGATTCTCCGAACACCAAACCGGACTAGCAATAGATATATTTAGTAGAACTAATACGAGTTCTGCGACCTTTAAAGATAGTGCTGAGGCAGCATGGTTAAAAGAAAATGCTCATAAATTTGGCTTTATCTTAAGGTATCCTGAAGGTAAAGAAGATATTACCGGAACAACTTATGAGGCTTGGCATTACCGGTATGTGGGAGTAGATATTGCTAAGTATATATATGAACATGATATAACATTTGATGAATATTATGCTTACTTTTTAGAATAGAAAAGAGTTGTTAAGTCAAACAACTCTTTTTAATCATCCCAATCATCGTCGTCATCGTCATCGTCGTAATCATCATATCTATCATCCCAATCGTCATCACCATCGTCATCGTACCTATCATCATCATAATTTGGTCTGCTAGTTGATGGGGTATTTGTTGATGGTGTATTTACTCCGGTATTACCATTTGTTTGATAATAATCATCATCTATTTCAACATGATTTTTAATAATTTCTCCACTTTTGGCATCTATTTCATAATCATATTCATTAGCACCATTTTTAAATTCTACTTCATATACTAAACGACCGTTTTCTGCATCCATCTCAACTTCTAAAGCTCTTACATCACTAGTGGTTAAACCAGCATTATTTAGAGCAATATCTCTTGCTTCATCACTGGTAATATAAGAACTGGTACTAGCCTCTCCTGTTTTTTGAGTATCTTTTACTTCAACATTTTTCGATGATATTAATAAATTTAATTCATTAATTGATAAATCTTTTAATGTTTCAAATGTATATAAGTTTCCTTTACTATCTGTGATATTTGAACTAAGTATATTATTAATTAATCTGGCTTTTCCTTCGGAGATATTATTTTCGGTTGCTAAATCCTCTGCAGTTGTATCAGTATCATAAGCTTGGGATAAAATTGATGCATTAATTGAACTAGCATTAAGTATTGCACTAATATCACTAGAAATTTCTTCTTCTAAAGCCTTAGCTTTATTGGCATCTTTATTTTTTACTGATACTAAAATAGAGTTTTCAGATACTGTGAGATAACCATTTTTAAGCATTGAGCCAATTATAGCATTAACTGCAACAGTTAAATCGGCATCTCGTAAATCCATATTATCAAGAACTTTTTGGCCATCTTCATTTAAAGCTTGTGCTGATACTACTTCTCTATCTTCATCTATTTTTAATTCAACACTAGGATTTACATCAAAGTTAATTATCGAATCATAAACCCTATTTTGATTATTTCTAAATAGTAATAGTCCCCCGATACATACAACAATAACCATCAAAGCCCCCGCAAGTTTTGGTATAAAATTTAAATTCTTTTTCTTTTCTTTAGTCATTTCATATTTCCTTTCTTTGAATAATTTTTTATTCTCACATTTGGCAAGGACATCATCTAATACATTCGGTGTAGAATCTACGACCATTTTATTAAGTTTTCTTTCAATTTCTTTTTTTTGCATTAATTTACCTCCTCACTCATATATTTTTTAATTTTTTTAATAGCTCTGTGATATTTAGATAATACTGTTGATAATGGCAAATCTAATAATTTAGCAATTTCATGATTTTTATATCCCGCAACAGCATGAAGCATTAAAATATTTCTTTCTTCATCAGTTATATAACTAAATGCCGCAGTAACTAATTGTCTATTTTCTAAAATATCCCCCTCACATTTTGAAGGCAATATTTCTATAATCTCATTAATATCAACATGATGTTTAGTTTTTCGCAAACGCATCAAAGATAAATTTTTAGTTATTGTAAAAATCCAAGCCATAGGTTTACCATTATCTTGATAAGTATGTGCATTTTCTACTATTTTTATATAAACATCATGTAATACATCTTCGGCTTCATGCATATTTTTTAAAATTGATAAAGCAAAGCCATATATCTGATTACTAGTTAATTCATATAATCTTTTTAATGCTTCTTTTTTACCAAGAGCAATGTCTTTAATACATACTTCTATTTCATTTTTACTTAATTTTACATATTCATAATTATATGGTACCACAATATTTGAATACATCTTTTTTACTCCTTTCACTATATCAATGCATAAACATATCGTTTTATTGCATAAATTTTAAAAAAATTATCAAAATTTTAATTTTTTGATAATTTAGTATATTTAAATTATATCTTATTTATTGTATTTTAGCTATAGTTTTATTCTTTTTAAATGCATTTCTTCTTCGCTAGGAATTATATCTTTATTTAAAACAAATTCCATATTATTAACATCACCAATTCTTTTTTTAGTATATCTAGTTACTTGTAATATTCCAGCATCAATTAATGGTTCAAGCATTTCTTTATATATTAAAACAGCACTTCTTATATCATTATATTTATTATACATTAAAGCAAAATTAATTAGAGAAAACTCTTGACCCATCGTAAGTAAATAAAGAATAGTTTGATAATCTATACCACTAAATTTATAATGGGTGGCAGTAGCATACTCTTGCATAACTTTTTCTTTTTCTAGTTCAACTTTAACCGTTTCTAACATAAGTTTTAAAAATAAAGTCATATCGCCATAATATTTAGTTCCTCGAATTATATTATCATAATTAGCTCCTGCAAAAGTTATTCCTCTATTAAAGATAATATAAGGATAATCTTTTTTCTTAAGCAAATACCATAAAGACATTGTTCTTGAGGTTCTACCATTAACATCAAAGTATGGATGAATATAGACAAAGTAAAAATGCATTATTTGGGACTTAATATATTCTAGAGTTTTAGTATCACCCAAAGAGAAGTTATTGATAAATTCAAAATACTTAGCAATTAAATTATCAATTTCTAAATAATCTACACCTACCTCAGGATTACTTACAATTCTGCCTGACTTTAAAAGAGAAACACTAGCCTCACGATATTTTTTCCCCATTTGTTCTAAATTTCTCTCACATAGTAGTCCTTCACTCAAAATTCCATATAATTTTTTTAAATGTTTATCATCCATTACTTTGTTTCTTAAAATAAATTGATATCCGCGATATAAATTAAGTATTCTTGCTCTTTTATTTTCATCTTGAATATTATCCGTTTTTTTCTTTATTATATCTTCAATTAATTCTAAATCATCACTATAACCTTCAACTTGATTATTAGCTTTTAGTTCATGAGAAAAAAGCATTTTCTTAGCAAAATGCAAATCGTCCATGCCTTCTGTACATTCTAGAAATTCTTCCAATTCATCATATATACCTTTAAGTGGTTCGCTTCTAAAATGAAATTTTCGACCATCTTCCATAGGTAAATCCAATAAATATTTATCCATATTAATCAACTCAAGTGATTATTCTATTATTTATTAAAGGTTTTGTCAATACTAGTTTTTTTTAAGTTTCGGTTTTTTATGCAAAATTCATCATAATTTTTGCAATAATACACTTTACAGTAAAGCAAATGTAAAGAAAACTAGTATTGACATAGCTCTTTTACTTAATTTTATGCATAACAAAAACAAATGACATTTTTGTTATTTTTAATCTTTAGTTAATTTTAAAATAATTGTAATTGTTTTACATTGTCAGATCGCTGATGTTCGACATTCATTAAATTTCTTATCCCCGTTCGGGCTGTCCGCAAGATTACTTTTAAACCTCTTGCTAATTGACTTAACCATACTACTACTTTTTCTCTTAACGAATCACTGGCATATTTCAGTTTTATTCCTAATATATTTATATTTATTTTTTCTGCTATTGTTTGAATGTATCCTATTAGCATTGTTAAAAACATGTTTAAAATATTCATTGCTTTTAGTGTTCTCACAAAATATTTCTCAAATCCATACTCTTGTTTTTTTGCCTTAAAATATTCTTCTACTCTCCATCTCGAAAAATATATTCTTACTACTTTTCTTAAATCTGTTGTTGTTTTTATTTCTCGATTAGTCAGCAGCATTAATGGCTCTTCTCCAAGTCCATATACTGTTATAAATTCATATTCTTTTCCAATCTTTTCTAATTGGACTTTTGTATGTGATATATAGCATGCTTTCTTTTCTCCCTCAAACATCAAGTCCATTCTTATTTTTCCTTTTCTTTCTTTTGCTACTTCCTTTATATTCCTACTTTTTCCCTTAAATAATAAACTTCGTTTGTCTAATCTAATTACAAAATTATCGTAAGCTCTATCAGCTACAAAAGTACATTGTCTATTTAATGTTTCAACAACAGCATCAATACTTTCAAAAGTATATGTTTTCTTTGATACAAAACTATTGCTTTTACATGAATATATTTTACTATATACACTTATTGGTTGTTTTTCTCTTTTTCCTAAAATAACTGCTTCACAAACATTATACCCTGGAACCAACTCTTTTTCTTTACTTGATGCGTCTTTAACTATATCTATATCTTCTGGTACTACTTCTTTTGGCTATATCGCTATCATCCAATATTGCTATTGGATCTTCTCCAATATATTCATTTACTATTCCTTGATAATTGTTCCATATTATTTTTTCTTCATCTTCATTTATTTTTAATAGGTTATCACTTAACCTATCTATTATATATGCTGTTTTAGTTGGTTCTTTTAAACTTCTTGCTATATCTGCTAATCTATAACTTCCTGATGCTCCAATTCCATATAACATTTCAAAAGAAAACTTTCTAATTGACTTATTTTTTACATTACAAGTGATTTTTTCATCAAATTTTTTAATTTCCCGTTTCATTTCGTTCGGATTTAGTGTAAAATAATACATGTAAGACACCTCCATATTTTTTGTTCAGTAATTATTTTACTTTACATACTGATTATAACAAAAATTTGGTCGTTCTTACAACTTTTTTATGTTAAAAAACATAGATACTTATCAACAGCATCTATGTTTTATTTTGTCAACATTTTTTTACACCGAAACTTAAATAGTTTTTCACAAACATACTAATACATTTTATTTAGCAACTCTAATTAATAGTCTAGCACCATTAACAACAGTTGTTCCTTCTGCTCTTGATTGATAGAAAATTGTACCAGTATCATATCCCGAATTTTCGACATACTCAATAGTTAAAGTAAGATTGTTTGAATTGGCAAATTCTTCTACTTGAGAGATATTGTAACTATTATTACAAAAATTTGGATAACTAATTATTATATTTGGAATATAAAGTGTAATTCGATCGCCTTCAGATAGTTTTTCCCCGGAATTAACTGATTGACCAATAATTATTCCTTCTTCATAATCATTTGGATCTTCTCCTTCATCAAGGTCTTGTCTTTCAATTATTACTTTTAAATTTAAAGCTTCTAATCTACCTTTAACTTCATTATAGTTTTGACCCGTATAATCTTCAACGACTATTTTAGAATTTTCATTAAAATCTTGATTATCGACAGAATCAACAGATATATCAGAATTACTATCATTAATAGAATCACTTTTTAAATGACTATCATCATAACCTTCAGTCATATAATTTTTACATTTTAAATATGTATTACCATCAATTTCAACAGCATTTGCTATAACAATAGAATAAGCATCGCATACACCATCATTATATAGTTTTAATAATGTTTCATCTTCTATATAATTGTTATCAATTAGTACTGATAAACTTATTTCCTCTGTAATGGTATTTTCCATGAATGAGTAATTATCAAAAACATACATAATTGATGCTTCATTTATATTATTTTTTAAAGCATTATAATCTATATTATCGTTTAAATTTTCATTAATATTGATATCTTGATTTTGCTCATCATTAACTTCAGCTTTATTTTCTACACTATTATTAGAATTATATTTATTTAAAAATAAAACAATTAAACATGTAGCAACAATTAAAAGTATTATTATCAACAAAATTAATATAGCCTTCTTATTTCCAACAAAATTCTTAAAATTATTTATCATTATTACTACCTCTTAAAACTTTTACCATCTTCCACAAGATAAATTGTATTCTTCACAAACTTTTTCATCTAATATATTTGAATATATAACAGGATCAGAACTTCCACAAGCAGCATTGTCAAATAAACTATATCTTCCTAATATTACGGATCTATCATCGGTATATTTGATATATTTAAATTCTTCAAAAGAAATCCATTGCGGTTCAACTTTTTCGTTTGAAACATTATATTTAATTCCTTTGCTTTTCAAATTTTTTATTTCATTTTGAATATTAGCTGGTATATCCATTCTACAATCAGGAAAAGCACCAACTAACATATGAGCCCCTCCATACAAATTTACAGTACTAAATACATATGAATCATCAAAAAATGAATCATTAAAAATATTACTATCAGCATTATAATTAGGAAACATATTCTTTAACTCACCAATTGATTTATTAACACAAATTGGGTTTATATACATATATTCACCACATTCAAGAGTTGAAATTTTATATTTAACATTTTCATTCAAATTAATCATATTATCATGATTTGTAGTTTCATTATTATCATCCACATTATCGTTGACTGTATCATCATTTTGATTGTTATTATCATTACCATTATCTATACTTTGATTTGAATCATTATTTTGATTTTCATTTCCACTTTGATTATTATTAGGTTTATTATTTGAATTATTAGAGTTATTACTAACTTCTTCCCATATAGCAACCAATGTTATATTATCTGTTATTGGACTATCAAAATCAAATCTTTCTCCATCTAATTGCCACTCTACAAATGTATATCCATTTCTAGTTGGGTTTGATGGCTCTACAACTAATTCATTTTCTTTTATTGTTTGAGATAAAATTTCACTTCCACCATCAGTATTAAATGTTACTACATAGGTAATAATATCATTAATAAGGGCATCCTCTATTTCTGATAAATTATCTTTGCTATTTATTATAACATTGTATGTAAAATTTCCAATTTCCAAATTTTCATTAACAAAAGTATTCATTTGTTCCCAATCACTATAAATATCAACTATTTCAAATTCTATATTGTTACTTTCTGCTGTTTTTATTATTAAATCTATTACTGTTAATAATTTTTTATCATTATCAAGTAGGTCTATATCTTGATAAATTTCTTTGGCATCTGCATTCAACAATTCATAATCAATTACTTCAGGATCAGTACAATCTAACACTGAATCATTCTTTTGACAAGTTTGAGAAAATTCTAATTTTATTGATGGATTAATTGATATATAAGTAACATAGTTATTTGTTACTTCTTCTAATTCTTGATTTTCATCCCTGGGCCTTATAACTAATATTACTACTACAACTACAATTATTAATAAAATTGCTACTGCTATACCAATTAATAGTTTTTTGTTTTCTAAAATATTTTTCATTAACTACCACCTCTAATTTATTATAACACATAAACTATCATTTGTAATTATATATAAATTCTTAATTAATGAATAGTACCTCCCCATTCTACTGCGACAAATCCAACTCGCTTAAATGTTTGTAATGTTTGTTCTTTAATATCTATCTTTTTATTTACTTTCTTAATATGTATTGCCACTCTAAGTAGAGAATCAGGTTTAGGTTCTATTATTAATTTGTTATTTGCTTCTCTTGATTCTGTTAGTTCAAAATATACTAAACTTTGTTCATTTTCTTCAAGTATCGGTAACCAATACATAATAAATTCATTTCTTTCTCTATCATTTAAACCTATTATTGTTAGTTTTTCTTCTAAAAATTCTATAGCATTATCTTTTGTTACATAAAATCCTTCACTAAAATCAACATCTATAGCATTACTTTCTTCCCAATATAAAGCATAATAATATTTACCAGAAGCATCATACAAATCTCCATTACTACTTGCAGTAACTACCCATTCATTATTATATTTAGGATATGTTACTGTTAAAAGTTCAGGATGTTCAAACGATACTTTAATCTCTGTATTATCATTTTCTGGATACAAATATAATACTGGTTTGTCTAAACTTGGAGATAAAGCAGGCAATCCTATAAATAACCAAAACAAAACTATTATTACTATAACTATACCTAAAATTATATATGGTCTTTTATTTTTATCTTTCATATCAACTACTCACTTTCATTATTATTTTGAACATTAAAACTATCTGGATTAATTATAGTCCCATCACTACATATACAATAATTCTCATCAGTAGCACCTTCAACCTCACCATTAGGACAAATACTACGACAAATACTAGGAGGTGTAGGTCTTGTTATGTACCACCATGGTATTATGACAAATACTACTAATAAAACTACACTTAATGCATAAATTGCTATTCTCTTTACTTTTTCTTTATCTTTCACTATAAACAACTCCTTTTTAATATGTGGCAACATTTAATATTGGCCAAATATAGAAAACCCAAGCCCATATAATAAAAATAATCGTTAATATCAACACAATAGTTGGAGTCCTATTTTTTTTATTCTTCATTTTCTACCTCTTTGTCCCAATCATCGGGATCAATAACTTGACCATCACTACAATAACAAATATCATCATTTACTTTCTCCACTTCTCCACTAGGACAAATAGTGCTGCATCGTATTATTCTATTATTCCTACTTTGCATTTGAAGTATTATCCAAGGAATTATAAAAATAAATACAATTATCAAAACAATACTAATAATGTAATACGGATGTATTTTCTTAAATATTTTCTTCACTATAAACAACCTCTTTTATTTCACCAATGTGCTGGAGCTATCCGCGGCCAAATAAATAGCTGATATATCCAAAAACATATTATGAAAATAATTGTTAGAATTAATACTACTTTTGGAGCAATATCTTTTTTATCATTTTTCATTTTCTACCTCACTCACTATTCATCTGAATTTATAGATGTGCCATCAGTGCAAATACAGTCATTATCTTCAATATTCATTAAACCACTTTGACAAAGATTTTGACATTTCCAAATAAGTGGTGGATCATTACGCTTAAATTTTAGATATTGCCATGGAATTACAACAAACACAATTATTAAAACTACACTTATAATATAATATTTGTGAATTTTAAATTTCTTCTTATCTTTAGTTTCTTTCACTATAAACAACACCTTCTATTTTAATTATAAAGTAATAAACTATTTATTGCAATTTATTTGAAAATATTTTACACAAAAACCAGTCAAATTTGACTGGCGTTATTGTGAAGCCTTTAACTTTTCAAGAACATTAATACTTAAACCAGTAAGTTCAGCGGTTTCATCTAAATCCATACCTTTTAAGAGCATCTTTCTAGCTATTGAAATTTTTTCATCTTTTATTCCTGATTTTCTACCAGCTTTCATTCCAGTTTTCATGCCTTCTTTTCTGCCAAGCTTTTCTCCAGCCTTGCGACCTCTAATTTCAGCTTTCATAGTTTGAAATTCTAATTGACTACCAAAGCCTTCATTTGCATCATCTGACATAAATTCTTCAACATAATCTACTACTTTCCTCATAAATACATCATCCTTCCATTTTCTTGCTTTTCTTTTTAATTCTTCTAAGTTTGAACTACTTAAAAAGTCTACTATTCGTAAAAACTCTATATTTTCATTATAATCAATGTTTTTGATATTGTCAACGGCAATTACAAAAAATGGTTTATTGTTGAGCCACCGAAAAGGGATATCATTATTCCTAATACTTACTAATTTATATTCATCTAATATATAGTTACTCTTAACTCTTCCTCTAACAATGTTTATTATAGCAACCATTGAAGCATCAGCATAATTACTTCCTTTTTTAAATTGATTAGAAGAAGCTCTATCTTGATAAGCTTGGCTTTTTAAAAATTCTTGCTTTCCCCATCTACGATATGCTTCAAGTATAACAATATCTTTTGTAAATAATGTAACCATTAAATCGGTATAGAAATCTTTTTTAGAAATACGATTAGCTAGTATAGGATGCTGGGTTTTACATTTAACTTTCTTATATTGCCAATTTAAATTTAAATAATCTGCAAAGGCAGCAATAAATATTTTAGTAACATCTTCATGTTTAAATACATATTTAAATACTTAATCATATAAAAGATTTTTAGTCTCTTCATTTGATCCTTTAGGTGCAATATTAATCATTTTTTCCTCCTTGACTCACTATGCTAACATAACACTTTCAAACGGTCAAGAGCGAAAAATGTCTAGTTTTGCCCTATTTTGTCGAAAATACTTAAAAGTCACTTAAAAAGAGTAAAAATCAGCAATTTTTACTCTCTTTTTCACATTTTTTGACACTTTGGACAATAATATGTACTTCTTCCTCCGACCTTTATTCTAACTACTTGAGTTTTACATACTAAACATGGTTCTCCTTCTCTTTTATGAACCATTAAAAATTGTTGAAACCTGCCTGTTACTCCTAAAGATGAAGTATAACTTTTTATTGTAGTTCCTCCGTGTTCTATTGCTTTAGAAATTATATCTCTAGATGCATTTTTGATATTTTCACAATCATTTATTGTAATATCACTACCTTTTTTCAAAGGATTTATATGTGATGCAAATAAAACTTCATCAGCATAAATATTACCAAGACCAGCGATAATTGTTTGATCTAACAAAATAGTTTTAACAGGTATTTGTTTAGAATGAATTTTATCATATAAATATTCTTTTGTAAGTTTATCACTTATTGGTTCAATACCTTGTTTTTTTATCTCTGGAGTACTATCTAATTCCTCTTTTTTTATTAGTTTCATTCTGCCAAACTTACGAGTATCATGATATCTTAAATCAGTGTTATCAGTAAATGTAATAATTACATGTTCATGTTTATTAATCTCTTCATCATGATTTTTAACAAAGTATTTTCCTTCCATTCTAAGGTGACTAAGTAAATAATAATCCCCTAGATCAAATATTAGCCATTTGCCATTTCTCTTAATATCTATAAACTTCTTGCCGGGCAAAATACTTTTAAATTCTTCTAGATTACTATCAATCATTTTAGGATATAAGGCATTAACACCTTTTATCTCTTTATTTAAAATCATGTTTTTTAAAGTATTTCTAACTGTTTCAACTTCTGCTATTTCTGGCATAAACTCACCTACTTTGCTTCATACCAGTTTATACCGGTATCTATTTCTACCTTCAAAGGTACATCTAACTTGTAGACATTTTCCATTTCTTCTTTAATTATCTTTTTAACTTTTTCTAATTCTTCGCCTTTAACATCAACAATTATTTCATCATGAACTTGCAATAAAATTTTACTAGTTATACCATCTTTTTTAAATCTATTATAAACATTAATCATGGCCATTTTCATGATATCAGCACTAGTTCCTTGAATTGGGGTATTCATGGCCATTCTTTCCCCTGTACTTTTGATGATGTAATTAGGATTTTTAATCTCATCAATTATTCTCTTACGGCCAAAAAGAGTTGTAACAAACCCGTGTTCATGAGCATATTTAACTACATCTTCTGTATATTTTTTTACTTCAGGATAAAGTTCAAAATATTTTTTGATAAATTCATCGGCCTCTTTTTTAGAAATATGTAAGTTTTCCCCAAGACCAAAGCCACTGATACCATAAACAATACCAAATATAACCGCTTTAGCAGTTCTTCGCATAGTCTTAGTTACTCCACTTGTTGGAATACCATATATATCACTAGCTACTTTAGTATGAATATCAAAATCATTTTTGAATGCATCGATTAATCCTGGACATTTTGAAATATGAGCAAGAATTCTAAGTTCAATTTGGGAATAATCAGCACTAAGTAGTACATCATTAACGGGCACAAAGGCTTTTCTGATTTTTCTTCCCATTTCTTCCCTAACCGGAATATTTTGAAGATTTGGTTCAGTTGATGAAAGACGACCTGTTCTAGTTAAAGTTTGTTTATAAATAGTATGAATTTTACCATCTTCTAAAATATAGTTTTCTAAACCTTCAATATAAGTACTATTAAGTTTAGTTAGGGCTCTATATTCTAGAATTTTCTCAGCAATTGGATAATTAGCCGCTAGTTTTTCTAAGACTTTTACATCAGTACTAAATCCGGTTTTGTTTTTCTTACCACTTGGAAGTCCTAAATCGACAAACAATACTTCTCCAAGTTGTTTAGGACTGCTGATATTGAATTTTCTTCCTGCTAGGTTATAAATAGAATCTTCTAAAAGCTCTATTTTAACATCAATCTCTTTTTTCATTTCATCAAGTACTTGTTTATCTACTTTAATACCTGTTATTTCCATATCAGCAAGCACTGGAACTAAAGGCATTTCAATATCTGTAAATAGTTTGTAAGATCCTTCATCAGTCATTCTTTTAATAAATTCATCTTTAATATCATATAAGAATTTAGATTTTTTAACTATTTCCACTATATCTGTAAAATTATTTTTCTTTAAAGCATCGTAAAACATAATATTTCTATCAAATTGATTAGCAAGATAGGCAACATCATCTTTGGAATTAAGTCCTAGTATATAGGCTGCAATAGATACATCAAATGTACCATTGACTGGGATTTTAGTATTACCAATTACTTTTTTTAAATCATAAGTTGTAATATTTTTATTCTTTATAAATTCTAGAGCATCTTTAACTAATTCTTTTTTGATAAAATAATTATTATCTTTATCAGTAATACTCATACCAATAATATTTGCTATATGATAATTAGCATTATCTAGTTCTAGGTAAATAGCAACATCATCAGCTAGTTTTAATTCATCTAACTCCTCAATTACTTTATAACTTAACTCATCAGCATTTTTTGGTTTAATATCACTTTTAAGTAAAGAGAAAAATTCTAGTTCTTGATACATTTCTTTAATTTTAGTATCATCTGATAAATCTAGTTTTAAGTCTTCAAGTGTTATATCTAGAGGAACATCCCTGTAAATTGTAGCAATATCCTTACTCATATAAGCGCTTTCCTTACCCATCTCTAGTTTTTCTTTTACTTTACCAGTTATTTTATCCAAATTAGCATATAAATTATCTAAAGATCCATATTCTTGTAATAGTTTTAATGCTGTTTTTTCACCAACACCTGGAACTCCAGGGATATTATCTGATGAATCTCCCATTAAAGCTTTTAAATCAATTATTCTAATTGGTTCAATTTTATAGTCTTCCTTAAAAGTATCGTAATTATAACGAATAAAACCGGTTTGTTTTAATAGTTTTACTTCTGTTTCATGGCTAATAAGTTGTAATAAATCTTTATCACTAGAAACTATAACTGAGGCAAAATCAGGATCTATCTCAGTCATTTTAGCAATTGTACCAATGATATCATCCGCTTCATACGGAGCTAGCTCAAAGTGTTTTATACCTAGGCAATCTAGCATATCTCTAGCTATTGGCATTTGTTCATTTAATTCATCTGGAGTTTTAGTTCTTCCTTCTTTATAAAAATCATATTTGCTTTTACGAAAATTTAGACCAATATCAAAAGCTACTGCCATATATGTTGGATTTTCTTCTGCTATGATTTTATTAATCATTGAAGCAAAACCAAATAAAGCATTAGTAGGAAGTCCTTTAGAATTTTTCATCATTCTCCCACTATAAGCGGTTGCATAGTAGCTTCTAAACATTAAGTTATTACCATCGACAAGTATTAATTTTTTTTGCATAACATCTTCACCATATTAATTATATCACACATTATTTAGTTCTTCCTAAATTTTTATTTTTTTCTTGTTCTTTTACTAAATCTCTAAATAAATTAGTACCCTTATCTACCTTTTCTTTTACATCATCTTCACTAATATTAAAAATACTTGCAATATCTTTTATAGAATAAATAGATCCATCATAAATACCCAATCTAAGAGCAGTCATTAATCTATATTCCTCCGGCAAATAAGTAATTAATTCTTTAAATATTGGATCACTAAATGGTGTTTCCACTATAGTTTTACTAAGTTCTTTCAAATAAGTAATTATTTTAGTAAAATAATTAAAATCTTTTTTAGTATTAAAATTAAATTTTAATACTTCATCTAAATTACTACCATAAAGAGTAATTAATCTTTGATAAAAAACACTACCTATTTTAGACTTTAATTTTTCTATTATTATAGTACTTAGCCCTAGTGTTTCTTCTAAAGTTTTATTTAGTTCATTTACATCTTCTTTTAATGTCAGATTCA
>ERZ1643249.2104-NODE-2104-length-19030-cov-12.147299_pt1 | contig 19030 bp, 24 predicted proteins | sample MGYA00579263_ERZ1643249 | MGnify/ENA primary metagenome ERZ1643249 (study PRJEB29033, sample SAMEA4952264) | chicken gut metagenome | biome: Broiler Chicken; feature: Gastrointestinal Tract; material: Caecum | place: Ireland | collected 2018 | study: Broiler... | reverse complement strand
TTACATGGCGCGCCCACGCCAACAATCTTTATACAAACTGGCTGAATTATTACGTCTACCAGGTGACGCCCTACGATATGTACGGAACGCCCTTCTGAGACGGTATTTACGGGGGATTGCGGGCATATCTGGATGTGGGATATCTTTTCAAAATATGTCATATTTGCTCATGTTTTTACATAAAAATGGGGTATAAAATGGGGTACAAGTAAAAAATTAGTGGGGTACAAAAATTTTTTGATTTATAGGCTGCAGGAGATTATCCTGCGGCTTTTTATGTCATTGAATGTCATATATGACCGGTGATATAGTGTAAGATGAAAGAAGAATGAAACTTGTTACCAATGTTACGTTTTGATTTGATACACTTACAATGAAATAAGTGTATGGCGTAGACGACAGCAGAATGAGGCGTATTATTTCGTTCCGGTTTATTGATGGGATGACATGGGGCAAGTAGGAATAAATATGGGCGGAGGCAACAGTGCGTCTACTGTAAGAACGGCGTTTTATAGGTTCATGGAAGAAAATTAAACTTGTTTTTTTTGTAACAAAAAAATATGATATGATTATAATGAAAAAAATTTACGGCACGGACGATGGAGAAAGTCCGTGCTTTTTCTATTGGAGAACGACATGGAAATAAAGTTGTCCCATATGTCCCGGAAAAATATGTTAATGTTAAACTGATGATATAATACAAAAACTTTCCTAGGATTCCTAAAAAAATGATGTAGGATGATATTGTGGAGATCTGAGATGAGACTAAATGAGACGAAATGAGACTTGATGTTTAATTTCTGATTAATTATCATAAAAATGGAAACTTGTTATATATGTTACTTTTTTATCTGTTATAATAAAAATCATGATAAGATAGACAACATTTAAAAGTTGTTCGATATGTTCGGAATTCTTGGTGTATAGTTAAGATAGAGATACGATAGAAAAGTTGTCCGATATGTCCGGTTTCGACCTGATATAATTTAAAACATGATAAAACGCCAAAACAGAAACACCAGAGGGACATCAATTTAATTTTAAATGGTAGCAGAAGCGCTTGGATAAAATCCAGGTGCTTTTTTATTTGCTTTTAAAACTTGCAATTTCGTGCAAGAAGGGAGGAAGTACAATGAAAACTGATGTGGAGCAGCTGACAATATCCTTAAGGGACGCCCAGGTGAGATATGGTCTATCCAGGACGAGTTTGACAAAAATCGGGAAGGAGAATGATGCGCTTGTTCGGATCGGAAACAAATATTTATTATTTGTGGATCGCATGGATAAGGTAATCAAGGACAGGATAGTATGAGCAGGGTATTTGAGGAGACATTGAGTGAATTAAGAGACAGGGGGATTGGGATACATCAAATTTCTATGGATCTCTATCAAACACCGGACAAAAGGAATTATGTGAAATCCCCTGTTACGCCAGATAAAAACAGATCTTGCAGGTTGTATCCTGGTACCGACACATTTTGCGATTTTGCAAACGGAAACCGTGGTGGCGATGCCATCGCTTTTGTGGCTTATATAAAAGGCTTGAACAACTGGGAAGGCGCGAAGCTGCTTGCGGAACATTACGGCTTATCTGGCGCAGACGAACGGAGCCGGGATGAACGGCGACGCATGATACAGAAGCAGGAGCAGGAGAAACGAGAAAGAGCAGAGCGGCAGCAGGCTTTTTACAACGCTTTATTTGCCCTTATAAACGATTTAAAGGTGCAAGAGGACAATTATAAGGCTGCGCTAAATAAAGCCGAAATTGAGCCATTCAGCGACTTGTGGGCTTATATCCTGGATGAATTATGGCGTATTACTTACAGGCTTGATATCCTATGTTGTGCTGATATGGGTACATATAGGCGCATGAAGTCTAATTCAAACTTAGGGCTGTCAAGTGACCGCCCAGAATGGTTACTTGATGCGCTGGATATTTTGGTAGAAGAAGGATATTTCACAGCAACAACGGGGGAACTTTCCGAAATAAAGGTGCAGCGGAATTTTGAATTGCAACGTAAGCCCGGGGCGGATCGGAGGTGTTGCCTCACATGGTAACGGCTGAAAACGGCGTGATTAAGCCACAAGAAGAAATAGAACAACTTTCGTTTATAAGGGCTGATGAACTGGACTCAATGCAGTTAGAGAAGCCTTTTTTTGTTGTCGAAAAAATATTGCCGTGTGGACTGGTAATTGTTGCCAGTCCTCCAAAATACGGGAAAAGCTGGCTTGTCCTTGATGTATGTATTTCAGTAGCTACAGGAACAAAGGTGTTGGGTTTCAAAACCAATAAATGCGGTGTTCTTTATCTGGCGTTGGAGGATAGCTATAATAGACTGCAAGAGCGCATGAAAAAAGTTCTGAATGGGCGTATAGCGCCAAAAGAATTTGCGACGAGCATCAGGGCGGCAGACCTGGGGCATGGCCTGATAAAACAATTGGAAGATTATATGACTGCTTTTCCGGAAACAAAGTTGATAGTAATCGACACTTTTGCAAAGATCAGAGCTGAGACGAAACGGGGAGAAAGCGCATACACGCAAGATTACAGGGAAGCTGGATTGCTAAAGGCTTTTGCTGACGCTTATAAAATTTGTCTTGTGTTGGTTCATCATACAAAGAAAATGCGAGATATAGGGGATGTGTTCGCCAACATCAATGGCACGATGGGGTTGACGGGTTGCGCTGACGAAATGATAGTAATGAGTAAGGAAAGCCGGGACGATGAGAACACAAAACTTTCGATTACTGGACGAGATGTTGAAATGCAGGACTATCAAATGAATTTTAATAAAGATTGTTGCCGTTGGCATGTTCTGGGAACCACTGATGAAGTGGAAGAGCGCAAGACAATAGAGGAATATAACAATAATCCATTGACGCTGACAATAAGAAAGCTACTGAGCCAGAATAAAGAAGGATGGACAGGCGGCGCAACAGAGATAATAAATGCAAGCCGGGCGTTTAAAACGCCGATCAGAGACAAAGCGCAGAGCATAGGCAAGAGCATTTCAAAGATACAGGATTTACTTTTTCAGCAAGATAATATCCTGTATGAGTTAATTAAGAACGGCACAGGGGCAAATAAGCACAGATTTTATTATGGTTACAATCCGTTTATAGAGTAAATATCGTTGATACCGTTGATAGCCGTTGATAAGCGTTGATATTGTTGAATTTACTCTTACCTATAAAATTACCGTTGATAGTATTGATAGCCGTTGATTTTATAAACGGTCATCAACGTTTCCAACGGTTTATAATACCAACGGTTTTCTTTATCAGGCCCGATAAGAATGGAGGTGGGTTATGGATTTTAAGCAGACTTATTTTAACTTATGGGCTGAGGCATGGAATTTTCACAAGAAATATGCAACTCCAGGAGACACTGGGGAATTCTGGGAACAATTAGTTAATGAATCCGGCGAGATCATGAAAGAATATGAGGACAAACCCGAACATGATTTTATAAAAGATTTGGTCGTTGCAATTGTTGCGGAGATCGAAAGAGTTAGTAAACGGCAGCGGAAGGAGGAAGACATGAAATAAGGCAACTTTTGCGGACAACTTAACATTTAAAAAAGTATCAATATTTGTTCGGTTTTGGGCGATTTATGAAAGGAGAATAGCGTAATGGCAAAGAGCAATTTACCAACAAACGGACTAAATGAAGTATCAACCGAGTTTGCACATGACACAATTAAGAGCCTTAATGATCTGTATAATATGGGGCGGCCTAATAGTGATGATGAGGTGGAACAGCGTATTGACGAATATTTTAGGTTTTGTGAACAGTCCTCTATCCGTCCGGGCGTTGAGAGTCTGGGGCTTGCCCTGTCTGTATCTCGTACAGCTATATGGAACTGGGAACACGGTATTGATTGCAGTATGCGGAGACAAGAGATTATTATTAAGGCTAAATCTTATATCACGGCGTACATTGAACAATGTATGTTAAATAATAAGATGTATCCGGGTAGCGCAATATTTATGCTGAAGAATTGGGCTGGATATAAAGACACTGTTGAGTTTACTACGGAACAGAATACAGGTGCGCAGACTCCGGCATTATCGCAGGAAGAAATACATCGGATTGCGGAACAAGCCAAACGAGAGAGCATTCCGGAGATCGTTGAGAGTCTTCCTGATGAATGATAATTGCATGAATTGTATAAAAATTGTTTTGGTGTCATAACTTATAAGTATTGACACTTAAAATAAAATGTAGTAAAATCAAGGCATAGAGCGGTATCATAACTTATATTCATAAATAAAGGGAGGAATATACATGATATACGGTTATGCCAGGGTATCTACAAGAGGTCAGGCCGATGGAAATAGTCTCGAGGCGCAGGAAGAAGCGTTGAGAGGAGTGGGTGCTGAGGTTGTGTACAAGGAAGCATTTACGGGAACTCAGACAGATAGGCCAGAGTTGACAAAGCTCATAGAGAAGTTGCAGAGCGGTGATCGTCTGATTGTTACTAAACTGGATCGCATAGCCAGATCAGTTTCCAAAGGAATTGATCTGATTGACGAGCTATTGAATAAGGGCGTTACAGTGCACATCTTGAATATGGGTGTGCTGGATGATACGGCTGCGGGTAGGCTCATAAGAAACGTCTTTTTAGCCTTCGCAGAGTTTGAACGAGATATGATTGTTGAGCGGACTCAGGAAGGTAAAGCCATAGCAAAACAACAGCCTGGATATCGTGAGGGGCGCCCCAGAAAATTTGGAAAAGATCAGATACAACACGCAATGGATCTGTTAAAAGATCATTCTTATAGTCAGGTTGAAAAAATGACAGGAATATCTAAATCAACGTTAATTAGAGCACGTAAAAATAAATAATGATGTATAAGGCAGGGAATTTGTTGCCCTGTCTTTTTTGTGCTCATAAACGTGGGTGTAGGGGTCTCGTGTGTAAATTTTTTGAGCGATAGTGACGTATCTTTTCAGCCGCAAGAATAAAAGGCTTTTCCAAAAATCGGAAAATCATAAAAAGGCGATGGCCGGAAAGGGGAATATATGGCGAGAGATAGACCGAATAGAACTACATCATTTATCAGGCAAACCATAGAAAGGAGATTAAAATATGGCATTAACACAACGGGAACTTGAAGATTGCAGAAATCAGAAACGGCGTTTAGATATGGCGCAGACACCACAGGGCAGAATTGCCATAGAATTGTCAGAGCGCCATAAAAGACAAGAAGAAGCTAAAAGCGCATTACTAAAGCGATGTGGACTTGATACGGGTGCGCAGTTAGATGAAAACTCAATTTTGAAATATTATAAATAATGATTGGAGAAATAAAGATGAATGATAAAATGACAAAATTTGAAGAAATTAAGAAAATTGTGCTTGATTTCCAGAAACGGGCGGATCGCTATTTTTCTGAATATTGCGAAAAGGCTAGAGGCATGGAAGAGAAGTACCGCCCGGAGGTTTTTAAGAGAGAAATCATGACGCAGGTATGGCCGTATTATTCCGGGAATGTTTCTGCGGAACGAGATCACGCAAAAACAGCAATTTCCGATATTTGTGAGGACATAAGAAATGATCTGAAACGCTGGGCGCTGAAGCCGGTTGATCCGGGAACATTGCAGATTTTACAGTGTATGCATGACTTTGGCATCAAACTTTCACGCAGCGAATTATCAATAATTGAAAGCAGCGTTGAGAACAATCTTTTTGCACAAAAAATTTTCTGCGAAGTAGCAAAAAACAGCGGCTATCTTGCAAAGTTTCCAGATTTTTCTACATATCTTGCAGCATTGCAGGAAGCAGAATCTGATGCAAAATTGGCTGTTTCCGCATATGTCGGAAAATCCGAAAACGGACAGTTCCCAGGCGCTGATTTATTAGGTAAAAATGAAATAAACGGTATTGTTTACGGTGATTTTCAATTTTATCAAAAAATGTTTGCAGCAGAATATGCAGAAAATCATAGATCGCTTAGTGAAGCAGCAGAACTTTGGAGCAAGGCGCGGGTAAAAACGAGCTATACATTGACTGAAAAAGAAAGAACACGCCTTGAGAAAATTGTAGATGAAACCAAAAAAGGAGATGAACAGGAAAGAAAATCTCGAATGAAACAGATTCTTGAAGCAGAGCCGGATATCGCGGATAAGTTTTCTCTTATGGGCGTCGATTATCAAAACATGATTGCAGGATATGTTGACACTGGTAAATTGGATTAACAAAAAGGAGATTATAGGAATATGCATCATTTAGAAAGCGCACGTTTTTCAAAGGTGGACAGACGTATGAATGGAATTACAAGTCATAAAGTTATTGGAGTTAAGGGGAATGATTTAGTCATCGCTGTACCTTCGGTTTTGTCGAAAGATGGTAAGATTTCCTTCCTTATGTCTGACACATCGGGCATTAAGCAAGGGGATTATGTTGATTTTTGTTTTGCTTATACTGTTACTAATGGACGGGCAAACAGCTATCAAGCGCAGTTTCTGGGAATAACACCGCCGGAATTTAAGCCGGAAAATGGAGAGACATATACAAATTAAATAAGATTGTGGGCGCGGCGGTTCCACTCCCTACCTTGTGGAGCTGCCGGTAAGGCCCCAAAAAAGAAACGGAGAGCAAAATGGTATTAAGCATGATTAAAATTATAGTTACGATATATTTGTTTTATTCTATGATGGTTTTCCGCGGACAGCATGAAATATAATAGTTCTGCTATGGAGGCGGTATTTGGTGAACAGTTCAAAGGAATTAAAGATTTTAGCCAGGCTGTTGTGCAAATGGGAAAGGACATGGGGAATGTCGCCGCTTCCGTATCCAATAATTTGGGGGAAATAAAAAAGTCTTTAAAGGATGCCGGATTAAGCGCAGGGCAATTTGAGCAGTATCTCGAAAATATCCGGGTGCCTGAGATTTCCGATGCGAGTCTTAAAAAGTTACAGTCTGAGCTGGATAAAACAGAGCGGAAGCTGAACGAGCTTGAAACTCGATCTGACAACTGGGCGGCAAAAGGAATAAACCCTGACAGTTCTAAGTTTCGGAATCTCCAGGAGCAGATTGTTTATTCCTCGAAATATGCGGATGCCCTGAAAGAAAAAATCCGTGAAGTGAGTGCAACTACTCCCGCCTTATCAGGATGGCAGAAGCTCCAGAATGTTTTTAATGCAATGTCTCAGAATATTGGGAAAATGAAGACATCGACAAAGGGCGTGTTAAGCATTGTCGAAAGATTAAAAAAAGGTGTTCTAAATTTAGCAAAGTCAATTAAGAGCTTGATACCGGGCTTTAATAAAGTCGGTCGTGCGACGGCAGATATTCAAAAAAAATGCTGGAAATAGTTTCGGATTAGGGAAAATGTTCCAAATGTCCGTGCTGTATTCCGGCATTTTTGCTGTCATAAGTGGAATACAAAATGCTGTTCGGGAAGGTGGCCAGAACCTGGCTCAGTATTCCGGTGCATTTAATTCCAGTATTTCTTCCATGATGTCTGCGCTGACTAAGTTAAAAAATGCTTTTGCCGTAGCTTTCGCGCCTGTAGTAAATGTTGTTGCACCGTATATCACAGCATTTATTAATCTGATATCTGCGGCAATGAATAAGGTAGGACAGTTCTTTGCTGCTTTGACGGGAAAAAGCTTTACACCGCAGGCTGTGACTGTTGTTCAGGATTATGCCGCCGGACTTTCGGACGTATCAGGAGACATGGACGAAACAACGGATTCTGCCAAAAAGCTGGAGAAGACGCTTTCGGTTTTATCTTTTGATCAACTTAATCAGTTGAGTCCTACTAACAAGGATGAGCCAGGTTCCGGATCGGGAGCAGGTTCTGGCGCAGGCGGAGCGAATGAATTGCTGCCATCGGAAATGTTTACGACAGTCCCGATTGCACAGGAAATACAGGATTTTGCCGATAAAGTAAAAAAAGTATTTGCCAATTTGTTTAAGCCGTTTGCGGAGGCGTGGAGTCGCGAAGGTGAGAATACGATAGAGGCGGCCTCATACGCTTTTGACAACCTGAAAGAACTAGCTAGGAGTGTTGGCGCTAGTTTTATGTCCGTTTGGACAAATGGCACAGGTACACAGACCTTAACAACTCTATTGCAGATCGCGCAGAATTTACTTGGTATAGTCGGCGGACTGGCTGGACAATTTGCCCTAGCTTGGAACACGGCGGGTATAGGAACGGCAATTATACAAAACATATTTAATTTGTTTAATATCGTATTAGGGACAATACGAGATATAACGGGTCAGACAATGCTTTGGGCGCAGCAGTTGGATTTTACTCCATTGCTGCAGTCGATTAATACGCTTTTGGTTGCACTTCAGCCGCTAGCCGAAAATATCGGCGCAGGTCTTGAATGGTTCTGGACTAATGTCCTTTTGCCAATCGGATCATGGACACTGCAGGAAGGAGCTCCGACGTTCCTTAATATGCTTGCCAGTGGAATTACTGCAGTAAATTCCGTCGTAGAAGCCCTTCAGCCGCTTGGTATGTGGCTATGGGAGAGTTTTCTGCAGCCCCTTGGGCAGTGGACAGGCGAAATTATCATCGGGGCTATGGAGAAGCTTACTGGGCTGTTGGATAACTTTAGCATATGGGTAGGTGAAAACCAGGAACTGGTTCAGGGAATCGCTACAGTAATTGGCTCTTTTGCGGCGGCTTGGGGACTGGTTTCAGCTGCTGTCACAGTCTGGAACGGGATTGCTACAATTGCATCGGGTGTCACAACTGCATTAGGTACGGCGATTGGTTTCCTGACTTCGCCTATTGGTATTGCGGTTGCTGCAATTGGCGGAATTATTGCCGCAGGTGTGCTTTTATATCAGAACTGGGATACGGTCAAAGAAAAAGCAGCCCAATTAGGTGAATGGATTTCTGAAAAATGGGATGCCATAAAAACAAAAACGCTGGAAATATGGGAGACTATAACATCATTTATAAGTGAAAAATGGGATAGTCTTATTGGTTGGACATCAGAAACTTTTGAATCTATAAAAGCAACCATCAGCGAGACCTGGGATAATGTTAAGACTAAAACCGTAGAAATTTGGGACAGCATCATCGAAACATTGTCGGGATTGCCGGACAAACTTCTTGAACTTGGCAGAAAGGCAATTAGCGGTTTTCTTGATGGGATTGTCGAAGTTGTATCTGATATCAAGGGGTGGATTGAGGAAAATATTTTCAACCCGGTGGTCAACGGATTCAAAGAATTGTTCGGGATTGATTCTCCGTCTACGGTTTTCGCGGAATTGGGTGGATATCTCATGGAGGGGCTGCTTGGCGGTATTGGGGATCTCGTTGGAGATGTAACCGGAATATTTGATGATATCGGAACTAAAATAGGTGAGACCTGGGATAATATAAAGACAGCAACGTCAGAAGCTTGGGAAGGTATTAAATCCACTGCAGAGGGTATCTGGGAAAAACTCAAGGATGGCGTTTCAAAAATTTTCGGCGACGCAGAGGATACCGTATCTGAATCCACGGCGCAGATGAAAGAAGATGCCGAAACCAATTTATCAGGTGTCGGTGATGCGGCGGAGTCAGCTTTCGGAGATGTCAGCGACACCACAGTTACCAACTGGGGAAATTCTGCGGAGGAAGTAAAGCTGAACTTGCGTGCCATGAAACTTGCGGCATCCGAACAGCTTGCGGCAATGACAGAGACCGTCAGAAGCTACTCTAAATCCATGTACAATATTTTTACAGAAAAATTTGAGGATATGGCGCAACAGGCGGAAAGAGAGATTTCCTCTATGGATTCTTCTGTGAGTGGAACTATGCGGAATATGCTTTCCGGTATGCAGAACGATGTTCGCAACTATGTAAGCCAGATTGCAAATGAATTTTCTGGCCTTTCCAGAAGAATATCAAATAATATGCAAGGAATGTACAATGTCGGACATAATGCGGCGGTTCAGTTCGCAAACGGAATCCGGTCTGTACATATTCCGATGCCCCACATTACTGTAGATTCAAGCACATGGAATAATGGAAGTGGATATTCTTACAGGATGAGTAGTTCGGTTCAATGGTATAAGAGAGGCGGTCTGTTTATGCAGCCGTCTGTGATTGGTCTGGCAGAAGCCGGAAAAGAAGCCGTCCTTCCGCTGGAGAACCGCAGAACCATGAGCATGATCGCAGACAGTATCATGGGAAATGCCACAACCGGAATGAGCGAAGAAGCGTTGGTAAATGCCGTTACTGCGGGAGTTACCATGGCTATGATGAATAATCAGGGAAATCAGACACCGATTAACCTGTATGCAACATTATATACAGAGGACAACGAGGTTCTTGCCCGCGCGGTTGCCAAAGGACAGGAATCCATTGATTATCGGTACAATCCCACTCCTCAGTTTGGATAAAAAATAGGGAGCTGTTATTGGCTCCCTATTGTAAATCCTTCGTTGTGATGTATAATATATCATATAATTACGAAGGAGAAAAAGCGTATGGCTCTAATAAAATGTCCTGAGTGCGGGAAAGAATTTTCAGACAAGGCGTTCGCTTGCCCGAATTGCGGGTGTCCAATATCTGAAATTAGAAAAATGGCAGAAGAAGAAAAACAGAAGAATATTGTTGAATTAAAACTTGAGGGATCATATTCCTTAAAATACGACGAAGAAAACATAGGAATATATAGTTCTGGAATTTTTGTATTTTCCGCGCCAAAAGAAGAATTTGTTTTAAATTACGGAAAAGAAGAAAATGACTACGGCAGGGATCAATTAAAGATTGTTTTTTCGCATAAAGGATATGGAGATCCATTTATAATTTGTGTAAATAAAACATCTGAAAGATATGCAGATTCAAAAAAATTCCTTGAAAGCATAGCAGAAAAATATTTTACAAAGGATATTCAAGATGATTATTTTCGCGCTGGCACATACGCCAAGAATCATGTTGACAAAAATATCGAACTGGAAAATAAAAGAAATTTTGAAAAAGAAAAGTCATTACAGAAAGAACCAGAACCAAGAAACGAAAATGAGACTCCTGCTCAACAAAAAACTCAGGTCACTTATGATGCGCCTGAAAAAAAGAAGAAAAAGGGATGCTGTGGAGTTCCTGTATGGGTGATAGGGTGGATTTTTATTATCGCTGTATTGATTCACTCTTGTTCGGGGAATAACGATAGTAGAGATGGCGACGATACGTATGAATCATCGGATATTTCTGCGACTGTATCTCCCACTCCACTTCCGAGACCCACTGTAACGGAACGCCCGAAGCGGAATACGGCTACTCCCAAACCGCAATTGTCCCCAAGGGATCAGTTCATACAAGATTCGTCAGAATACTTGTCTTCCGATATATCGGGAAAATTATACGATATATTAATTAATGATATCGGGTTTTCTGATGCGGATTTTTATGGAAAAGTAGATATTGGAGATTCCGTATGGGAAGTACATTGTGACGACATGGCCATTAACGTAGTTGCAAGCGATGATATTTACCGAATATGGGGAGGAGACTTTACGTTTTACGAGAACGGAACAGTAGTCACTACTAAGCAACAGATGGAAGATGTGACAATTTCTGATAGTGATAGGACGAGTTATTATTTGATTGCGAAGGAAATTGTAATGTCGTCTTTGAAGAACCCGAGTTCAGCAAGTTTTCCTTGGACTACAGATGACATTGCATTTCTAAAACGAGAGGATATAGTTGCTGTTCAAGGATATGTAGATGCAATGAATTCGTTTGGATCTCAGATCCGTAGTCAATGGACTGTTGAATTCAGGATTATTGACTTATCTGCATTTACTTATGAAACATTATATATTAATATAGATGGTCAGACTGTTGGTACATACACGGATATAGGATGATTAAAATACAAATGATTAAGGAGAATACTTGAATGTCAAAAATAAAATGCCCAAATATACTGTGCAGAAGTACAGATGTTGTTCCTGTCTCAACTAAGAAAAACTTCAAAAAAGGAAAAGGATTAATAGGTGGCGCTGTAGGAACTGCTATAGGAGGCCCGTTGGTCGGGGCGGTAGGGTTTGCCACAGGATTCAACGGCAAGAAAAAAGTAAAATTTGTTTGTCAGAAATGCGGAAAAGTGTTTGAAGTAAAAATATGAATTGAAAGCGGAGATTAATTTCTCCGCTTTTTTCTTAAAAACCTCTTGACATCAATATGACTTCTAAAAGCATAGGAGGATTCAGAATGAGTATAAAAACATTTACACTTAGGTTTACTGGAAGAGCAGCTCGAATTCATAGGTGAAAAAGCAAAGGAAATGGGGATAAGCAAAAATGGTTATAAAAAGATATTTATAGCGTACCGAAAAGGGTCGTTGCGTCAAATTGCAACGACCCTTTAATAATATTCAAAGCTCTTTGTCATCCATTTATCTGAGTAAAATCAATACTCAAATCTGAATAAATCCCAACGTGAATGATATCGGAAAAAGAATATTCTCCGGTGTCTTCTTTTTCGAAATTATAAACAAGAATCCTGTTTTTATCAGGATCAACTAACCAGTATTCCCGAACTCCGGCAGTGCGGTATTTGAAAAGCTTGGTATAGTAGTCCATACGTCGGCTTCCTGGAGAGACCACTTCAATGATCCAGTCAGGAGCGCCAACACAACCCTTGTCTGTAAGCTTGTTTTTGTCGCATATTACGCTTATATCAGGCTCGACATAATTTATATCGTCATCGTTCAGAAAGACGGCGAAAGGGGCTATATCGACCTCACAGGCACCTTGCTTTCTGTCAATATAATCAGCGATCTTGCGATATAAAGAGCCAAGAATCTGTTGGTGTCTGCGGCTAGGTGGGGCCATGTAATATATCTGGCCATCAATTAACTCGGCTCTGGTTCCGTCCGGTAACGCGTATATATCTTCGATAGTGGAAGTCTGTCCTTTGGGTAATGGCATAGTATCACGCTCCTTTTGTTTATAATATATTATCCGACGGAAGTATTCAAGGGAAAATAGATGACATATCGTAATCTTTTATGATACAATAATTCTGTTACCGCCCCTATACCTGGTACGGAAAGGGGGTTTTTGACTTGGAAGTTCTTGTATCTTTTTTAATTGCCGTTGCGGCTGGTGTTGTTAGCCACCTCATCAGCAAATGGTTAGACGACAATAAATAGCCGGTAACTAGCCTACGGCCGTAAGCCCTGCCGTACCAAAATTGGGAATAAAAAACCCCAGAGGTTGCGTCTCTGGGGTTTTTGTTTTGCCGTTTGGCTTGGAATACTTGTATCTTTTAGCCTATAGGCATTATAGCATATGCGTATCCGGATTGCAATATGCAAGTGAATCTAAAAGTCGCAAATCGCGATTCCCCACAAGTGGGGACGGACTAAGTTGAACTTAGGGTTATGGTTCTGTAAGCCATCCGAGGCCCATATTCTCTAAGTCTACTTTGGATAATGGCTTTTTTTTGTCTAAACACTCATTTAAGCGTAGATTTAAATAAGGAAGAATACATGATTCCAGATCATCATATTCCTCTTCCGAAAGCAAATAACTTTTTCGGGTATTGTATATGACATAATCAATTCTATTGTTAGGACACTTTTTGCATTTTTTTTGATAGATTCCCTTTGATTGTGATTCTTTATTGTCATCCGTTAATAGGCAGTTGTCGTTTTGACTACATGGCACATAAGCTTGAACTCCCCAGTTTAGAGAATTTAAAAAGTTTTCTAAATCAGGATAAATATAAGGATAATCGTCTGAGCCCCAAATTATGTAGTTGTTGGAAACATGTAATTTTTTGGCGATTTTTTTTATTATGATTAAAGGAATATCTTCTTGTGGATCTGACTCATATTTTGAAATAGCTTCCTCAGAAATATTAATCATATTAGCTAAGTCTCTTTGTGAGAGTCCAAGAGCTTCGCGACTAAGTTTAATTCTGTGTCCTATCGTATTACAGTTTGTTTCTTTGGCAAGAATTTCATTTACTAATTCGTGAATTATTTGATCGCTTTGGCCAGAAGGTATGTCAGATTTATGAATTATTAGTTCGTCTGCTATTTTTTGAATGAATTCAAATTTAGGAACTGTAATTTTTTTTTCGTATAAAGTAGGATCCAATGTAGCAATGGATACATCTAAAGCATCGGCTATTTTTTGGAGCGTTTCTATTTTGGGTCTATATTTTTCCGCCTCATAGCTTCGAATTGTAACCTCATTGACACCCGCAAGAGATGCTAATTCTTTTTGAGTCAATTTTTTTTCTTTTCTATATTTTTTGATGTTTTGTCCTAATGCCATGCTGCTTTCCTCCTATTATTACTATACCATTTTTTGAATTAGTACAAAAGAGTGAAAACTACATTTAAGTAAAAAAATCTATAGTTGACAGAGCGAAAACTATATGATAAGATTGAAACAGATAAAAATAGAGTGAAAACGCTCTGAAAGGAGAAGGGAAATGAAAGCGAACATTAAAAAACTCAAACTATGCATGGCAAATCGTTGCATGAATACAGAAGATTTGTGCGCAACATCCAAAATGCCAAGGCCGACTGTAAATAATGTTATAACAGGGCGGTCTGTTCGTCCGGCAACTATAGGGCGCATAGCTAAGGCACTTGACGTTGATGTCAGGGACATTTTATCAGAGGAGGATTAAAATCATGAAATTATTACCAGAATTAAGTGGTTTCCGCCAGTCGGGCGAGAAAATTGATGGAGGCGGTGTGTTTGTATGTGCCAAATGCCATGCAAAAAGAACCATTAGACCCGGGAAGTACCTTCCGAAATGCAGTCGTTGCAAGGAATATGGTTATTGGTATCAGGTCATATAAGGAGGGCTAAATCATGAATAAGTGGATAAAAAAACGAATCAAGGAACTGACAGAAGAGAGACGGGATGAACTAGCCGAGTATTTCGAAGAGCATGAATGGGCCGGTGGTTTTGGCGAGTCCGAAGAGGAAAAGTTATCGCTGCATTACAGTGAGCAGTATATCCCGCCCCAGATCGAAAAATTAATGTTTGAGGACGGCTGGGACGAGGATTTTATAGAGGCACTGCAGGACATCAAGAATTTTTTTGAATCATACATCCAGGAGTATGACGAGGGGCTCCAGGAGAATCATGACAGCGCGCTCGAAGAATATGTTGCACACAACTTAGAGCAGGAGGCCGATGATATCCGCGATCGGGCCATACGGGAATATAAGGAAAATACCGAAGGGAGCGATGCCGATTGAATGATCTGGTTTTTATCAAGAGACATCAGGCAGTATGTGATTCTTTGCAGGTGGCGGAGAAGTTTGGAAAGCGCCATGCAGAAGTACTGTACGCTATAGAAGGGCGACCGTGTTCCTGCGGAGGGAAAGGTTGTCGGAAATGTAATTATCGAGGGTATCAGCAGAGAGGATTGTTAGATGAACTGCAAAATGCTGATCACGTAATAGTTGCGAAGTCGCAAGTATTAAATTCAGGAGAAAACTCATCCTCCAAATCAATAGTTGCAAAATCGCAAGTATTAAAAATGTATCAAAAATCATCATACAAAGATAGCCGTGGACGATCTAAAACATTATATATTATGAACCGTGACGGCTTCACTCTTCTGGCAATGGGATTTACAGGACAAGAAGCCCTGATCTGGAAACTGCGGTACATACAGGCATTTAACCTGATGGAACAGAATTTGCTTCAGCATCAGTCTCCTGTTTGGAAGGACACCAGAGCTTACCAGAAAGCAATCAGGAGGCAAGAGACAGATACGATAAAATTATTTGTGGAATATGCCGAGTCACAGGGGAGCACCCATGCGGATCAATACTATACTCAGTTTTCGTTGTTGGCGAATAAAGCGTCTGGAATTACTGATCGTGAACTTGCAACGGTGCAGCAGTTGAATGTTTTGGCGATGATAGAGAACATGATTGCAAGGCGGATTGAAGAACTTATTACAGGGAATATGCCATATAAGGCGATTTATCAGGACTGTAAGGACTATATTGCAGGGTTTCAAAAATACATAGGGGTTGATACTGGAATGACGTTCTCCTGTCAGAGCATGGAGTGATATATGGCTTCGTGCAAGAAGAAACTTCCGAAGGCATTTGAAAGTTCTAAGCCCTGCAATGATGTAAGCGCTGTGCTGTATGCGTCAATGCTGCAGAGTCCGGCGTGGAAGAAACTGACTAAGCCACAACAGATTCTATATGTATACATGCGCCTTCAATTTTACGGGAATAATCAGGTTCCTGGTAAACCACAGATATATTTTTACTTTAATCAAACTCTCTGGAAGAAGACTTACGAACTATATACGAATCTAAAATCTTTCTACAGAGATCGAGATGCCCTGATAGAACATGGGTTCATTGAGAAGATAGAATCTGGTAAAAATACACGCACGAAGGCTGTATATAAACTGTCCAGTGCCTGGCAAAGAGATCCCTAAAAAAACACTGGTATGGTAATACTATTAATATTGTATGGCAGATTTGTAATAAGGGTATACGCATAAGGCTGGAGACAGTTATTACATATTTGTAATAAGATGAGTTGAGAAAATGCCATCACTATTACATGAATGTAATAAGGACTTATTACATATTTGTAATAGCCAAATTAACTTGATTGTCAAAGTAATTTTACCTCAGAAGGGAGAGGAAAAAATGTTGTACTGTATATTATATTGCGGAGGGAAGTGCAGCAATCACGCCAACAACAGGAAGGATCTTATTGAGTGGCTGAAGCTGTTAAAAGATGAAACCATTACTGATATCTTAAAAGTACGGAAGGATGGTTTCGAGGTATCGGTGCTGGACAGATACAAGGCATACATAAGTAAATCAAAGGAGGAGTAAAAAAGATGTCGAAAAAAATGATCATGATACCAGTAGATCAGTATTTAAAAATGTTGGAATCATATGACGAAGCAGTGAAAGAACTCGAAGAGATTAAAAAAGCTCTTGAAAAGTTGGCAGACCATTCAAGAGCACAGTAACCCGACAACAACCGATAAAAGCCGGATACTGTCTTGATTATAAGCTTTATCCGGCGAAAAATCAAGAAAGGATCAGAAAAAATGGAAGAGAAAACTTTAGCGACAGAAATTATAAATGATACACAGGATAAAATGAATTGCATCTTGGTCGAATGTGAGAGTTTAAGCGTAGACTTGGAAAAGGTTAAGTTTATTCTTGGCGAATTGTCCGAAATAGTAGACACAACGCCAAGGAGCAAACAAGAAGCCTTATGTTTTGCCAACAATCAGTACAGGCTTAATTCTTACACCGAAATCGCTTATGAATATGTGACACGAATGGGTGATAGTGTAGATGATTTGATTACGAAAATCAGAGGGGAAGAGGAAGGGGGAGCAACTGCTTGAATAGATCAAATAGTATTATTGAGCCGCAAAACAAGTTAAATCTGAGTATTTCCGAAGCGGCAGCATACAGCGGTATTGGTATGCACACATTGCGTCGCCTGATAGAGCAAGAGGATTGTGATTTTGTTTTGCATGTGGGGAACAAGAAAAAGCTGATAAAAAGAGCAAAATTTGAAAAATACTTATCGGCTCACGAGTATATCTAGTTGATACAGAGGCTCCAGAGTGGTATACTGATTTTGCCATTTAGGAGCCTCATTGTACGGAGGCAGAATGGGAAAAGATTTAAAAGGCAACGAATTAGGGAAAGGCATCCGTCAGATAAAAGAAGGTCGGTATGAAGCCCGTTATACAGACCGCTTTGGACATCGTAAGTCACTATACGGGAAGACCAGGCTTGAGATTAAAAACAAGCTTAGTCAGGCTCTAAAAGACAATGTAGAGGCGATTAATGTTCGGAGACGGTGGAAACTGGAACGATGGTATCAAGTATGGATGGAGTCGTATAAGATTCCGGTAATCCGGCCCAATACCCTGCAGCATTACCAGAGGATATTCGAGAAACATATTCTCCCGGAATTAGGGGAAATGTATCTGGCAGAGATAAAACAACTTCATGTTCAGAACCTGATCAACAAACTGGACAGATCCGGGCTCCAGTGGGAGACTCAGAACAAGGTACGACTGTTGCTTTTGGATTTGTTTAATATTGCCATCGAAAATGAATATGCAATTAAAAATCCGGCCAAGAGCATCCGGATCAGCAAACAGAAGCCGGAAGAGAGAACGGTTCTTACCGTGGATCAGCAAAGAGAGTTTTTTATTTGTGCATCGGGTACATTTTACTATAATCTTTTTACAGTGATGGTCAATACCGGATTGCGCCCAGGAGAAGCTTGTGCATTGCGAGAAAACGATGTGGATTTTGACAGACACATTCTAACTGTAGATGCTGAACATGGAACGCTCATCTATCAGAAATTAGAGGGTGATGCAGGGAAACAGTTTCATCTGGGGCCGCCAAAGACAAAATCCAGCGTCAGAGATGTTCCAATGAATGAAGGCTGTGAGAAAGCCCTGAAAGACCAGATAAGGCTGAAAAAGATACTGGACAGACGGTTTCCGCGTGACAATGAATTTAAAGACTTATTGTTTTGTACCCAGCGGAACAATCCTATATGTTCTCAGGTGCTGAACGAAGCGATCAAAAAGATCGTTGATGAAATTAATCTGCAGCGGGATCCGGCGGATCAGTTTCCGGAATTTTCTGCACACACTTTCCGCCATACATTTGCAACACGCGCATTGGAGGCCGGGATACAATTAAAGGCTGTACAAAAGATTTTGGGGCATGCAAGCCTTCAAATGACATCAGATTTATATATTCATGTGACTCCAGAGTTCAAGCAAGAGGAGATGGAGAAGTTGAAAGATATATTTTCGGAAATCGACTCGGGGTAAAAATGGGGTATTGCTTCATATTTAATGTGATGGCAATTTAGCATTTTAGTGATAAATAGGATGTTTTAAAATGTATATTGTGGAGTAAATTGGTGTAGTTATTACGTCTACCAGGTAACGCCCTACGATATGTACGGGACGCCGTTCTAAACCTGTATTTACGCGGGTCTGAGGACTGCTGCGGTAGCAGTATAAAAATTTTTTGATCTATAGGCCGCGGGAAATTATCCTGCG
>ERZ1643249.2102-NODE-2102-length-19045-cov-7.204739_pt1 | contig 19045 bp, 16 predicted proteins | sample MGYA00579263_ERZ1643249 | MGnify/ENA primary metagenome ERZ1643249 (study PRJEB29033, sample SAMEA4952264) | chicken gut metagenome | biome: Broiler Chicken; feature: Gastrointestinal Tract; material: Caecum | place: Ireland | collected 2018 | study: Broiler... | reverse complement strand
CGGCCCTGTGCCCTAGCGGTATTGGTTGTGGGTAAAAAGGCTCGCGGCATCCTCGGGGCAAACCCACCGCGCCACGGATTGACAGCAGAAAGTGTGACCCCGGTAAAACGTGGAGAGAAAAAAAGACCGATTTGTCCACTCATCTCAAAGTGGCAAATCGGTCTTTTGTTGTGGCTGAAAGCCCTATCGAGGGGGTGCGGCTTGCCGCAGGGGGAGCGGGAGCGAAAAGTGAAACACTTTTCGCTCGGTCCCCCTTAGGGGATTCCAAAGGGCACAGCCCTTGGCGCGCCTTTGGTGACTTTCCCCGCGTCGGGAAAGTCACCCGGGTGCAGGGCGGAGCGCCTGCTCTGGGAAAGTAGGAGCCAAATCCAACGACTTGCTCCCGAGGGGGCACACCCCTCCACAAAAATCAAGGAAGAACCACCGGTAGGAGCAACGCCGTCAGCAGCAGGCAGAACCGGCTGCCCATGAAGGCGGTGATGATGGCCGGCGGCGCCAGATGGCGGTAGAGGGCGGCGTACTCCTCCTCGCCCTCCGCGCAGCTGCGGCAGACCTCGGTGACGATGTTCTGTACACCCGGGAAAAAGTAAAACAGCCCGATCGACGCCACCGCCCCCAAAAAGGGGTCGCAGCCCAGCAGCTTTGCCCCCAGCGCCCCGCCCAGCAGCAGCCCGGCAAGCCCCAGCGCAACCACCACCAGAAAGGGCAGCAGCTGCTCGAGCACCAGCTGCCAGCTCAGGTCGTTCAGCATCTCAAAGACCATTGCAAAGATCGAGCACATGATGATGCCGGAGGAGGCGGTGCGCTGCAGCATGTTGAGCCTGAAAAAGCCCAGAAAATTTCCCGCCAGCCCGATGATAACCAGCATGAACGCCCAGCCAAGCCCGGTCAGCTCCCCCAGCCAGGTCGCCAGCAACACTGTCACCGCCAGCTGAAACAGCGCCACCGCCTCGGTTTCATACTTGGGTGGGACCCAGGCGGTGAAGAAGGGGCTGGGATTTTCCGGCGAACTGTACGGCTGGTGATAGCGGTTGAGCCTCTCCTCCTGCTGGGGCTGGCTGACTTGTACCGCAGGCATCCCGCCGTTCTTTTTGAGCCTGCTGATATACCGCTTTGTGACAAACGAGCCGATTGGCTGACCGATCGCGTCGATGGTCATGGCCAGCAGCAGCGGCAGCGCCACCAGCTCGGTGGCCCCTGTCTCCCTTGCGTGGTCCATCACCAGCATCCCGCCGGTGAAGGCGCCGCCGCAGGTCACCACCGCCCCGGAAAAGGCGGTGGAAAATCCCAGCAGCGCCCCGCCCGCCAGCACCGTCACCAGCATCGAGGCCCCTACGGCGATACAGCCGATCAGGATAAACTTCCACTGGCGCACCACATCCCGGGGCAGGATGTTGGTGGTGACCGCCGCGACAAAGACCGGGAACATCAAATCCCCCAGCGGTGCCAATCCCGACAGGGTGGGCCAGTCCTGCGGCATTCCCAGCGCCGTGGCGGCCAGATACAGCAGGATGATGCCCGCCATCGCCGGAATCTTTGCTCGGCTTGCAATCGAGAGGATGTCCCCCAGCGCCACCAGCAGCACACAGGCGGTGAACGCAACAATCATCTCCATGTCCGCTTACCCGACCGTTTCCCGAATGACCCGCAGGACATTCTTCCAGAAAATCTGCTCGATCTCCCCGTCGCTAAATCCCACCTGTTTGAGCGCCGGGTACAGTAGTTCGATACTGCCGATGCGGTCGATCTCCAACGGGTTAGCTGAAATGCCGCCGTCAAAATCGGTGCCGATGGCTGCAGCCTCAATCCCCGCCGCGTCGGCAATATAGCGCAGGTGCTGCGCGATGCGCTGCGCGGTCGAGACGCCGTCCTCGCTCAAAAAGCCGCCGTAGAAGTTGACGCCAACCGCGCCGCCCTTCTCCCCCACCGCCTTGAGCATCTCTTTATTCAGGTTGCGGGTGTGGCCGCACAGGTCGCGCACACAGGAGTGGGAAGCGACAAACGGCTTTTTGCTGTGCCGTACCACATCCCAGAACCCGCCGTCGGACAGGTGGGAGACATCGACCAGCATCCCCAGCCGGTTCATCTCCTCCACCACCTCGACACCAAAGGATTTAAGCCCCTTTCCCATCACCTGCGGGTCGGCGCTGTTGGGGTAACCCAGGCAGTTTTCATAGTTCCAGGTCAGGGTGATCAGTCGGATTCCCTGGTCATAGAGATCGTGCAGCCGCTCCATCCTGCCGTTGAGGATGCCGCCCTCCTCCACCGTCAAAAAGGCTGAAATTTTGCCCGCGGCGTCGTTGTCCAAAATCTCCTGCGCACCGGTCGCCAGAGCCAGCTCCTGCGGCGCCTTTTCGATCTCCTCCTTCATCCGCTCGATCATCCGCAGCACCGTCCGGTAGGCCTCATCGTAGGCCCGCTCCGGCGGCTGGGGATAGTCCATGAGGTTGGTGAAGCAGGCAAAAAACTGCGCCATCGAGCCGGCTTGTTTAAGGCCCGGCAGGTTGACCTCGGTGTCCAGCTCGGCCAGACTTTTCTCCGGCTGCTCCAGCAGCTTCATCAGCGTGTCGCAGTGCATGTCGATCAGTTTCATCCTTGTGTTCTCTCCTTTTCTTGTTATGGGAAAAGGCAGAGGGAAGGTGCCCCTCTGCCCTGATTTTATCCTGTTACAAAATCACAAACATCAGCATCCGGCAGACCTCATACCAGTCGTCGCTTTCAAAGGCAATCGTCGTCGGATTGACAAGCTGCGCGCCCGGATAGTAGCTGCTGCGCACCGCCTTGCAGTGGTCCTTAAAGGTAATCTGCACCGCAAAGTGGTCCGGCAGGGCAATTTTCGCTCCGCTCAGCTCCTGCTTACAGGCAGCTTCGGCGGCTTCGCGAATCTTTTTGCAGGCAAGCTTTGTGCTGAGTCCCTGATTGTGCCCGCCAAAGTCGTCCTTCACCGCCACCGTCAGCAGCTTCGGGTGCAGCGGCTGGCTCTGCTCGCAGAGGGTCTTGTCCCCGGTCAGCAGGACGCTCGGCACGCCGTAATAGGCCGCCATGTAGCTGTAGATCAAAAACTCGGAGGCGATCTGGCCGTTGACCCGAATCTCCTGCACCACACCGCCAGCGATGGTGTGGCTGAGCACGTTGCCCTCCTGACCGGCGGCGTTGTGGTAGCCCACATACATCGCCGCGTCAAAGCTCTTATCGATGCCCTCCACCATGCAGCGCGGCTCAAAGGTCCAGCCGCGGATCAGCTGCACATACTCCGGCATCTGCTCCGGGTAAATGTTGATACCCGGCCCGTGCGCGTCCTTGACTACCACCAGCTCTGCCCCCGCGGCGTGGGCGCCCTCGGCGGCGGCAATTACCTCGTTGGTCATCTCCTGGCGGTTGCGCTCATAGTCGTGTCCGCCAATGTGGGTGGAATCCCAGGTGGCGGCAAAGGCGGTCCCCTCGATGTCCGCGCTGATGAATACTTTCTTCATTCGCATTCCTTCCCTTTCTCCCCGCACACGCTTGCAGCTTGTTTGGCGGGATGCTATAATAAATGCGTCTGGCTTCTACCGACAGTATAAACGATAAAGCAGGTTGAGCTCAAGCGTAAAAATGCACAAAATTTTCGGTTTTATTTTATTCAATTCACATGATATCGGAGGTGTTCCCCACGGCCAACCCACTGAAAATCAGCGACATTTCCAAACTCTTCAACATCCCCATCTCGGCCCTGCGCTACTATGAAAAGGAGGGGCTGTGCCACTTTAAGCGCAGCGGAAACAACTACCGCTTTGCGGACATCCGCACCATCCGCAACCTGTGCGACATCTCCTTTTACCGCAAGCTCTCCTGCTCGATCGAGCAGCTGCACCAGCTCGACCGCATGGATCACCGGCAGATCTACCAGCTGCTTGCCCAAAGCCGCCAAAAGCTGCAGCGCCAGCTGGAGGAGCTGCACCAGATGCTGGAAAATATCGACGAGAAGATGGAGCGCATCGCCAAGATCGACGCCCTTTCTCGGTCCGCTGCCCAGGTGGTGCTGGCCCGGCTGCCCGCCATCTACCGCTTCGACCTGTTCTGCAGCGAGGACATCAGCAACCTGATCCGCTACGAGCGCGACCTGTTTGTGATTGTGGAATCCAACGGCTCCGACTTCGGCTACGGCCTTGCCCTGCAGGGGCAGACCGGCGACCGGGAGCTGCTGCACCCGCAGGATACGCTGGCCAAGCCCTACCTGAAGGTGCTGCTGAAAACCGACTACGAGCACATCGAGCAGAACAACCTGCAGCCGTTTTATGAGCAGATCTTCGATATGGGCTACAGCCCGGGCCGCACCTTCGGCAAGGTGCTGGTGTCGGCGCAGGAGCAGGAACTCACCAACTTTTATGAGGCATGGATTGAGCTGATATCGGCATGATGCCGGCAGGCTGGTCCTGCACCCATTGACAGGGGACAGGCAATCTGATATATTCAAAAACAAAAGCAGCAATTTTTTGAGGTGTTCTTTATGTTTTTTCTATTCACAGCGATGAATCCATCCTGATACCCGCCTTCCAGCAAAACAACTTTCGTTTTGTGAGGCGGTATACATGAATCTTTTTTTGCGCCTGGCCAATCCATCCTGATTTTACGCCCATCAAAAAAACAACTTTGATGAGGTGAAAAAATGAATCTTTTTACAAAATGGGATGCTCTCTCCGCCAAAGCGCTTTTCAATGGGCTGGTCTTTTTTGCTCCGGTCGCGCTGCTGGTGCGCACCACCGCCGGAGTGAGCTACAGCCAGTTTTTTCTTTTGCAAGCCATTTTATCCTTCGTTGTCTTTTTGACAGAAATCCCCGCCGGCAAATTCACTGACCGGTTCGGGTACAAGAACACGATGGTGTTGAATCAGTCCCTGCTCACCCTGGCAAGGCTGCTTTTGTTCGCGGCCTTTTTGAGGAGCAGCTTCCCGCTCTTTCTGCTGGAAGCGATTGTGGAGGGCGTCGCCGTCAGCTTTGGCTCCGGCACCGAAAGCGCCTATCTCTACACCACCCTGCCCGAGGGCAGCTATCTGCCCCGGACCGCACGAATCAATAACTGTGGGACAATCGGGTTTCTGGTCAGCACCATCTCCTATGTGCTGATCTACTCCCGCTTTGGCCTGTCCGGCCTGCTGCTGGCCACCGTCATCACCAGCGCGCTGGGAACGGCTGCTTCCTTCACCATTCCCAAGGAGCCTGCTCTGCCCCCAAAGCAGAGCGCGCCGCACCTTTCCCGCCCGCAGGGAGGATTTTTCTCCATCCTGCTGCAAAAAAAGGTGCTCCTGATCCTGGTGATCCTCTCTGCCATCAGTATCGGTCAAGTTCTGATTAACTTTTTCTATGCGGACAAGCTGCTGGCCTGCGGCGTTCAGGAGGAGTGGCTGAGCCCCATCATTCTGGGCTATTCTGCAATCGAGCTGTTGGCCGAGCAGATTTTAAAGCGGTTGGAGCGCAGCCAATATTCCTTTGCCTTCCCGTTCTTTTTGGGGTTGTGCGGGGCAGCCTTGCTTTTGCTGGGCATCGTCACAGAGATTCCCCTTGTCCTTCTGCTGATGCTGACCCTTCCCCTGCTGCTGGACCTTCCCTCCTGCATCTTGGGGGAAATCCAGAACCAGATGGTCGACCAGCTGGGCCAGCAGAGCAAGCGGGCGGAAATTTTGTCCGTCCTCAACATGGGGGTCAACCTCTTTGAAATCGCCTTCCTGTTCGGCTCCTCCCTGCTCTCCAGCATCGGCTCCACTGCCTGCTTTTTGAGCACCGGCCTTTTGATGGCCGCCCTTGGGTGGCTGTCCCGCCGGATATTGTTTGCCAAAGGAACAAATTCTGCTCGATAATCCTATACAAAAGGAGGCGCTGCCTAATGGCAGCGCCTCCTTTTGTGATCTCTATTCTTCTCCTCGCCGCCTCTTGTTTTCTCGCCCCGCCAGCCCTAGCAGCACAAACCCGGCTGCCAGCAGCACGCACTGGCAGAGCACCACCGGCAGCGGTACCGAAAAGGCCGGGTCCAGCCCCTGCAGCGTCAGCGGATACCGGGAGAAAAACTGCCCATTCCAGATCCCCAGCGCCTCTGGCAGCGGCAGAACCATACACACAAACGGAACCAGCATCCAGACATAGAGCGCCCACGGCCGCCACCTGCCCAGCAGCCAGCCGCTGCCCAGCGCGAAGATCAGCGCAGGCAGCAGGGTGAGGACTGCGGGCAGCAGCAGCTCGCCCCAGCCGCACCAGCCAAAATACCGCCAGTAAAACACCGCCGCCTGCGCAAGGCAGATAAGCGCCAGCAGCGCGCTCCCGGTCAGCGCCGCTGCGCAGCGGGCCAGCGCGTAACGGTGGGGAGGCATCGGGGCGGCGTCGGTCAGCGATGCTACGCGGCGCGCCTTTGGGGAGGTGAAGAAGGTGAGAAAAAACAGCACCCCAACCCACAGCAGCGGCGTCATCCGGCTCAGATAATCCCCAAAGCTCCAGGGGGAAAAGGGAGCCGTGTGCGCCACCCCCAGGATGGTGGTGCCGCCCAGCACCTGCCAGCCGTAAAACAGCAGCACCAACACCAGGCCCACAAAAAATCGATTCCACAAAAGCCGCTTACATTCGTATCGCATCACTTTACGCAAGGTTCAAGTCCTCCTCCTTTAAACCGCATGCCTCCAGAAAATCCTGGTAGCTCAGATAGGGGTACATCGGGTCCAGCTCCCGATTGAACAGGCTGTTGAGGATGGTGTCCATCGCCTGCTCGCCGCCCACCAGCTGCTCTGCCTTCAAAATTTTCAGCGGCATCTCGCAGTACTGCCGCACATAGCGCAGGCTGTTGGAAATCTGCAGCCGCTCCTCCTCCGGCAGCATCTGCAGATAGGCCGGGTTGCGGACATAGAAGTTGAGATAATAGTCGTCCACCGCCTGCTGCCACTGGTCGATGTAATGCTCCCTGGCGTACTCCTCGCCATAAAGCGCCTTGACAATGCGGTAGGTGGTGTAGACGGTCAGACCCTCGGCGGACCAGGGGCTGTCCTCCTCCGCTGTGTCGAACATATTGCCCAGTCCCCACCACTGGTGAACCAGCTCGTGGATCATGACCTCCCCGGCGGCCGCGCCCTTGCTGCTGTCGCCCAAATTGGCGGCGGTGAAGTCCTGCTCGTCCAGCAGGCTGGCTCCGTCCGCCGCATAGCCGCCGCCGGAGGTCCTGCTCTGGATGAGCTTGAGGCTGCCGCCCGCGCCAAAGGAAAGGGCGCCGTAATGCTCGGTGCAGTAATCGACCACTGCCTGCACCGCCTGTACTGCGCCGGCCTGCTCCATCACTTGCTGATGCTTGCGCCCGTAGTAAAATTCTACCGTGAGGCCGCCCGCGACTATTTCCTCCCTAACATAGTCGCCGGCATACAGGATGCCGCCCGCGCCGTTGTCCTGATAGCGCCAAGTCACAGTGTTATTCTCGTGTTCGGCCACCAGCTCCGGCTGGGCGGAGCTAAACGGGATCACCGTCATCCCCTGCGGCAGAGTGACCTCGATGGTGGCGGGATAGAGGTTTTCATCGGGCAGGGCGTTGAGAATCCGCGGCGCAAGCGCCGAATTTTGCAGACAGAGGTATTCGTCGCTGACCTCCGCGCCGCCCTGCATGGTGCTCATGTTGACGTCCTCCTGCGGAAAGCCTCCGTACGACAGCGACAGCTCGATCTGCTGCTCCGCCGGGATCTCCACCTCCAGCAGCGCCTCGTTGTATTCCTGATAGTCGCTGACGGTGAAGGACGTCTCCTCCCCGTTTGCCCGCACATCGGAAACTTCGTAGCCGGGATTGATGCCGAAGGCCACCGTCTGCGCCTTGCCGGAGCGGTTTTCCAGCTGGTAGGTCGCCTTGCCCTCCACCGTGCCGGAGCGGGTATCGGGGAAAACCTGCGCCGTCCTGCCGGTGCAGAGCACCTGTTCGAGGTAGGGAATCTCCAAAAAGGTCATCACTGTCTGGTCCGGGTTGCTGTGGTCGACCAGCGGCTGGGCCGCATAGGCCGTCAGCGAACAACCCAGCAGCAGCGCCGCCGCCAGCGGGCGGTAAAGCCTACGCGCGCTGTGCCGCAGCGAGCCGAGCATCCCCTTTCCATACTGCCGGATGCACAGGTAGGACACCGACCACACCCCGGCCAGGGCCAGCAGCCAGCTCAGCCGCATATAGGCCACCGAGCGGAAGATGCGGAAGTTGGAAAAGTCGTCGGACAGCGCCCAGACGCAGGGGTTGAGCCAGCAGAGCTGCCAGTCATCCGCCCAGACCGTCAGGCTCAAGGCTGCAAACCCGGCCAGCAGCACCAGCGACAGGTCCAGCCGCCGGGTGAACTGGTAGGCCGCGCCTGCGGCCAAAATCCCAAGCGGCAGCGCAAGGCCGGTCAGCAGCAGGTAGCTGAGCAGGTAGTCCGCCGCGTCAAAGACCTGCCCGATCATCCCCCAGCTGATGGGGAACCAGACCGCCATCACCACCAGCAGCGCCAGCACCGCCGATGTTATCAGCGCCGCCAGCCGCACCAGCGCCATCGTCAGCGGCGAGACCGCCGCGTCGGTCAGCGCCTCCACCCGGCCGCGGGAGGGACGGTCCAGCTCAAAGATGGTGAGGATGCCAAACAGAACGCCTCCCACCGCGCCGTCCGCGATGGCGGGATTGGCCAGGTACTGGGTCAGCATGGTGCTGGCGGTCGCCGGACGGTACAGCGTCAGCCCCACCATTGGGGAGAGCACCGTCAACAGGACAATCAGCCAGGTCAGACGGCTTTGCAGCAGCCTTCTCAGCTCCAGCCAAAACAGCCGCATCGTCCTCATTGTACCGCCTCCCCCGCAATTAAATAGAGGTAGGCGTCCTCCAGCGACGGCTCCTCCGGCTTTACATACGCCGGCAGGACGTCCGCCACCGCCCGGCAGCGGATGCCGCGGCTGGTGTTGACCCTTGCCGTGATGTGCAGTCCCTGTTCCAGAACAGCATCCTGTGCGTCCTGCTCCCAAAAGATGCCCACATGCCCCTGCGCCGCCTGAATCAGCTGCTCCGGCGTACCCACAAATCGGATCCGACCGTGGTGGATCACCACAATCCGGTCGCACACCGACTGCACGTCCTCGATGATGTGGGTGGAAAGCAGCACCAGCCGCTCCTGCGCCGTGCGGGAAAAGAGGTTTCGGAAATGGATGCGCTCCTCCGGGTCCAGCCCCACCGTCGGCTCGTCGAGGATCAAAAAGGGAGGATCGCCCAGCATCGCCTGCGCAATTCCCACCCGCTGGCGCTGCCCGCCCGAGAGGGTGCGGATCTTTGCCTTCGCCTTCTCCTCCAGGTTGACCGCCCGGATCACCTCCCGGATCGCCGCCCGGGAGCCGGACAAGCCCTTGAGCGCGGCCATATAGTCCAAAAACTGCTCCACCGAAAGCTCGTCAAACAACCCAAAATCCTGCGGCAGATAGCCGAGTTTCTCTTTGAGCTGCCGCTCGCTTTTGCGCAGCGGCGCTCCATCCACCGCAATACAACCGGAGGTAGGCATCAGCGCCGCCACCAGCAGCTTCATCAGGGTGGACTTGCCCGCGCCGTTTGGCCCCAGCAGGCCGACCAGGCTGGGGCTGTTGAGGCGAAGATTGAAGTCCCTCAGCGCCTGCTTGCCGTTGGGGTAGGTCATACTGACATTTTGAATGTTGATCTCCATGATTCTACAATCCTTTCTCGTTGGGATGACTGTAGAATACCAGGCAAAGATGGAGCCGCTTTGAAACAAAGATGTGTTTTTGATGGAGCTGAAGCTCTTTAAAACTGCACCTGCGCCCGCACGCCCTGTGGGGTATTCTCGATGGTGCAGCTGGCGCGGTGCTTTTCCAGAATTACCTTCACCAGATACAGCCCCAACCCGCTGCCGCCGGTGCTGCGGTTGCGGGAGCCTTCCGCGCGGTAAAAGGCCTCGAACAGGTGCGGCAGGGCCTCCTGCGCGATGTGGGCACCGCTGTTCTCCACCGTCAGGGCGGGATGCCCCTGCAAAGTGCCGCACCAGACGCGGATCTCGGCCCCTTCGGGCGAATAGAGCGAGGCGTTTGCCACCAGATTCCCCACCACCTTGCTCAAGAGCGAAACGTCCGCACTCACCGTGATTCCCGGTGTCAGCTCGGTGACAAGGCGCTGTCCACGCTGTTCCAAAAGCCCGGCGTCCAGCACCAGCTGCCGCTCGATCAACACGGCAAGGTCAACCTGCTCGCAATTGAGCGCGGCTGAACCGCCCTGCATCCGGGAGATTTCCAGCATCTCCCGAATCAGATTTTCCATCCGGCCGGTGACCTGCAGCGAGCGCAGCAGATACTTGTCCCGATCTTTGTAAATGTCCACCCCTTCCAGCATCCCGGAAAGCTGGCCCTTGAGGATGGTGACCGGCGTTTTCAGCTCGTGGGAGGCGGCGGAGAAAAAGGCCGTGCGCTGCTCCACCTCCCGCCGCAGGGCGCGGTTGGCGCTCTCCAGCTCGGCCAGCGCCGCGGACAGCCGCCGCGCCATCTCGTCCAAGCTGCGGCCCAGCTGGCCGAGCTCGTCCCGGCGGCGCTCGCCGCATTCCCAGTGAAAGTCCAGCTGCGCCATCCTGCCCGCGATGCCGCTGAGCCGCACGATAGGCCGCGTGATATAGCGGGAGTAGCCGAAGGCGCACAGCAGCGAAAAGACCAGCAGGGTCAGCAGCAGCCACGGCGCCATCTGCACCAGCGCCCGCACCGCCAGATTCTGCGCCTGCAGGTGTGGGGTGACATAGAGCGAACAGCTCTCCGGCTGATCGGCAAAAGACACCTGAGCGGTGACGGTGGCCTGCTCGGACATGGTAACGGCCACCGAATCGCCTTCCGACCAGGTGAAGAAGGAAGAATCCATCGAACCCTCCTCCGCAACCGTCACCTCGTCGGTCTCGCTCACCGCCGTTTGTTCCCCCTCGAGCGGGTCCTGCACGGTAACCCGGCAGCTCGCTTCCCCCTCGGACAGGCTCTGCACGGCCAGCTGAGAGCCGGTCTCAGCCGCCTGCCCGTCCGGTCCCAGCAGCAGAACATCCGCTCCCGACGTGCGGATAAACCGGTCCAGCAGCGGCCCGCTGTCCGCAAGCTCCACCCTTTCCAGCTGCTGCACCAGCGCGTCCACCTGTTGGGCGAGGTCGTCGTTGACCACCGCGGTATAGGTGATCGGCGTGGCCCAGGCGATCAGCCCGAAGGTGATGGCCCCGGCCAGCAGCAGCATCGCGGCGGTGAGCAGAAAGACGCGGGCCGTCAGGCTCTCAGTGAGTTTCCTTCGCAGCACGGTAGCCCACCCCTCTCACCGTCTCGATGTAGTCGCGGCCCAGCTTGTGGCGCAGATTTTTGATATGGCTGTCCACAATCCGCTCGTCGCCGTAAAAGTCGTACCCCCACAGCCTTGCCAGCAGCATCTCGCGGGTGAACACCCGTCCCGGCGCGGACAAAAAGGTTTGCAGCAGCGCAAATTCCCGTGCGGTCAGCTCCAGGGCGTTGCCCGCCAGCAGCACCTCCCGCGTGTCGGGATTGAGCACCAGGTCGCGGTAGCGCAGGCAGCTTTCCTGTGGCTCTCCCGCCCTGCGGCGCAGGATGACCCGAATCTTTTCCAACAGGACGGGGATGGAGAAGGGCTTGGTCACATAGTCGTCGATGTTTAGCCCAAAGCCCTTGAGCTGCTGCTCCTCGCCGTCCAGGGCGGTAAGCATCAGGATGGGGACCTGGGACTGGCGGCGGATCAGCTCGCAGACCCCAAAGCCGTCGATTTTGGGGAGCATTACATCCAGCAGCACCAGGTCAAAGAGCTGGGAGCCAAATAGTGCCAGCGCCTCCACTCCGTCGCCCGCTGCGGCGGTCTGGTAGCCCGCATCCCGCAGGTAGGCACCCAGCAGCTCCTGTATATCCAGTTCGTCTTCGACAATCAAAATTTTTTTCATCAATCATCCCTCCAAGGAGAGTATACCCCAACTTTATGAATTTTCCATGGACCAGGCTGAGCCTGGACGCAATCGCGTTGTCGGCTCCTGCTTAACGCGCCTTAACGTTCTCGCGCAGGTCGCTTGCCTTCGGCTGCGCTCGTTTGCGGGAAAACTTAGTGCCGCAGTGGGCTGAGCCTGGACCCAATTCACGGCGGCATGATGCCGCATCCGATTCGCGAACGAACCTCCTGCTCGTCGGGGGTAAACGCTCCCGCGCAGGTCGCTTGGCAGGCTGAGCCTGCACCCGATTCACGGCGGCATGATGCCGCGCCCAATTCGCGAACGAACCTCCTGCTAGCCGGGGGTAAACGCTCCCGCGCAGGTCGCTTGGCAGGCTGAGCCTGCACCCGATTCGCGGCGGCATGATGCCGCGCCGGGACTATATCTGACGGGAATGTGCGCACAGATTTCTTTCACGTAGTGTTGACATTCGTCCATAAGCATGTTATTCTAAGGAAAGAATTTCATCATTTCTTCCGTTTAAAATGAAGGATACCCTTTCTGTTTTGTGAGGTTTTACCATGAACACAATATCTACTGAACGGCAGGTGCGCCGTCAAGTCATCCAGTCGCTGCCGGGCTTTTGGGGATACGCCGCCCTCTCGGCAATCATCTTTTTGGCCATTCAGCTGATTGCCCTGATTCCCACCGTCCTCATGCAGCGGGTGATCGATCAGCTGATCCCTCAACGGCAAATTGGCCAGATTGTCTTTACCATTGTCCTGTTCTGTCTGATTCCGCTGGCCGCCACCATTCTTTCCACACTCTACCGCTACGGCTTGGCCATCCTTTGCCGCAAGCTCGGGCTCAAGCTCGCCATTCGCGGCTTCCAAAATCTGATTGCCCAGCCGGTCTCCTATTTCGACGGAAAAAATTCCTCGGAACTGGCCGCCCACTGCCGGCAGGAGTCGATGCAGTACATCACCTTCTGGATGATTGAGGTGCCGCAGCTGTTTGCCACCGGCATCTGCGGCACCGTGGTCTTTTTATATCTGCTCAACCTGCACTGGAGCATCGCGCTGACCCTGCTGCTCTATTTCCCTGTCGCATTTTTTCCAAGCAATTGCTTTGCAACCAAGGTGCAGGAGCTGACCAAGCAGATCATCTCCAACAACGCCGCCATGAACCAGATCATCAACGACACCTTTCGTGGAATCAAGGCGGTCAAAACAATGGTTCTGGAAAACCATCAGGTTCAAAAGCTCAAAGCAGTCAACGAAAAGAGCGTCGCCATCTGGAGCCGGGTCGCTTTGTTCGACAATCTGACCGGCATCTGGGTCAACGATTTTTCCAGCGCCGTCTTTCGCGGTCTGGCTTTTGGCATCGCCTCCTTTCTGGTGGTGCTGGGGCGAATGACGCTGGGCAGCATCGTCACCGTCATCAACTACAGCAATCGTTTTCTGGAGATTGCCCACACCTTCATGACAAGCAACTACAATTTTAAGGAAGAGCTCGGGGAGTACGATCAGCTCTTTTCCATCCTGACCATGCCGACCCCGGAGCCTTCCTCCAAACCCTTCCAATTTGAAAAAGAGATCCACTTTGCCGACATCACCTTCGCCTACAATCCGGAGCGGGAAAACATTCTGCGCTCGCTCAATCTTTCCATCCGGCCGCACGAGTGGTTGGGTATCGTCGGGGCCAGCGGCGCAGGCAAGACAACCATCTTTGACCTATTGCTGCGCTTCTATGAGCCGCAGGCCGGGAGCATCTCCATCGACAGCGTGCCCTTGCGGGAAATCTCCACCGTCTCGCTGCGCTCCAAAATCGCCAAGGTCTCTCAGGACACCTTCCTCTTTCCCGGCACCATCCGGGAAAATCTGCTGTTGGCAAACCCCAACGCCACCGACGAACAGCTCAACGCCATCCTGAACCAGGTATGTTTGAGCAAATTTCTGACCCAGCTGCCCAACGGTTTGGATACCAATATCGGCGAAAACGGTCTGCTGCTCTCCGGCGGCGAACGGCAGAAACTGGGGCTGGCGCAGGGGCTGCTGCGCGGCTGCAAGGTCATTTTGCTGGATGAGGTGACCGCCAACGTCGACCGCGACTCCGAGGAGGAAATCAAAAACGTGCTGCTGCAGCTAAAGCAGGAACAGGACTTAACGGTCATCGCCATCTCCCACCGCATCGATTTCCTCAAGGACGCCGACCGCATCGTCGTTTTGCAAAATGGCTGCATCCAGCAGGAGACGAGCTATGAGGAATATCGAGCAAAGTAGTCCACATTTTCTGCCGCGCGGCGGTTGAATTGTGCAAAACGAAATCTCCAACTCCCCTTCACCAAAACAAAAAAGGCGCTGCCAATGGCAGCGCCTCCTTTTTCTTCGCAGTTTAATTTCCCATAAAAATGAGCACACAGTGCGACGCCCCCGCGCGCTTGAAGTGGAGTGCGTCAAAAAACGTTCCAGTGGAACTGCGCTCCGAAACGAGCCACCGGCTCGTTTCCTGCATCCTGCGAAAGCAAGTGCGCAGCACGCAGCTTGAGTAGGCAAGCGCACCAAACAAAAAAAGCACTGCTCACCTGGTGTCTTCCATACCCTGGCGCGCTTGAAGTGGAGTGCGTCAAAAAAACGTTCCAGTGGAACGTTTTTAGCACGACTGTCCCGTCCCGCAAAGGCGAGCGCATAGCGCGACGCCTGCGCGGGCAAGCGCACCAAAAGAAAAAAGACACTGCAAATGCAGTGTCCTTTTCGTTTGGCGCGCTTGAAGGGACTCGAACCCCCGACCTACTGGTTCGTAGCCAGTCACTCTATCCAGCTGAGCTACAAGCGCATCCTGTATGGTGCTGTTTTCAATCAGCTTATTTATAATACCACCTGGGGAAAATTTTGTCAAGCATTTTTTTGCGGTTTTTGAAATTTTTTCTAGGAGCAGGTGATTGTCCGCCTCCTGTCCCTGTGTTATACTATAGAAAAAGGCAGCTCCACCCCGCTGTCCCCTTTCCAAAACGCAAACAGGAGGTGCTCTTGATGGCACAATATCCCCTCGGCATCATCATCCGCCAGCGGCGCGATATGCTGGGCCTGAGCCAGCAGCAGCTGTGCCAGGGCATCTGCGACCGCTCCACCCTCTCCCGCATCGAGCGCGGCGACCAGGTTCCCGCCTACTCCACCCTGCGCGCTCTGCTGCAGCGACTGGGACTGCAGGAAAAGGACGTTCACTTTCTGCTTGGCCAACCGGATTTTGAAACTGCGCAGCTGCAGCGGGAGATCGTCGCGCTCAACACCCGCAAGCAGTGGCTGCAGGCTCAGCAGAAGATCCGTCAGCTGCAGGCGCTGCCCACCGCCGCCGACCCGCTCACCCGGCAGTTTATCCTGCGCGCAAAGGCGCTGGCCGGCTATGAACAGGACGGCAAGGCGGTACCCTACCCCTATGAGGAGCAGCGGCAGATGCTGCTGGAGGCGCTGCAGATCAGCTGCCCCGGCATCGACCCCGAACACCTGCAGGGCCACCTGCTGGGCGAGGAGGAGGGCAAGCTGCTCAACCAGATCGCCATCACCTACTCGGAGAGCGGCGAGCGCCGCCGCGCCATCGAAATCTACCGCCAGCTGATGGACTATATCCAGACCCACCAGGTCGGCACCGAGACCGGCGCGGCCCTGCTGCCGCTTGTCGCCTACAACTATTCCCGCCTGCTGGGCCGGGAGCGCCGCTACGAGGAGTGCATCGAGGTGGCGGAGATCGGGCGGCAGTGCTGCGTGATGTATGGGCGGTGTAAAATGTTGGGCGGCTTACTGCTTAACATTGCTTGCTCACAACATGAACTTGGAAATGATTTGAAGGCAAAAGAACTATTGATTGAATCATTTTACATTTATAGAGTAATGGAAGATTTTCGGAGTTGTAAAGTTGTGAAAAATTATGCAAAAGAAAAATTAAACTTTATAATTCCCTAAACATTATCTCCTTCTGCACCATTTACAAAAAGAGGACTAATTAGTTGTCCTTCTTCATCATTTTCTGGCTCGTCTTCTACAGGCGGTGGAGTGATAAAATCGTCACCGTCTGTTTTATCCTGTGCAAAAACAGGAAAAGAAAACGCAGACGCAACAACTAAACTTGCAAGAATGGAGGCTAGAATTTTTTTCATAAAAACACATCCTTTTTAATTATTATGCACTTTTTTATTAGCGCATACTTTTACTATAGTCGGTTTCTAATTCTGCTTAACTTTCGTATAAATATTCTATATGATGAATATAGGAACTTCATCCAATTCTACTAAGGAGGTATTTTCATGGCAAAAAGACAAAATTTCCTGATCGCTCTGTTTTCGGTTCTGCTGGTGCTCGCCCTGGGTTACATCGCCGTCTACGCCCTGTATCTCTATGAGCTGACCCAGCGCACCTTCGTCCTCACCTACAACCTGCTGGAATATCTTGTTGCGGTGCCGCTGGCTTTCTTTTCCACCGCCGCGCTGCTCTGTCTGGTGCTGCTCAAAAAGGGCATCCTGCGCCTGCAAAGCCCGACCAAAAAGGTGCTGCTCGGGATTGCCATTGTGCTTTTTGTGCTGTACCTGATCTGCCTGTGCGGCTACTTGCTGGGCAGCTGGCCCATGTCGTTTGCCCTGCAGTTTTTGACCCAAAACGCCTATCTGTTCCTCATCCCCGGTGCGCTGTTTGCGCTGGGCAGCTGCTAAAACAGGCGTGCATTTTGCGCACATTTTTTCGTGCGTAAAATGCTTCTTGACTTTTCGAATCCTCTCTGGTACACTGGGATTAGAGAAAATTTTACATTTTTCCTGTCAATTTTTTTAGGGAGGTATTCGATATGACCATCAAACCAAAACTCGCCGCCATTCTTCTCGCCTGCCTGATGCTCGGCTCGTCGATGAGCGTCGGCGCCGCCAAGCAGGAGCAGGAGCTGCTGGAAGAGCCCGCTGTCACCATGCCGCAGGCCCCGCTGCAACACTACCCCAGTGTTCCGCTGTTCATCCACGATGTGAAGGGCAATCCGGTCTCGGGCATTGTGGTCGACCACCTTTCCAATATCCCCTGCACTAATGAGAAGGGGCAGATTACCTTGGACTTTGTCGACCCTTCCGCGCCGTTTATCCTCCGCCTGAGCAACCCCGCCAACGGCGAATACATCAACTACAAGGTTTGGTATGCGGTAGAGGAAGGCCAGACCGCCCAGACCAGCACCCTGCTCTGGAACAAGGAGCTCCCCGAGGACAGCGTCAAAAAGGTCAAGGAGAAGGTCAAGTTCCGCGCCGTCGACCAGAACGGAGAACCGCTGGCAGGCGTGCGGTTTGTTTTCCACGACCAGCGCTTTATCTACCCCACCAACGCCGACGGCGAAACCTGGTACTGGCAGGACCCGGTCAAATACAACTATGTCGATGTCCAGTTTAAAGACGAAAAGGGCAACGACAAGGACAAGCGCTTCTGGTGCACCATCACCGAGCAGCAGCTGGAGGACGCCAATACCACCTTCATCTTCAAGGTCGACACCGCGGCGGCATGATGCCGCGCCCAATTCGCGAACGAGCCTTCTGCTAGTCGAAGGCAAACGTTCCCGCGCAGGTCGCTTGCCTCCGGCTACGCTCGTTTGCACAAAACTAGGTGTCGCGAGGTAGAAGGTAGAATCACCACCAAACCGATTCGTGAATTGCATCCCCCGCAGGGTCTTTCCTCTTGTCTGCCCGGCGGGGGATTTTTTGCCCTTTTTTAAAAACGCTTTCGCAATTTAAAGTAATATAGCTTTATCTTGTGGAATATTTTTGTGCAGAATTGCCAAGGGATTCCCGTTTCTTTGGCCAAAAAGGGAATTGATTTCGCCGCCGGATTTGTGTATGATTAAGATGTAAGGTACCTATACAGACCGGTCTGTTTCTCCGTTTTCATCGGCCGCTTTTGACACTGCTTCGCTTTGTTTGGAAAGAGGGTTTCTCATGATGATGGTTAGACAGATATTGCATCATGCCTGCAAGTTTTCCGCCGCCATTACCGTTGCGGCTGTTTTGTTGTTGGCAAATTTCCCCTTCCCCTGCTCCCTGTCCTTCTTGATTGAAAATCTTTTGAGCTTTGGGATGATCTTTGTCGGGTGCTTTTTGCTGATCGCGCTGGGTGAAAGCTGCCGCCTGATCTGCAAGAGGCTGCTGGCAAAGCCGGTTTCCCTCTCGGTCACCGAGCCTTCGCCCCATCAGCCCCAGACCCGCAAAGCCGCATAAATTTGCGGAATCCTTTCCCCGCTGGAAACTGCGCCCCGCTGGAGGGCGCTTTTGTTTTGCCCCGGGTGTGCTTGACAGCCGCCCTGTACTCGTGTTAGCATGAGGAAAACAGATTCTTTCAGGAGGGATTTTGATGCGATACGACATTCTTCTGCTCGACGCCGACGAGACGCTGATGGATTTTCCCGCCGCCGAGCGTCAGGCCCTGCAGCGCACCTTTGCCGACCACGGCCTTACCTTCACCCAAGCCACCGATGACCTCTACCAGCAGATCAACCAATCGCTCTGGCGGCAGTTTGAGCGCGGTGAAATCACCCGCCCGCAGCTGCTGGCCACCCGCTTTGCCAAACTCTTTGAGGAGCTGGCGACTCCCGGCATCGACACCGACGCCTTCAATCGGGAGTACCTGCACAATCTCGGCTACGGCACCCAGCCGCTGCCCCACGCCCTCGAGCTCTGTCAGGCTCTCTCCGCGCTGGGCTGCAGGCTCTATATCCTCACCAACGGCCTCTCCGGGCCGCAGCGCCGCCGCCTTGCCGGCAGCGGCCTCACCCCCTACCTCAGCGACATCTTTGTCTCGGAGGAGACCGGCTTCCAAAAGCCGCGCAAGGAGTTCTACGACTATGTCTTTGCCCGCATCCCAGACTTTGCAAAATCGCGCGCCCTGATGGTCGGCGACTCGCTCTCCTCGGATATGGAAGGCGCGCGCAACGCCGGAGTGGACGCCTGCTGGTACAATTCCAAAGGCAAAACCGCCCCGCCCGACCTGCTCGCTCCCGCCGGCCCGATCCGCTACGAGATTCGGGAGCTGATGGAGCTGGCGGAAATACTCGCAGCGGCATGATGCCGCGCCCAATTCGCGTTGTCGGCTTCTGCTTGACGCGCCTTAACGTTCTCGCGCAGGTCGCTTG
>ERZ1643249.2099-NODE-2099-length-19051-cov-6.671457_pt1 | contig 19051 bp, 24 predicted proteins | sample MGYA00579263_ERZ1643249 | MGnify/ENA primary metagenome ERZ1643249 (study PRJEB29033, sample SAMEA4952264) | chicken gut metagenome | biome: Broiler Chicken; feature: Gastrointestinal Tract; material: Caecum | place: Ireland | collected 2018 | study: Broiler... | reverse complement strand
ATTCTACCGGATGCGGTTGAAAACAGCTGTAAAGGCGACGCGCCGAAGATTTCCGACGATGAGAAATGCGTTGCGGATGTGACTACGCTCTTAAAATCCTGCGGCAGAGAGGGCAGGAACGTGTCGTTAGGCCAGTAGAACGCCCACGCTCCGGAGGCGTATAGGCTGGCTAAATCAAGCACTATGCTGCTATCGCCTATATCAACAATCTCGACCGTTCGGGTGTTGCCGCTCGTGTCCTGATACGTCTTGGTGTCGCCGACAGCCCAGTAGTCAGCAGCTTTTCCTCTGGACGCCGCGTAATCTATAAAGCTCCATGAGGCTTGTTCAAATGTAATTGCCACATTCATTTCGACACGATATATCTGTACCGCAGTTACATTAACAATCTGTGCCGGATTGCCCGCTGGGCCTGAAAATACAACTGTATATTGCCCATATGATGGAATGTCCCATACCCATGTATCTGCTTCGTGAAATTTTACGGGTAGCTGCTGATTAGATGGTGATAAGCAGTAGGCGGATCCCTCTTGGTATCCCTGCATTATTGCAATAATCTGTGGCTTAAAGGGATCTAATGTTCCAGTGATCAGCGTGCCTGTTTTATCGTGGGCAGTGTATCCAGACAGCAGGTTGTCTGCTGTCACGGTATCTGATGTAAGATCAATGAGTGTCGATCCGCCATATTCTACTTTATTAACAGCCATGGCACATCAACCTGCTATGGTGACTGTTATTCCGCCGGCGGAGTTGGGGGACTCGTTGTACGGAATAGCAGCCACTGTGACTTGCGTTAAGTAGTCATATCCTTCGTCAGGAAGAATGACTTGTTGTTCCTTTGTTGGGGTTGCTGTTTTTGGCTGTGCTGTCACTTCGCTTGACGGCTCAAGCGTTCCCGTCACTCCGAGTATCTCAACGTCCTTCTTGATGTTTGCGGGGATTATCTTTGCCTGCTCGGTCGAATCTATCGACACCTTTCCGCTGCCGTCGTGGTATCCCTGGGCTATGGTGTATTGTCCCGCCACGGTGGATATTGTACCGGTCACGCCGCCGTTGTTGGGCATGGTTCCTGTGAGCTTTGCTCCGCGCGCATACGCCGTCTTGCCCGTGAGCAGTTCGGCAACCTGAGCCGTTGCGTCCTGAGAGTTCACATCGAACGCACATGTTCCGCTTATCTGCTCGCCGTCCTTGCCGTGGGCGGTGTAGCCGGTTAAGACTTTGTCTTCGGTGACGGTATCCGCCGTCAAATCGATGAGGGTTGTTCCTCCGTAAACTACTTTGCTTATTGCCATATTATATTACCTCACTTCCTATATATACCGTTTCGCCGTCTGCTGGATTTGTTACCTGATAGTATGGTATCTCCTTTACTGTCAGATCGTCGAGCATGGTCTTGTTTTTAGTCTCCAGCACTACAGATGTGTCTGCTTTCGGCGTAATTATGTATTCACCGGTGTAGGCTTTTACGGCCGCGTATGTAGTGCTGCCGAATCGTGTTTTGAAATTGTTTTCTCCGGAGTTGAATTTTGTAATGAAATTTATGCAGCTATTCATATTTCACCATTTTTCAAAATAGCATCTACCGGTTCACGGATGATCTGACTGGCAAATGCGCTGCCCGATATTGTTGTAAATCTGATCTGGATGTAGCTATCTACACCATCGCATAGGGACAATGTTTCTGCCTGCGACAATGTGGTTTTCGCCGTGCTGGTGAATCCATCCGGTGAATCGTCTATTTCTATTTCTGACTTTGATTTTTCGAATTTGATTATACCGGACTGCAAATATGTGATATATATATCTTCTATTTGATTTGCAGCCACCGGCAGCGTGAAACAATGCGTTGGCGTGGTCCCCCGGCGCATAATACCACCTCCTATTTTTTTGTGCCGACGATGAAAACTGTCATTCGTGTAGATGACGTTGTTGCCTGAATTGTTGTGTACCGCAATGTATCATAGCTGGATCCACGGCTGATAGTTATATGGTTTGTATTTGATCCGCTATATGTATCATACAAAAATATTGGCACATCGTTATTTTCACCTGTGCCGTAAACAAACGCATATTTTATTCTGCGTAGTGTAGATGTCGACGGCGTAACCTGAAAACTGCGACTATACGATCCGGCATTTAATGTTGCTGTTGTTTGGTACGATGCGTAAATGTATGTGTCCGGAATTGCATTTACTGTTACCCTGCTTAGCAGTTGCCCGGCATCCGGGCTGACTGTTTGCTGACTTGCAGTCGGCGTTACAGTTTTCTGCTGCAAGGACACATTTACCTTGCCGTTCCCGTTGTGGTACCCGGTTGGAATTGGGTATTCAGTGTGATTGATAGTCAGTGTTTGTGAAACGGCACCATTGTTTTTCATACTGCCGGTGATTTTGCCGTTTTTCGTATACGCTGTTTGCCCACTGACTATGTCTGATGCTACCGCTGTTGCGTCTGATGTATATTCCAGATCATCTATCAGCGACGAAAAATTCGCTGCATTTATTTTTCCGGACATTCTGTGTGCGCTGCGTATGGCATCTGCCATATCAGTTAAAAATTCTTTCAGCGTCATCAATAGTTACCCTCCAGCGCGCCGGATATCTGCGAATCTACATAGTCTTTTACAAATGTTTCGGTAGCGTACTGTGCAGCTGCCTTCGGCGAAATCGTGTATTCAATCACATATGTACCACGGATTTTCAGTATTTTTACGATGTCGCCCGGCGCATAATCATTCCCGCTATTGAATTTATAGTGTTTTTCGGATACTACACCGTCTATTTCTATTGTTATTCCGTCGTCGTATACTGCTGCAATTTTGGCGAAAAAATCGTTTTCATTTTTTGCCGACTGCTGTTCCGACTGAACGAATACATTGTCTTCAGGATTCACAGGCTAATCACCCCTACCAGACTGTGCGACATCAGCGCTCCCACAGATAGATCCATTTGCCACGTTCTTTCGACATATATGCCGCTGATATTTCCGTTTTCAACGCGAATAATATCCCTGTATCCGTGCCCAGGCATATTTGCCGTTGTAATCTGGATTTTATCGAATACCAGCGATGATTCATAGGCCTTTCGGCGAATATATTCGTCCAGCATTTCCTGCGATGTGGTGTAATCGGGCGTGTATAATTCGCTGACTATGTTCCTGCCCCTGGCAACAGTCGATAATTTAGATCCCGGATTATCATTTACATATTTCGAATACAGGATTGTATCTATGTCCGGATTGTCGCACCGGGCAATGAATATGTTCGGAATGCTGTAATAATCAATTTCGGATATGATTTCGGATGATATCACGCTGCCCGCTCCGGCGGTATATTCTTTGGTCGCTGTTTTTGCAGATGGTTCAACGTATTTTGAAATAATGATGTTGCCGTATTCATCCGCTATTATCGGATTGTAGTTTATTTCGTCCAGCATTTCATTTAATGCCGATAATTTTGATGTGCCAATCTCAAATTCTCGGTCTGCGGGAAGTTCGTCCGTAATAGTCGGAATTATAGATTCAACGCCGGCTGATGCCAGTATATCCGCAAAAATAACATCATATCGGGTGCCGGCAGCATAGAATTTCGGTTCGGTGAAACAGTCTTCCTGCAGAATGATTGTGCTGTCGTATGCCTCCACGTCTGCCAGGGCGTTGCCGGTGTTTTCGTTGACTGTGGGTGTTGCCAGGATAAATGTTCCCAGGCAGTATTCGGCATCATTCACAATCATGTATACACGAATTTCATCCCGCAGAAAATCAATTCCTGCGGGATGAAGTGTAAATCGTGCTGTTCGTTTTATTTCTGCGTCTGAATCATAGCTGATGCTGCATTCAGCCACATATGCCGGCTTGGTTTCAATTCGATTTTGTACCAGCATATATTTGTAGGATATTTTGCGTGATCCGCCGGGGGATGCTGTATTATTCATAGGCTATCCCCTCCGGCGAAGATATTTCCGACAGAATAAATGCTATATCAATGTATTTGCGATATCTGATATATTCGAAATCTGTCATGATTGCGGCCATTTTTTCGTTTTTGTCACGCCATACAACAATCCCGCCGTTCATTTTCAGTAGATTCTGCAAATCATCTTCGCTGAAAATTGAAAACGACAGCGATTTTGTTTTTGATACATGTTCGCCGATTTCCGCTACAGGCAATTTCCTGCCGGCGAACGACAGCAGTGCATATTCCGTTCCTATAGTTACATTTCTGTTAGGCTGTTCGTTGGCGCGAACAATCAGCTTCACACGGTGTTCGGGCAATGACACCGGTGCTATAGTGGAATATTTGCATTTGATGTGGCATTCCGCCGGATCGCTGTCGCAGAATGAATTTTCTGCCAACGATCGCAGCACATATACCGCATCTCTGGGTGCAGTGTAATCTCTGTATTCATATTCGCCGCTAACATCTGCAATGGCTACGCCGTCCCTGATCAGAACCGTGTTTTCGGTTGTGCCGGCGAACGACAGCACAGCATAGTCATCTACCGCTTGGGCGGTAATTGTTGGCTTATCGGGTTTTCCCGTTGTGACAGTGAATTGGCGTGTGGCGTATTCGCTGCGAAGACTGTAATTGTTCACTATGGCGACATACGCAGTATATGTTCCGTCATCGATTCTGATTGCCAATTTGTGATTTTTGGCGTTACCGGATTGATATACGGAATATATTTCTGTGCCGTTCGCATTTTTGATTTTCAGATCAAATGCAGCTTGTTCGCCCGATGACCAGTAAATAATCGGTTTATCCGTATTTGAATCAATCTGATATACTGACGGCGGCGGCGGGCTGTCACGGACAGTTATTTCGACTGTTGTCCATTCGGATGCATCACCCTGGGAATTAAATGCCCTGATCCTGATCTGTACATTTCCAGATAGCAGCGTATTCGCCGGAATAATAGCATAACAATCCGGCGTATTATCTGCCGATGCTATTGTATTCCATGCTGTTGATCCACGCTCTGCTTGCTGAATTTCATAGCCGCTCGGAGGCAGACCGTATCCGTTGGTATAATTCCATGTGAATTGATTATCGACTTCACCGTCCACCAGCATTCCGGACGGAACTATATTTTCTACCGCTCCGACCGGCTCATCTGTGCTGACTGTCTGCCAGTTTGTCCAGGCTGAATCTACATCATCGTCCGATGTGACCATTATGCGCCATATAAAACTGCTTCCTGCCGGGAACGTTCCAGCGGGAAAAGTGTATTCCTGTGCACTGCCTGATACCGTTATTTCGGTGACTGTTCCGCTGCTGCTGGGTTTCCATTGTATTTTTGCAGATTGCTGTTCCAGCGGCGTTCCGTCGGTCGGTGTTTCTGCGCTAAATTCCCATTTGAATGTATTTTCGGCGTGTGCGGATACAAATTCAGTTGGATATAGGTTATGGACTACTGGCACTATGTCGTAGACATATGCATTTACATATGGCCGATTTATTGACAATGATGATGGCGTTTCAAACGTTATATAATCATTCATTGAACTTGGCTGTGTATAATACATTAACTGGTTATTGCTGTATTTTCCACAATCATTGTACTGTCCAAACTGAACTATTCCATTTACCGGCAGATAATATCCAATTGCAAATGGCAAATACGAATATCCATTTGTAAAATAAATGAATAAACGATTTAATTCTACACGTTTTTTCGCCTGATATTGATTGTCCGCTATTTCAAATCTGTAACTATATCCATTTGAAAATTTTGACCAGGCTGTTAGCGTTGCGGTGGCAGCTTCATATAGTGTTTCATTTCCGGTGGAATTATCATGCAGATATATATTCGATATGTATATAATGCTCTCTGCCATATTATGTCGCCCTCCGCCTCTGCCGTGCATTCTGTGCCATTTTTACGATATCGTTGAATTCACGGACATTTTTTGCATCAATAGTTATGTTGTAGGTGTCGCCGCCGGATCTTCCTGCTGACACATTCGGATTTACACGTGTACCACGGGGCATTACTACCATGTTTGTGCCGTTTGGCAGCGATAGCTGCTCAGGCGCAAATTCTGTGATGAACGCAACGCCACCGGAGTGATAGCGTGTGCCTGATGCGTAGCGTGGAATGCCATTTTGCGCAGATGATGATATATTTGATGCACCAACCTGATTTGTTATTTCGCCTATCGAAGCGCCTATCTGCTGTATATCATTTTTCTTCCCGGATAGTGCCGTAATCAAAGCAACCAAAATAATCAGTGCCGTAATGATTGCCATAATTATACCGACGGTTTTCCACATTGCCGGATTCATGGTATTTATTACACCGGTGATCGAACTAACGGTATTCATGACTTGGATGCCTGTTACAATCAGCGTTCCTATTGTAGTTATGGCATATAAAATCGGCGCAGGTATTCCTGCAATTAGTGATAGCAACTGCGCAAATCCTGTTAATACCGGTGTTATTGCCACCAATAAATCAGTAAAACTTTGCGCCAATTCTGCGCCTAAAGTATTTGTAATTCCGCCGATTGTTAATTTCAGTACATCCAACTGATCATTAAATGCCGCTGCACCTGTCAGCGCATCTTCACCCATGATGATACCGGCGTTTTCTGCCTGCTGACCATATTCCCGCAGTGAATCAGATCCCGCTATTATCAGCGGATTCAAATTCTGTGCCGATTCGCCGAATAGCTTCAATGCTATTGCATCACGCTGGGTGGTGTTTTCGATGCCGCTCAGAGCGTCGATTGCATCGTAGAATACTTCTTCGCTACTGCGAAGATTGCCGTTCGCATCGGTCGCCGATATTCCCAGCAGCCTGAACATCGAAATAGTATCCTGCGATCCATCATTGATTTCACCCAGGCGCATTGTTGTTTCTTTCAGCGCATCCTGAAATGTTTCCATCGGAACGTCAACCAGTTCAGATGCAAATTGAAATTTCTGCAGCGTGTCGGTTGATACGCCTGTGATTTCGGATAATGTCAGCAGATCATCTGCTGCCTGTGCGCTGTTTGATACAATGTCGAATAGCTTCATGGCTGCATTTTGCACAGCCGAAGCGAATCTATTCCATATTTCTATTTTGGAATTGATTTCGGTTGCACTGACATTTGCACCTTCAGCAGCTGCCTGATTACCGGATACGAAGTCTTTCAGTCTGCCGATTACATCGGAAATTCTATCCCGTAGTGTTCTATGTGTATTCGAATTTTCGTTTATCTTTCCGGATAATTCGAAAACTTTGTTTGAAACGCTGGTATATGATTTTTCCAGCTTGCCAATCTGATTTTCAGTGTTTAGTGCTTCACGTTGTATTGCCCGAAGCTGCTTTTCCAGTTGTTCGTTGCTGCCATCTCTTGACCGCCGAGCTTCGATTTCCTTTTCGATGTCGTACAGCTTGGATAGTTTATCCCTGGTATCGGCTAATTGTTTTTCCAGTAACTGCTGTTTCTGTGTCAGCAATACGGTGCTGTCCGGGTTCAGCTTCAACGATTTTTCAACGCTGGCCAATTCCGATTTTGTGGAATTGATTGTCTTGTTCAGATCGGAAAATGCTTTGGCTAATGGGGATGTATCGCCGCCGATTTCAATGGTAATACCCTGAATTTTTGTAGCCGTATTTTATCCCCCCTAAAATGCCATATAGTCTTCGGCAGTTGCTTCCCTTGCGTCGCCGTTTCCGGATGCTGCGTTCACGGCGTTGTTATATTCGATAATCGTGGTGATTATCATTCCGACCGACATGTGTTCATAATCAGCTGTTGTCAGCCCCGCCTGCGCAGCGGCAAGAACGATTTTTTCCGTTTTGAATAATTCGTCGTCTGCCTCAAGCCCGCCGCTGCTATCTGTTTTTTTAATTTTGCATCGGTGGTGATGCTGTCCGTGATAATAGGCATTATTTCCTGCAGCGCATCATAAATCGGAAAGCAGTCAAAGCCGGAAAGCCATTCATCCATCGATCCGATGTTCGGATCAGCCAATTTTGCCAGTGTATATGTGATTTTGTATACCGTTTCAATGTCCAGCGATTCAATGTCGACGGTGTAGTCACCTGATTTTGATTTCTTGTACATCGACAGCATATCTGTCAGCATTTCTCTGCCGAAATCACGTTTATATGCCAGCAGTATCAGGCCGTTTGCACGTATCGGAATATTTTTATTTCCGATTTTTATAGTTTTGTCCATAGATTATACCTATCAGGTCTGCCCGATTTGTGTTGTCTGTTCAGCCGCTGTTGGCAGCGGAACTGCGTTGAAGAATGTTGCGAATGTTTCTTGCGGCGTTTCTGCGCATGTGGTGCATTTTACTACAGTTTTGTCGTTGATTTCGATTGGATAAACGGTCAGCGACATTTTCTGCGTCTGCGGTGTTCTACCCTTTTCTTTCGTCTTACTGGTGACATCGGGCCGGCCGCAGAGTACATCATACAGGCAGATTCGTTTTGCGATGACATCGGTATTAAATTCTGCCATCAGGGCGATGTGCTTGGGGTCGGTGGCTGCGTTCTCGAACTGCAAGCCGTCGATAATTTCATCGCCAAATACATCCTTGCGAAATTCGTCGGGTACAAGCGCAGCTTCGATTTCGCCGGTATAGCCCGAATTGTCGTTGGTATTGTAATAGATTATGTCATCGGCGTAAAAATCAACGGCTTCGTTGGCTGCAGTCAATGTCAGATTTACCGCTCCCGGGAATTTCTTCGGCTTGCCGTATGTTACGCCGCTGTCCGTTCTTTCCATGATGGCATAGTGGATATTTTTCAATCCGTATGTGATTTTGGGTGCCGGTCTAGTTGATGCAGGCATTTTATTTCCCCCTATTCGTAGTAATCAAAAACGACTATGCACAGATTTTCATCTGCTACATAGTCGTTCGATATATCATATATGATTTCTTTTTCATCCAGCTGTTTCTGCATATTTTCGATCAGTTCGCTGTCTACATATCCATCCATGTATATTTCTATGGTGATGTGATTGTTTGCGCTATATATCACATCATCTGCGGTGAAATATGTATCACGTATTTCATAGTATACTGCATACGGCAGGGATACCGGCTTTGAAAAATGGCGTTCGGCAACACGCTCTTCGGGAATCCCGGCGGCTATAATCAAATCTTGTACTGATTTATTCATTTATCTTTTTTATGATTTCCTTTTCAAGATTTTTCTGTGCGAATTCTTCACCGTATTTTATATGCGGATATGCGCGCACCCGTGTAGTTCCGTTCCGTGATAAATGGCCGTTTTCCAACAGATGCGTCAACCGGTGATGTGGACTGGCAACATACCATGTTCTGCGCTTATCGTATTGGCTTTCATAGGTGGTTTTCAGTCTGAACGCTTTTATATATTTTCCGGTGCGCTGTTTGAAATTGATATGCGATTTTATTTCATCCATCACACCGTCGGCAACATCGTCGATAACATCTTTTACCTTTTCGGCGACATCGTCGGTGTACCGTTCAATCATATCTGCCAGATTTTTATCCCAATTATTCACTGCGATCATTCCTATTCAGCGAAATCAGTTTGTGTTTTGGCGTACCATCGAAAATAGTCTGAATTTGTTTTATCGTATAGTCGCTGCCACCTATGACGATGATGTCGCTTTCCTGCAGCTGGATGCCTGCAGGAATAGCGATCATATCAGTAATTCGAATATTTGCCGAAGATGCAGCATAATATCGCTGCGCACCGATTGTCCGGTATGAAAATCGGCATTTTGTAACTACCTGTTTCTGTTTTACACCGTATTTGTCAATGCTGTACGCATCGAATACGCCGTCGGAAAATGCTATTATTGCATCATTCGGCATAATACTCATATCCTTCCGCTATTTTCTGCAGACGCAGGCGAACGATATCATTTTTGAAAAATTGGTCGAATTTTTCGGGAACGCCCGCCCACGACAGCCGGCAATAGTCTAAAAATAATGACTGATGTTCAGGGCTGTTTGCAATATCGTCTATGCTGCAGTTTGTCAATGCGATGATTTTTGCACATCCACGGTTAACGATTGACATCAGTTTTTCATCCGTCTTTTCGTCATCCCATGTTATGTCCAGGTAGTTCTTTGCGTCCGAAAACAGTGCATTTTTTATTTCATCCATGTTCATGCCCCCTGATTTTCCATGATAGCAGCGATAGCATCGGATTTCAGCAGGCTATCGGCATTGCGTACACCCAATTCGGACGCTATTTGTCGCAGTTCGGGTCGCCGCATTTTTTCTAATTCAGATTGTGTGTACGCTGTTACCCCGCCGCACTGTCATCGGCGTTTACCAGCTGCATACGCCACTCCTTCGGCTCAAGGCCGGATATATCCAGATAGGCAAACGCGTTGTTGTCCTTCGGGGTGCCGTTTGCGTATGCCTTGATGGTGTAGATACGGTTGTCGTCAAGGAACTGCACTGAATCGTCGTATTCAATAACGCCGGTCTTCGCAGTTCCGAGGGTAGCCAGATAACGATCGGCAATGCCCAAAATAGCCTTGCCGATCGCAACCTGGTCGGAGGTAATCACCCTTGTAGGGAATGGGAAAATGTCGTTTACATATCTGCCGTCGCTGGTCAGCACGGTAGTTGCCGGGCATACCTTCTGCAGATAGTCCACAGGGTTGCAGACAAATATCACCTGTGTGACATTTCTGCTGCTGCCGTCCGGCTTTTCGGCGATGTCGGCGATGATACCGCAGTATTCGGCGGGTGTGATGGCCGTCAAGGAGACAGGGGTCTTGTCCGGGTATACGCCCTGTGTGACAGATCCGTCGAGGTCCTTGATCATTCCGATCGGCTGATCCTTGCCGGTGCCGTTGATGATTCCGTTCTCCATGCCCGCTCCCAAAGATTCGGAAAGAACGCTGATTATCAGATTTACCAGCCATTCAGGGGAATAATTCAGGTATGCCTTAGGAACAGGAAGGAATGCGGAAAGTTTGTTCTGGGTGGAATCCATAGCCTTGATCGTCATCGAAATTTCGGTAACAATCTTTGCGGTTACTGCGCCCCAAACTGCGGCGGTTACGCCGGATTCGCTGTACAGCCGTCTGATATTGAATTCAGTTGCAGTGAAATCGATTGCATCCAGCAGCGGATGATCGTTCTTTATGTACTCAACGACTGTGTCGATGATTGTGGTGGGAAGCCCCTTGGGGACATCGGTCAACGCCATCTTGGGAACTTCGGACGATGCAGCCTTGATTAGTGATTCGGCATACATGCGCTCCTCAGACGTGATGCGTCTGATACCACGGGCGGTGATTACGGAATTGTCCAGTTGTTCACGCAGAATGCGGTTGTTCTCATCGCTGTAGGTATCGATGATCATTTTGTTATAGTCGCTGAACGCCTGTGTGATGGCATCTTCATTGCCGGCGTTGATTGCGTCAACGATCTTATGTGATACAGATTTCATCTGTTCACGGATGGTATCTAAATTCTTCATTTTCTTTCCTTCTTTCGTTTACAGTAATGATTTAGCTATACATGCAAAAATATCAGGGGATTTCCTGTCGGTAGCCTGCTGATTGGGTTTTGCGTTGCTGCCCGCTCCGGCGGTCTGATCCGGGGTCTGACTGTCGTCTTCCGCTCCGTTCGGCTTTTCGGGATGCTGGTTTTCGTCTGCCGCTCCCGCAGCCTGATCCGGAGACTGTCTTCCGATGATTCTATCGCAGAATCCGTATGCTATACATTCATCGGCGGTCAGCATTGTTTCGTTATCCAGCAGCTCTGTCAGTTTTTCGGCTGTAATCTTTCCTGCAGCTCGATCAAGATATATAGTCTTGCAGCCTTCCATAATTTTTTCAAGATCATCTGCAGTTTTGCGCATCTCGGCGGCATTGCCGAAGCATGCCGTCATCATGTTGTGAATTCCCATCATGCTATTGGGGTACATGATTGTTTCATCGCCCGATAATGCAATGATGGATGCGATAGAATTTGCAAATCCGTCGATATAGCATGTTTTGTGTGCCGGGTGGCGTTTCAGGTTCGCATATATTCCATATCCCTGATCTACAAATCCGCCCGCCGAATTGATATACAGATTGATCTGTTTTACATTTCTGTATTTGTCCAGCTGTTCGGCGAAATAGTCCTGACTGTTCTTGCTGCGCCTGATTTCGCCTGTCATCGGATCACAGCTATATGGTTCTACATCGCCATACAGCCTGATATTCAGGGTGTCGGGATCATTCGGCTGCGGTGTAAATTCACATTTCAGATTTTCAATTACCATTTGTTTCACTACCTTCCGCTGCGTAGTTCTTTGTCCTTACATATTCGGATGAAAACTTTGTTTTCAACGGTGCTTCGCCTATCTTTTCACGCAGATCGTCGATTGAATACAATCCGCAGGCTATCAGCTTGTCTGCATTCGCTGCCATCGACATAATGTCAATGTGTTTTATTGCTGTGGTGTCTATGGATAATTTTGTTCCGGAAAGATATTCTGATTTTGAATACCGCTTGCTGCAGATTTCTTCCTCGACCTGCGTGCAAATCGGATCAATGCAGAATGTCAATAAATTGTCTACCAGTACGGAAACATCAGCCACATCACCCCGAAGGATTGCCGGCGGGATCTTGAATGCCTGTGCTGCTGTATCCATGCTCTCCCGCTTGATCTTAATGATTCCCTCGACCTCATCCGCTCCCTTTTTCTCGGTTTTGGATGCTACGGAATCGACATCATAGCCTTCAAACAATGGCAGCACTGCATCTTTTGAACTGAAATATTTTCTGAAATAGTCGTTCAGGTATTTTGAAATCTTTTCCTCAAACGATTTGTCCTTTTCGGCAAACGACGATATTTTCAGAATCAGCTTTTCGCCGCCTGATTTCAAATACCGTTCCGTCGCTTCGGCTATCATTGAATCATATCCGGCCTGAATGTTTCGGATCAGCGATGCAGCGTTCTGATTATTCAGTTTGAAATACATTACCTGTGACGCAGGTAGCGCACCGGGCAGGAATTTATTGTTGACGCTGATGCTGGAAAAAATGGCTTCCTGGAATCCCCGTTCTTCACGGTAAAAACTATCGGCAACATATATGCTGCCGCCGTGGGAGATTATCAGGGCTTCGTTGTTCATGCACAGACGGTATATAAATTCCTGTATGAACTGCGTTGAATTTTGCGATGGGTTCGGGCGAACATTCCACAGGTAGTATTCCTCGCCCTTCAACGGATTGTACTGCTGGAACGTGCGAAATTCGCATTTTGCCACTAATCCGCCTATCAGCCATGCAGCACATTTTATCGCAATGTCTCCCAATGCGAGACGAGCCGCTTGTTCGTTCAATCCACATGCTGAAATCAGTTCCTGCGCATTTCCTGCGTTTTTGATTTCTATTTTCTGGATATGAGATCGTGCGAATATCCCGCTGATCATATCTGTAAATTTACCCAATTACGAAATCACCCCCTAAAATGTCCATACACCCAGCAGATCGTGTGTTGGTGTGTTGCTGTCGTATGGTTCTATTTTTTCTCGGACGGTTCGGGCGGCTACCAGTGCCATGAATCCATCCGTTTTTCTTGACTTCGGCTCAATTTTTTCGAATGATATATTGCCGTTTTTGTCAACAACTTTTTTGGCGTTATTCGTGTACCAGCGCATTATCATGCTGTCACCCCATACAATTTCATGCCGGGCAAATTCAATACATAATTCCGGGGCAATGATTGCGATGTCAGACGGTCTGATCCGCTTCAAATTGCCTTTGACTTCACCGTTCTGCCTGTATTCCGGCACAAATCCTATTGCTTGCAGCGATTTTGACATTAACGTGAATCTGAACAGATCTATCGCAGCGTATACAACGGTCAGGCTGTATTTTTCGACTGTTTCCGCTATCCATTCGCATACAATGTCCGGATGAATTTCTACAGCGTCGACAATCGTGCATTCGCCGCGCTGTTCAGCCTGAAGATACGGAAATTTAATGCGAGGAAGATCCTTTGACTGCTTGCATATCCATGTGTGCTGATACCAGTATTCGATACCTTCTGCGTAGAATAAAAATCCGGCTGAAACAAAATCCTGCGTGCTGGCAAAATCTATGCCTAACACGCAGTATCTGTTTGTTATGTCGATCAGTTCCCGGCTTGCGATTTTCAAATTGTCGAACGCCGTAACCTCCAGCTCACGGTTGCCCTGCGGTATGTTAAATCGTTTTGTGGCAAACGAACTGTGCGATATAGGGTCGTCGCAATAGTCTGAATATTCCATTTCGATTTGACTGCGAAGATTATCGGCATATGCGTTTTTGCCCACCAGATGCAGCGTCGGGTTTGCCTTCGGCCACATATCTTTTTTATGGATTTCAGCTATGTCATCCAACTTGTTGATGAATGGCAGCAGCCCATTGTCCGGTATTTCGCCGGATAGTATTCGTTCGGCACGGTCTTTCAGCTTGTCCAACTCGCCGTCCCGGACATCGCCGTCTGTAGTTATGATTGATCGGCGGGGATGTGGTTTTTTGCCCAATCCGGTTGTGGCTACATCCGGCAGCTTTGGGTTTTCATATGCGTGGTATTCGTCGAATATCACAGCACCTGGTCTTGCACCGTCTTTTGTTTTCGGGTTCGATGTCTGGAAACGCAGCGACGATCTGGTCTTGGTGCATGTAATTACTTCCTTGTTCCATGAAAAAAACTTCGACAATTTTTGTTTGTTGGACTCCAGAACATTGTAGATGTCCTGAAACGATGTCTTTGCCTGGTCTTCGGCCGTGGCGAAGATGTCTACATCGTATTCCTTGATTCCGTTACCGGGGGATATCAGGCAAAATGCTTCGAACGAAATGAATCCGTTTTTACCCAGCCCCCTGCCGCCCATGACGAATAATGTCGGCCATCGTGGCAGCCCGCTCCTGCTCCAATAGGTGCAGTCGTGTAACGCCAAGATGAATTTTTCCCATTCAAACAGTCCGTACGGGAAATATTTCTGATATCCTATGTATGTCTGCAGCTGATCCGGGTCAACATAAATATCTTCGGTGGCAAAACATTTGCGCAGGTGCTTTGCCAGCAGGATGTTCTCCTTGCACACAGCGTTGCTGTTCTCGATAAAATTTAGATAGCTTTCGATTTCGCTACATGGTATCGCTGTCATCAGCGATCACCTTTTCTGTTGTTATCCCCAACTGATCCAATATCTTTAGCATTTGCGCATTTACCAGCACAGCTTCTTTTGTCGATGGATTTTGCTTCTGCATTTTCTTCCCGGCGGCGGAATAGTCATCGAAAAATATTCCCCGGGTTTTAATATCTTTCAGCAACCGTTCTTTTGTGTCCCACAGACGCATATAATCATCTATCAGGGATCGGAACGCAGCCACATCTGCGCCCTTGCGAACTAACTGTTCGGTCAACGAATCACGAACATTTTTCTTTGAAATTGCCAAACCGTCACCACCGTTTTTGCCGTGTTTTCAGGCGTTTTTTACTTCCGTTTTATTTACAGAATATAGTATAATTTTCTCGCGCGTGCGAGGCAGCGGAATTGTCGGCTTTGCCGCCGGTTTTCCCGATTTGCGGAAACTCATTTTCTTTGACCGGGGGTATCATACGAAACAATGACGGCAAGGACATATATGTCATTACCAATCCATCACCATCGTTCAATGTTCCGATATCCGGCAGCACCCATGTGTATTTCACTATGACATTTACGGCAGACGGCGATTATATTCCTGCTGCCGTCATCAGCATATTCGGACAATGCCAGCTCCGGATGTTCCCGAACCGTGTTGATGTGATGCGCTATTTCGGCCGGACTGTATCTGTGATGCGACCGGCATATCTGACATTCATGCTGTTCGGCCAAAATTTTTGCAGACAGTCTATGCCATGCCGCAGTCTGATAAAATGCATGAATATCATTTTCGGCTATTTTTATTTTCAGCCAATTTAGAAATTGTTTCGTCATCAGGATCCGGATCGGGTTTGATGCAGTGGCGTGACCATGGGCAGATAACTATCCTGTCCATGTTTTTATCCCGCCATTCACATTTGGCACATTTGCGGTGCTGGGCATCGTCGAGGTCTTCGCGCATTTTTCCTCCAAAATGCAAACAGACCGCCACGTGATGCGACGGCCTGATGCAGTATCTGTTTTTACCATCGTATCATGTATATCCGTATGTTTCTATACGGATTTTTTTCAAATTGAATTCAATGCCGGCGATCCGTAATACAGCAGCGCAAATTCAGCTACAGCCCTATTCCGCAAATTGTAGACTGTGGCCAGCGATTCGATATACATTTCGTCCATGATTTTTTCTTTCGGAATTTTCTGTATGTACCACATCCGGACTATTTTCTGATATTCATCCGGCATCTGATCTATCACTGAATAGATTTCATCTATTTCGGATTTTGTAGCTGCTATGCATTTTTGGCATTCAGACACCGACAGTAATTCATTCAGGGTGTCGCTAATGAATTTGCTGTTTGTAAATGGTTTATCATAGCTGATCGTTCCGACATCCGCCGGCAATCCGCCGTCTATCAGCCGCTGTTTGCGTTTTTCCAGATTCATCAGTGACCTTTCCAATATTGACACTGATGATAGCACCTGTTCGGCGGATTTGTAATAATTCATGCGATTGTTCCCCCTAAATCAAAAATATATCGTGTCGCCGACATCCCATGCCGGCACATCATTGTCGGATTTATACATCACCACGGACATATACCAATATCCGTTGTAATCGTTATATCGTGCATAGCAACGAACAAATTTATATCCAAGGTATTTCTTTTCCCAATATTCGCTGTCGGTAGATCTGTTCTTTGCTATCCGTTCAATTCCACGGCGGGTGACTGTGTTATCCTTTTGCACCACTGTCGGCTTTTTCAGATTTCGGGAATAGCAAAAACGCTTTTTCCCCTGCGGATCTTTCACCATATATTTCGCTATGGCTTCAAATCCGTATCTATACGGCTGAAATATGTCGGCGTTGGTTCGCATTCCCTTTGTCCATATTTTTTCATATTCACATCTGTCCAGCCCACCGGTGATGAACATATGGAAATGCCAGTTGTCTTTTCCGGCGTTCTTGCCGGATTTGTAGGTAACTTTTTCAATAACATATATGTACTTTAGCGGTGATTCCAGTTTTGATTTCTTATTTTTCAGCTCTGCCCGCCGGCGCTCAAGTGCCGGAACATCCGGCAATTCATTCAGTTCCGCTATCACCGCATTCAGCTCCGACCTCCGGCGATTTTTTATCCGACGAAGATAGTTGACTATGTCCTTGCGGGCATCCTGTTCAGACTGCGGTGCCTGATCCGGCGAATAGGTTGGATGCATTATGATGTCACCGTCATCGAAATTCGTGTTGATCAGGCGTATCAATTTCTTTTCCGCCTGTCGTTTGTTATATTCTGCCTGTTCCCGGGTGGATTTTTTTGTTTTCGGCGCACGGGTAGGAATCCGGCGGCCGTCATCGAATACCGGGTAAAAATCTATTTCCAATAGTTTACCCGATTTTGTATTTTTCCGCCGAATCATTTTCCCGCCTCCAAAATTTAAGATTCCGTGTTGACGTCGTTGCAGATCGCAGCTGCAAGTTCAAAAACTGAATTGTACAGCGCAGTTCGCAAATATGTTTTTTTGTGATTGATTTTATATCTGATCTGCCGGAAATTATCTATCACCATCGCCACATGATCATATTCCAGGAACGAATACACATTACGCACCAGCGATATGTTCATTTTCTTACCAGCGATCTGAATCTCGGTGTCATCGGGCAGCAGCATTATTTCCGTGATTATCATGCATATTTCCTGCGCCTGATGAATATATGTCGGGCTGAACAAATCCAATGAAATCTGATCGCATATCCGGTTGTAGATATTTTTGAATGTCCCGACCTGACTGGACTGTGACTGCACACGCATACATTCACAATAATTTAATTTTCTCATTTTCATCACCTGTTTTTTTATTAGCCATTTTATTTTGATGGCTGATAAAATACTATATAATACAAGGCCGGAAATGGGCTAAACTGCCCGCTATTACTATATATTATAATAGTATAGTCCTATCTATTTTCGCAGTCGCCTAATTCATCGCCCCATGAATCCCAGCCAAGAACAATTTGTCTGGAAAATAATTCGATTCGTGGTACATCGCCACACAACTGAATTATTCGCCTTCGCGTTTCATCTGGTTTTTCGCTGTGCCTGCCGATAGGCGAATCAATTATGCTGTGAACTGATGCAGAAATACGTTTGGGATTCCCGCGTGTAGCTAATAGACATATTTCAGCATTAGCGCGCGTTACCGCGTTTTCCTTGCCGATCGGTATATAGTCCGTAATGCTTGCCGCCCGCATTTCTGTTACCTTCCTTCCCCGAATACCTCTTCCGGCTTGATATTCCACGCCGCCGCAATATGCTTCATCATATCGACGGCTTCGGCGCGTTTCCTTTCGTTCCCGTCAAGGTAGGATTTCAAGATTTCAGATTTCAGAACACAAAGCGGGCGAACGCCGTGGCCCTCGTAGCACGCGTTGCCGTAGCTCAGCGCACCGCCGGAACTGACGTAGCGGACGTACGGATTTTTCGGGCTGTCCGGTGTCGCCGTCCACCACCAAGTGTTCGGAAGTTCCGGAATGTTGCCGCGAAGAAGCCTGTATTCGTCGCACGTGATAAGCCCGACGCGGACGCGATCGCCGCCGTAGTCTTTCAAGCCGTCGTCGGCGGTCAAGTCCACGTTGAAATACTCGAACATCGCTTCCGGCGCGCCCGCCGCGATCAACTTGTGCAAGAATTCGCCGTTCAAGAACTCGCGAATATCAGACGTGGCAAAATCGTTCCTGTTCTGCGCGTCGAAAGCGCCTTCGCCAACGCACTCCGAAGCAATGCACTTCACCCAGCTTTCGGCGGTCTGAATGATCGTGAAGGCGATCCCGCCGATCGTGATTTCCTGCTTCGGCTCGAAGCCGTGTTTGTTTTCCGTCATATCGAAAAGCCCCTTTCTTTCTTCGGGCGGTTTTCCCGCTCGATCGATGATCCTGTTAATGTACCAAATAGCCTTTTGTAA
>ERZ1643249.2096-NODE-2096-length-19064-cov-5.188437_pt1 | contig 19064 bp, 16 predicted proteins | sample MGYA00579263_ERZ1643249 | MGnify/ENA primary metagenome ERZ1643249 (study PRJEB29033, sample SAMEA4952264) | chicken gut metagenome | biome: Broiler Chicken; feature: Gastrointestinal Tract; material: Caecum | place: Ireland | collected 2018 | study: Broiler... | reverse complement strand
TTAATTGATAAAATGATAAAGTGAAAGAGAGGAAATGGGATATGAAAAAGACTTACAAGATCGATGTAGACTGCGCCAACTGTGCAAATAAGATGGAGGAAGCCGCAAAGAAGACTCCTGGTGTAAAGGACGCGACAGTAAACTTTATGGCTTTGAAGATGATTGTGGAGTTTGAGGAAGGCCAGGAGGCAAAGAGCGTCATGCAGGAGGTCCGGAAGAACTGCAAGAAGGTAGAGGACGACTGCGAGATTTTTCTTTAAATACTAATTATTGAATGCAAAAATGAGAAACGTATATGAGTCGGGGAGATTTTTGACTAGAGAGGTGAGACAAGGATGAGCAGGAAGCAAAAAAAGATGCTGATCCGCGTGCTGATAGCTGCGGTTCTGCTGATTGCTCTGCAGTTTATTCCCACAGACGGGGCACTGAGACTGATTTTATATCTGATTCCTTATCTGGTGATTGGCTATGACATACTGCTGAAAGCCCTGAAAGGAATCAAAAACCGTCAGGTCTTCGATGAGAGTTTCTTGATGGCGGTGGCTACGATTGGCGCCATCGCGCTGGCTCTTCATGAGCAGAGCGGTGATTACACGGAAGCGGTGGCCGTTATGCTGTTTTATCAGATTGGCGAGCTGTTCCAGAGCTATGCGGTAGGAAAGAGCCGCCGCAACATCAGCGACCTGATGGATATCCGTCCGGACTACGCCAATGTGGAACGGGACGGCAGGCTGGAGCAGGTGGACCCGGATGAAGTGGAAATCGGCACGGTAATTGTGGTGCAGCCGGGAGAAAAGGTACCCATCGATGGCATTGTGCTGGAGGGTGCTTCGTCGCTGAATACCAGCGCGCTGACAGGCGAGAGCCTTCCGCGGGATGTAAAGGAAGGAGACGAAATCATCAGCGGCTGCATCAATATGAGCGGCCTTTTGAAAATCCGGACTACAAAAGAGTTCGGGGAGTCCACTGTTTCCAAGATTCTGGATCTGGTGGAGAATGCCAGCTCCCGCAAGTCCAAATCAGAGGAATTCATCGCCAAGTTTGCGCGGGTCTATACGCCGGCTGTCTGCTATGCGGCCCTGGCCCTGGCGGTTCTGCCGCCGCTGGTGCGGATGCTTGGCCTGGGACTTCCGGCTGACTGGGACAACTGGATCGGCCGCGCCCTGACCTTCCTGGTTATCAGCTGCCCCTGCGCGCTGGTGATCAGCATTCCCTTAAGCTTTTTCGCAGGTATCGGCGGAGCCAGCGCTGCCGGAGTGCTGGTGAAGGGTTCCAACTATATGGAAACTCTTTCTAAAACAAAGGTTGTGGTGTTTGACAAGACGGGTACGCTGACCCGGGGAGTTTTTGAGGTAAACGGAATTCATCACAGTGAGCTGGAAGACGAAAAGCTTCTGGAGTACGCGGCTCTGGCTGAGAGCGCTTCTTCCCACCCTATCAGCAAAAGTATCCAGAAGGCATATGGTAAGGAAATAGACCGTTCCCGCGTGACGGATATCCGGGAAATCAGCGGAGGCGGCGTGACGGCAAAGGTAGATGGCATCGAAGTGGCAGCCGGCAACGATAAGCTGATGAAGCAGCTGGGAATTGAGTACATTTCCTGCCGCAGTGTGGGGACGATCGTACACATGGCCATAAACGGCTCCTATGCGGGCCATATCGTGATTTCCGATGTGGTAAAACCCCATTCCAGAGAGGCGGTCCAGGCCCTGAAGGCGGCGGGAATTCGAAAAACGGTCATGCTGACCGGAGACAGGCGCCAGGTGGCGGAAAAGGTAGCCGCTGATCTGGGTGTCGACGAGGTCTGCAGCGAGCTGCTGCCTGCCGATAAAGTGGAAAAGGTAGAGGAGCTGATTCAGAAGAAATCTGAGAAAGAAAAGCTGGCCTTTGTAGGCGACGGCATCAATGACGCTCCGGTTCTGAGCCGGGCAGATATCGGTATCGCCATGGGCGCCATGGGTTCCGATGCGGCTATCGAGGCTGCGGATGTGGTTCTCATGGACGACGATCCGCTGAAGATTGCCAAAGCCATTAAGATTTCCCGAAAATGCCTGCGCATCGTGTACCAGAACATTGTGTTTGCCATTGGCATCAAGCTTCTGTTTCTGGCGCTGGGAGCCCTGGGAATCGCGAATATGTGGATGGCGATCTTCGCGGATGTGGGCGTTATGATCATCGCGGTGCTCAATGCGATTCGGGCGCTGTTTGTGAAGAAGCTGTAAGAGCGGAGACTGCATTTCTAGTTTTTGGTGTTTTCCTCTTTTCCGAGCTCTGATAAAAACTGTTCAGGGGAAAAGACGGGAAGGGAGGACAATTTGTAATCCTTCAGATTTCTGGTTACAATACAGTCAGCACCAATGCGGCAGGCGGTCTGCACCATGATGGCATCTTCATAATCCGTCATGGGAGAATCCAGAGCAAGTTCGCAGTCGGCAGAAAAGGTATCCTTTACTTCCAGAAGAGTGAAAAGAATACGAACCAGTCGGCGTACTTCCTCTTCATTGTGGATACTCCGCCGCAGGATGTAATAAATGTCGGTGATGGATTTCGCAGTTAAAAAGCCGGTGCATCTACGGTTGGAGACGGAAAGAAGGATTTCCATGGCTGCCTGATAAAAAGGCTCCCGTTTCTGGAGAATATCCACAATAACACAGGTGTCGATTAAGGCTTTCATATTTTGGAACTCCTTTCTTCCTGTGCTTCTTCTACGGTAATATCAGAAGGAATGACGCCAAGAAGTGATTTTGCCATTTCCACCCGGTCTGCGTTGGGGTTGGAAAGTTTTGCTACCACCTTGCCGTTTCGAGTGATAAAGATATCCTCGTTCTCTGCAAGCTTTAAATATTTGCCAAGATTCGATTTTAATTCTGTGGCAGTGATTGACATGGATTGCACCTCCTTATGATTGTGAACGATAAGGTTACAATATTATTGTACTCAAATCGGACGAATTTATCAACTGATTCGTCCGATTTTTTACCCCTTGTATAATTGTATAACAGGAACAAATGGATTCCTGCTCCCGGTTTAAAGCGCATAATATTTTCCCAAACCAGCCATACTGTTCCCAAAAAGCAAAGGAGCGGTACAAGAAATGATTGAATCAGACACCATAAAGCTGCTGAGGGAGTGTGACGCAGGAATTAAAATGGGGGTATCGTCCCTGGACGAGGTCCTTGATTACGTTCACGATGAAAAACTGGAAGAGGCGCTGAAGGAATACAGAGAGGAACACAATGAACTGCAGAGTGAGATCCTGACTCTTCTGGAAAAATACCAGGATGACGGCAAAGAGCCGAATCCCATCGCAAAAAGCATGTCCTGGGTGAAGACAAACGCAAAGCTGGTGATGGATGAGTCCGATCATACCATTGCCGATTTGGTAACAGATGGCTGCAATATGGGTGTGAAATCCCTGAACCGATATCTGAACCAGTATAAGGCTGCGGATGAAAAGACAAAAAATATTACGAAAAAGCTGATCCGGCTGGAGGAAAAGCTGACAGCAGAGGTTCAGAAGTTTCTATGATTTTATCCTGAATATGTTTTATTTTATAACATATTTCTGAAAAGTGCGGCAGAGCCGAAGTGCGGCAGAGCGGAAAGCTCTGCCGTATTTCTCTTTACAGAGAAGACCTGGGTGATTGCAGCTTTGAATATTTCCAATATGGATACGCAGGAAGACAGACGAAAGGGCATGATTTTGCCGGATTATGCTTTTCAAGCTGCGTACGGATGTGATAAAATGAAAAAAGCTGTACAGCAGCAAAGCGGGGGGATACACATGAAAAGAAGATGGTTTTTGCTATGCGGTCTGACTGCAGCGGTACTGTCGGCAGCAGCCTGCCAGCCTGAAGAGGACGAAAGCGAAGAAGACACATTTCAGGAGTTCACAGAACAGAAGAGTGCGGAGAAGTCCACAGAAGAGGAGCCCTATGCGTTCTATCTGTTTTCGGAGGAGCTTGCCATGACTGTGGACGGACGCAGCTTTCTGGCGGAGGACGCGCCGGAAAATGCGGCGGAGGAAGCGGTTTTTTCTGAATGGCTTGCAGAGTTTCTGCAAGATCCGAAGCTGTACCTGGAAGGCTGTCCGGAGAGCAGAATGGAGGTTCCGGAGGTAAAGAACAAGCTGGGGAATTATGAGCAGGACCGCTATCAGATCGATGAATTTGTACTGCATGAATTGGAAACGGTTACGGTGGAAGAACTGACTGAGGCAGGAGAGAATGACAGAGTGCACCCGGATGAGACGGCAGAACAGTATGCTCTGACAGAAACCCTGGTGATCCGGGCAGACTGGACAGAAGAGAGGGAAGAACCTGTGAATTATGGAAATGGCTCCCACAGCCGTTATTATGTCTGTGGAAGAACCGAAGAAGATCCGGTGTGGCGGATCTATGAATGGGGATTTATGTAATAAGGAGGGGACAAAAAGATGAAAAGACCGATAAGAGCGGGAATTGTAGGAGCAGGGATGACAGTGCCCTGGTTTCTGGAGGCGGCGGCTCAGATTCCGGAGATGGAAATAGGGGCCCTGTTTGCCAGAAAAGAGGAGAAGCGGAAAGAGCTCTGTGAAAAATACCAGGTTCCGGTGTCCTGCGGCAGCTATGAGAAACTGCTGGCAGATGAATCGCTGGATGTATTGTACCTGCCGCTTCCGAACCATCTGCACTACAGTTTTACAAAACGTGCTCTTGAGGCCGGAAAGCATGTAATTCTGGAGAAACCGTTTACCGTCACTTACGCGGAAGCAAAGGAGCTTGCGGAGCTGGCGGAAGCAAAAAACCTGATTCTTTTTGAGGCGATTACCAATCAGTACAATCCCAATTATGAAAAGGTCCGGGAACTGCTTCCCAAGGTAGGAGATGTCAAAATCGTCCAGCTGAACTACTCCCAGTATTCCAGCCGTTACGATGCATTCAAGCAGGGAATCGTAGCGCCTGTTTTTGATGCGGAAAAGGCGGGCGGAGCGCTGATGGATCTGAATGTTTACAACATCCATTTTGTAACCGGATTGTTTGGAGAGCCGAAAGCGGTTCATTATTACCCGAATATGGAGCGGGGAGTGGACACCTCCGGAATTCTGGTGATGGAATATCCTTCTTTCCAGTGTGTCTGCATCGCTGCAAAGGACTGCGGAGCGCCCCTGTCTGTAAATATTGAAGGTGACAAGGGCTGCATTTTCAGCCATTCCAATGCGGGACGGTTTGAGGAGTTTTCCTTCCAGGAAAACAAAAAAGAGAGCGAACACTTCTCACTGATACAGGAGGATGGCCCCATCTTTTATGATGAACTGCGCGCTTTCACAGACTATTGGGTAAAGGACGACAGAGAAGCCTTTCGTCAGCGTCTCGCGCAGAGCCTGGTTGTCATGAAGGTCCTTGATCAGGCCAGAGGCATCAAGTAGAAAGCGGTTAGAAAGAAGGGCCTTAAATTCAGAGTAGTCAGAAAATCAAAACAGAGACATTCCCGGTAATACGCAAGGAGAAAGTGAACAGCCCCGGGATTTCTGATATTCCAGTGTCCGGCTCTCCGCGCACAGGCGTATGATTCAGACGGACTTTAGTCCGCTCGGAAGCATACGCCTGTACGCGGGGTGTCCGAACACAGAATACAGAAATCCCGGGGCGTCCCTTTCATCCATCCTTTTTACTCTTTTACCTTTTTACAATTCCCGGTAATAGGGGCAGATATCTTCATAATGGCCATCCTTCATGAGAAAGCCTCCGGGTATCACGCCGAGCTGTATGAAGCCCAGGCGCTCATAGAGGTGTCTTGCGTGGATGTTGGTCCGTACCACGGCGTTGAACTGGAGAATCCGGAAGCCGTGAGCCTTTCCCTGGACCAGGCAGTCCAGCACCAGCTTTTCACCGATATGCAGCCCGCGGGCTTCTCTGCTTACCGCGTAGCTGGCATTGCAGATGTGGCCGCAGCGGCCCACATTATTGGGATGAAGAATATAGAGGCCGAGGACCTGTCCGCTCTCTGTGTCTTCGGCTACGCCGCAGTATGTCTGTTCCGCGAAAAATGCGGCGCCGGACGATTTGTCCAGAAGCTCTGTCTGCGGGAAGGCGGCGCCATCCTCCACGACTTCATTCCAGATGCGGTTCATGGTCTTAAGATCTGTTTCCCGGTATGCGCGTATCTGTATTTTCATAATGCTAATCCTTCCTTTTGCCTGGCCAGGCAGTCCGCCTGTGGCTGCCGGTTTTCAGTATAGCGCTGCGAAAAAGAGCCGTCAATGCCGGGAGAAAATCTTTGTGATTTTTTTCTTTACCGCGGCTTCAAAAAGGTATAGAATAAACTCGGAGAAAAAGCGGAAGAGGAGGGCGTTATGTTTTTTTCGATTCACGAGAAAGAGATTCGGGAGATTACATTGGATCAGCTGGAGGAACATGACATCTGCGTCGGTTATCTTACGCTGGACGAGCTGCGGAAATGCTATAAGGAACTGGGCCTTTCAGAGGTGGCTGTGAAAGACTGCATGACTGACTTTACGCATTTTCGAACAAGCATCGACGTGTACGATGAATTCAGCTTCGGCATGATTAATATTGTGGATATTCTCAACTTAAGCAGCAGAAGAAACCGGATCGGATTCTTTATCAAGAAAAACCTGTTTATTGTTGTAAAAATCATAGATAAGGGCGACAGTATCCGTCAGATGTTTCTGGACGCCATTGGAAGATTCCGCCAGAACGCCACGATGGAAAAGGTGATATACGGCGTTCTGGAACGCCTTCTTTCCAGTGGAAACAGGGGACTTGTCATGACAGAACGCCAGATCATTGCCATGGAGCGGGAGGTCGTAGGCGGAAAGACGGACAGAGAACTGAATACAGAGATTTTTGAGCTGCGCAACCGTCTGTCTACGCTGAAGAATTATTATGAGCAGCTGATTGATATCGGGGAGACGCTGCAGGAGAACGAGAACGATCTTTTCGAGGAAGAGGATCTGCGGTACTTCAAGATTTTTACTGATAAGTCAGAGCGTTTGAGCAACAATACCCAGCTTCTCTGCGACAACCTGATCCATCTGAGAGAGGCTCTGGACGCCACCCTGAATTACAATTTGAATAACACTATGAAACTCTTTACAATGGTGACCATTATCTTCCAGCCTCTGACGCTGATCGTAGGCTGGTACGGGATGAATTTTAAAAACATGCCGGAGCTGGGATGGAGATTTGGTTATCTCTATGTAATTATTCTGAGCATTCTGGTGGTAGGAGGAATCCTCTATTATTTTAAGAAAAAGAAATATATGTAAGGAAATGAGAAGAAGATGAAGACGAGTGATTTTTATTATGATCTTCCCCAGGAGCTGATTGCCCAGGACCCTCTGGAGGATCGAAGCAGCTCCAGGCTTCTGGTGCTTGATCGGAAGACGGGAGAGATGGAGCACAGGGTGTTCCGTGATATTACAGAATATCTGAGACCGGGGGACTGCCTGGTGGTCAATAATACGAAGGTGATTCCGGCCAGGCTTTTGGGAGTCAAGGAAGATACGGGAGCGGGAATCGAGATTCTGCTGCTGAAGCGTAAAGCGGATAATGTCTGGGAGACATTGGTGAAACCTGGAAAGAAGGCCAGACCGGGCGCGCGGATTGTGTTTGGAGACGGTATTCTGAAAGGAGAGGTACTGGAAGTCGTGGACGAGGGCAACCGCCTGATTCGCTTTGAATATGAGGGAATTTTTGAGGAAATTCTGGACAGGCTCGGACAGATGCCCCTGCCGCCCTACATTACTCATCAGCTGAAGGATAAGAACCGGTATCAGACGGTCTACGCGGAGCACGATGGTTCTGCGGCCGCGCCCACGGCGGGGCTTCATTTTACGCCGGAGCTTCTGGAAGAAATCCAGGCCAAGGGCGTGAGGCTGGCGCATGTAACCCTCCATGTGGGGCTTGGTACTTTCCGCCCGGTGAAGGTGGAAGATGTGAGCCAGCATCATATGCATTCGGAATATTATGTGGTGGAAGAGGAGCAGGCCAGGCTTATCAATGATACCAGAGCTTCCGGAGGACGGGTGATCTGCGTGGGAACTACCAGCTGCCGCACGCTGGAATCTGCCGCGGATGAAGATGGAATTCTGCGGGCCGGAAGCGGCTGGACAGATATCTTTATCTATCCGGGATACAGGTTTAAGATCATGGACGCTCTGATTACGAACTTTCACCTTCCGGAATCCACGCTGCTGATGCTGGTATCAGCTTTTGCGGACAAAGAGAAGATTATGAAAGCATATGAGGAGGCAGTAAGGCAGAGGTACCGCTTCTTTTCATTTGGCGACGCCATGTTTATAAAGTAGGCGAACTCGGATGGCAGGGAGCGGAAGGGCCGCTGTTTTTGAAAGGTTATAAGGAGGAATGTAAGATGCAGCAGATAAAATTGATTGCTCTCGACCTGGACGGAACTGCTCTGAATGATAAAAGCCATCTTCCGGATTATACGAGGGAGGTGCTGGAGCAGGCCGCGGAGACAGGCATCCGCCTGGTTATTGCCAGCGGCCGGGCCTACAGCTCTCTTCCGGAGGAGGTCCTGAATTTGAAGGGTCTTGCTTATGCAATTACCTCCAATGGGGCGGCCACCTATGACATGAAGAAAAAAGAGAGAAGCTTTGCTTTTCCCATGGAAGAGAATAAAGTGGAAGCACTGCTGGACCTCCTGAACGAAGAGCCTGAGACAGCCATAGAAGTATTCTGGGAAGGAAATCCGTATGCCTCCCGTGATTTTCTGGATCATCCGACGGCATATGGAGCTCCGGAACGGGCGGTCCCCTACCTTCAGAGGACGCGCACGCCCGTGCCTGATATTCTGGCGTTCGTCCGGAATCACAGAAAGGAGCTGGACGCCCTGGATCTGATTTGCCAGGGGCCTCTGGATAAGGTGGAGTGGTTTGATAAGATTAACCGGGTGGGAGGACTTTATATGACCTCTTCCACTCATTACCGGCTGGAGCTGTCCAGCTTGAAGAGCGGAAAAGGGGCGGCCCTTCGGGAAGCGGCCGCCCGTCTGAATGTCTGTCCGGATGAGATCATTGCCTTTGGCAATGCGGACAACGGTATTGATATGCTGCGCTTTGCCGGAATCGGCGTGGCGGTGGAGAACAGTCCGGAAAACGTAAAGCGTGAGGCGGACCGCGTCGCTCCGCCCAATACCGAGGAAGGCGTAGCTCAGGTTCTGGAAGAGATTCTGTTCAAGTCCTGATAAAAGGCGGGATAGGAAATATTGACGCATTCGGCATCCTGAATTTCGGTTTCTCCGTCTGCATTCAGGGCGGCGACGGCAAAGGACATGGCAATCCGGTGGTCGAGATGACTGTCTATGGCGGCTCCCCGCAAGGGGCGGCCGCCTTCTATGATCAGGCCGTCGTCCGTGGCGGTCACCCGGGCGCCCATAGCCGTAAGATTTTCCGCCATGACGTCGATGCGGTTGGATTCCTTGACTTTCAGTTCCGCGGCGTCCCGAATGATGGTGGTCCCTTCCGCGAAGCAGGCCATCACCGCAATGACAGGCAGCTCATCGATCAGCGTCGGGATCAGGCTGCCTTCGATCACACAGCCTTTCAGGGAAGAACTGCGGACCAGAAGATCGGCGGAGGGCTCTCCGTCCGTTATTTCATGGGGAAGAACAGTCAGATCCGCATTCATCATGCGGCAGACGCGTAAGATACCGTCTCTGGTAGGATTTGTCCCCACATTCCGGATCAGAAGCTCGGAATCCGGCGTGATGCAGGCGGCGGCGATAAAGTAGGCTGCGGAAGAGATATCTCCGGGCACAATGATTTTCTGTCCATTTAAGAAAGCGCCTGGCTGGATCGTGGCGGTAGTCCCTTCTGTCTGAACATCCGCGCCAAACTGCCGGAGCATCAGCTCGGAATGATTGCGGGACAGAGCGGGCTCTGTGACGCTGGTGGGGCCGTCTGCATAGAGGCCGGCCAGCAGGATCGCGGATTTTACCTGGGCGGAAGCCACTTTTGTCGTATAATGGATGCCGTGGAGGGACTGTCCCTGAATGTGCAGGGGAGCGCAGCCGTTCCCGTGAAGGCTTGTGATGGACGCGCCCATCTGCGTCAGCGGTTCGATGATACGCTTCATGGGCCGTTTCTGAATAGAGGCGTCTCCTGTCAGAGTGGTTTCAAAGCTCTGGCCGCTTAAAATACCCGAAATCAGCCGGGTGGTAGTCCCGCTGTTCCCTGCGTCCAGAATCTGGGCGGGAGCGGAGAGACCGCGCAGCCCCTTTCCGTGGATGATGATCTGTTCCCGGAGCTCTTCAATCTGAATTCCGAGGCGCCGGAAACAGTCTATGGTGGAGAGACAGTCGGCTCCTCTCAGAAAATTTTCCACGGTCGTCGTTCCCTGCGCCAGGGAGCCGAACATGACGGCCCGGTGGGAAATGGATTTATCTCCGGGGACGGTGATTTCTCCCCGTATATTCTTGACACGCGTGAATTTCATAAATGTTCTCCTTTATTCCCGCGAGCACTGAGCCAGGCGGCCGCTGCGGGGATTTGATTTTGTATTCTGATTTTATATCCTTTTCACTGGCCGCTGCGGATTTTGTCCGCAGGAAGCTTTTGGCGATCCTATTACCGTTCGTAGATGGTGTAGCGGTATTTCCGGAGCAGAGCCACGGCTTTCTGATAAGCCTCTTCATCGTAAAGCTCTACCCGGAGGACGGCTTCCTCGAATTCACGGTTATGGATGATGCCGATATTTTTAAGGCTGATGCCTCCGGAGGCCAGAATAGTGGCCAGCGTGGCGATGCCGCCTGCTTCGTCCACCATGTCGCAGTAAAAGGCGTATACTTTTTTCAGTGGACCTGCAGAAGTATCGGGAATGGAATTCCGGTAATCCCGGGCGGCGGCAAAGAAGCTGTGAATTCCCTTGGAATCCTTTTCTTCCAGCTGCCGGTGGAGCGCCTCCAGCTGTCCCTGGTAATGCTCCAGCGCTTTCAGAATGTTTGAGGAATTTGTCATGCAGACCTGTTCCCACATCTCCGGCGAAGAGGAGGCGATCCGGGTGATATCTTTAAAGCCTCCTGCAGCTATCTGCTTCATCAGCTCCTGGGGACTGTCCAGATCTTTGACCAGTTCCACCAGGGAAGAAGCGATCAGATGAGGAAGATGGCTGACGCAGGCAGTGATAAAATCGTGCTGCCGGTAATCCAGCACAAGAGGGAGAGCCTTCAGGGAAGCCGTAAAGGCAGTGAATTGTTCCACTGTGCCGGCGGGAACCTTTTCTCCCGGAGTAATGATGTAATAAGCATTTTCAATCAGATGGGGCTTCGCATTTTCATAACCGGTCTTTTCGGAACCTGCCATGGGATGCCCGCCGATAAATCGATCTGTCAGTCCGAGGGCCCGGACCTTTTCATGGATATCTGTTTTGGTGCTTCCTACATCGGTCAGAAGGCAGGAGTCCGGAAGGAAGGTTTTCAGTTTCTCGAGATAGCAGGCGTTGGTAGATACGGGGGCGCACAGATAGATGAGATCGCAGGAGGCGAATGCTTCATCTACGGCCTCGCAGGCCTGATCCACTGTTCCTTCCCGGACGGCTGCCTCAAGGGTATCCCGGCTTCGCATGTAGGCCAGAATCCGGATCTCCGGGTAGTACATTTTGATTGCTTTGGCCAGGGAACCGCCTATCAGTCCCAGCCCGATAAAACCAACTGTTTCTATCTTCATGTCCATACTCCTTTTAAGCTGCAAATGAAAGGGCGGCTGTTCCGCCGGATAATCCGGACAGGAATTTCCGCGCTCTGTTCTTCTGAGTTTCTAGTTTAAAGTTTTTCGGAGAAAATGTCAATGCTTTCTTGCTTTAAAGTAAAAAAGTAAAAAATGGTACAAAAAACAAAATGGAAATCTTGTCAAAATTGTATAAAAGGCTTGAACTTTACTGTGAATTTTAGTAGAATATAGCCATGGCGATCGAACTGCTTTTCCGGCTGATGTTGTATGCTTTGGCAAAGAGCACGTTTTGGACCGTAATATCAAGTAATCGGAGGAAGAGGCATGAGTATTTACACAACTGACAAGATTCGCAATGTAGTTCTTCTGGGCCATGGCGGCTGCGGAAAGACCAGTCTGGTAGAAGCGATGGCGTACGCGTCCGGGCTGACCACCCGCATCGGCAAGGTAGCGGATGGAAATACAATCAGCGATTATGATAAGGAAGAGATTAAGAGAAAGTTCTCAATTACTACTTCTGTAGTTCCTATTATCTGGGAAGGCTGCAAGATCAATGTGCTGGACGCGCCTGGATATTTTGACTTTGTAGGCGAGGCGGAAGAAGCGGTATCAGCGGCAGACGCGGCGATTATCGTTGTATCCGGAAAGGCCGGCGTAGAAGTGGGAACCCAGAAGGCCTGGGAGCTCTGCGAGAAGTATAAGCTTCCGAGAATGTTCTTTGTATCCGAGATGGATGTGGACCATGCGTCCTTCCGCCAGGTGGTAGAGGATCTGACGGAGATGTATGGAAAGAAGATTGCGCCCTTCTATCAGCCCATCCGTGAAAATGAGAAGTTCGTGGGATACATCAATGTGTGCAAGATGGAAGGCCGCCGCTTTACGGATATCGGAAAGCGCGAGCCCTGTCCGATTCCTGAATATTCCAAGGAAAACCTGGCTATCTGCCGGGAAGCTCTGATGGACGCTGTGGCCGAGACTTCGGAGGAATTCATGGAGAGATATTTCAACGGCGAGGAATTCACCTTTGGAGAGATCCGCGCGGCCATGAAATTCAATGTATGCGACGGCGACATCATTCCGGTATCCATGGGCTCCAGTACGGAGATCCGCAATATCCACAATCTGCTGAATGATATCGTAGAACTGTTTCCAAGCCCGGATAAGAAGGCATGCAATGGAATCAATATGAAGACCAACGAGATCTTCGAGGCGAATTATGATTTCTCCAAATCCAAATCCGCGTATGTATTCAAGACCATTGTAGACCCCTTTATCGGAAAGTATTCTCTGATTAAGGTTTCCTCAGGCGTCATCAAATCTGACGATACCCTGTACAACCAGGAGCGGGAGACAGAGGAAAAGCTGAGCAAGCTTTATATCATGCAGGGAAATAAGCCGATTGAGGTCACTGAACTGCATGCGGGAGATATCGGAGCCATCGGAAAACTGACCAGCACAAGAACGGGAGATACCCTGTCTACAAAGGCTGTCCCGGTGCTCTATGGAAAGACAGAGATTTCCAAACCCTATACATACAAGCGTTACAGAACCAAGAACAAAGGAGACGAGGATAAGGTATCTCAGGCTCTGGCCAGAATGATGGAAGAGGATCTGACTCTGAAGAGCGTGAATGATTCTGAGAACCGGCAGACGCTGCTCTACGGTATGGGGGATCAGCATCTGGATGTGGTAGTCAGCAAGCTGGCCGACAAGTTTAAGGTAGAGGTCGAGCTGGAACGTCCGAAGGTGGCTTTCCGCGAGACGATCCGCAAGAAAGCGGACGTGGATTCCAAATATAAGAAGCAGTCGGGCGGACACGGACAGTACGGACATGTAAAGATGACCTTTGAGCCCTCCGGCGATCTGGAGACTCCCTATGTATTCGAGCAGATCGTAGTGGGCGGCGCCGTTCCGAAGAACTACTTCCCGGCAGTGGAAAAGGGAATTCAGGAATCTGTGACGAAGGGCCCGCTGGCCGGATATCCGGTAGTCGGCGTAAAAGCTGTGCTGTACGATGGTTCCTATCATCCGGTAGACTCTTCTGAGATGGCTTTCAAGACGGCGACCATTCAGGCGTTCAAGAAGGGCTTCATGGAAGCGAATCCCGTTCTTCTGGAGCCGATTGTGACCATGACGGTGACGGTTCCGGATAAATATACCGGCGATGTCATGGGCGATCTGAACAAGCGCCGCGGCCGTGTGCTGGGCATGAATCCGGTGACAGGCGGAAAGCAGGAGGTTGTGGCTGACGTGCCGATGACAGAGATCTTCGGATATTCCACAGACCTGCGTTCCATGACCGGAGGAAGCGGTGAATTTTCCTATGAATTCGCGCGCTATGAGCAGGCTCCGTCTGACGTACAGGAAAAAGAAGTGGCTGCGAGAGCTGCAGAGAACGAATAAAAGCTGAATATTTTACGGCTTGTAAAAACCGCCGCATTAGCGTAAAATACCCTTGTGTGAATGAAGGAGGATATACGCAATGCGGCGGTTATTGTATTTTTTGAGGGATTACCGGAAGGAAAGCATTCTGGGACCTCTGTTCAAGCTCCTGGAGGCCAGCTTTGAGCTTCTGGTGCCTCTGGTGGTGGCGGATATTATCGATGTGGGAATTGCGCACAGAGACTCCGCCTATGTGCTCGGCAGAGGCGGAATTCTGATTCTGCTGGGGCTTATCGGCCTGGCAAGCTCCATTACGGCTCAGTATTTTGCGGCGAAAGCGGCGGTAGGCTGCAGCACCCAGATGCGGGGAGCCCTGTTCCGCCATCTGAACAGTTTTTCTTATAAGGAGCTGGATACCATCGGAACGTCTACTCTGATTACCCGCATTACCAGCGATATCAATCAGGTGCAGACAGGCGTGAATCTGGTGCTCCGTCTGTTCCTGCGTTCTCCTTTTATCGTATTCGGCGCCATGGTTATGGCGTTTACCATTGATGTGCGATCAGCTCTTATCTTTCTGGGCGTGATTCCCGTCCTTTTTCTGGTAGTTTTCGGTATTATGGGGCTTACGATTCCTGTCTACCGGAAGGTGCAGGGACAGCTGGACCGGGTGCTTCTCCATGTGCGGGAAAATCTGTCCGGCGTCCGTGTGGTGCGGGCTTTTAACCGCCAAAGCGATGAGCAGGAGACCTTCCACGCGGACAGCGCGGCGTTGATGAAGACGCAGCTCTTTGTGGGAAAGATTTCAGCCCTTTTAAATCCTCTTACCTATGCGATTATCAACGCGGCGGTGATTCTCCTGGTCTGGACCGGAGGAAAGCAGGTGGACAGCGGAATTCTGACCCAGGGCCAGGTGGTGGCTCTCGTCAATTACATGTCTCAGATCCTGGTGGAGCTTATCAAACTGGCGAATCTGATTGTCAATATAACCCGTTCTCTCGCAAGCCTGTCCAGAATCAACAGCGTATTTGAACAGGAGGCCGGCATGCGGGAAGGAACATATACGGGAGCCGTACCTGGTTCAGAGGAGACTGCTTACACGGGAATGGGAAATGAGGCGGAAAGCGGCAGGGCGGCAGCGCCTTGCGTAGAATTCCGGGATGTGAGCATGATTTATCAGGAAGGCGCCGAGGCGGCGCTGGAGCATGTAAGCTTCCAGGCCTGGCCGGGTGAGACCATCGGCGTCATCGGAGGAACCGGCTCCGGAAAATCTACCCTGGTGAATCTGATCCCGAGATTTTATGACGCCTCAGAGGGCAGCGTGCTGGTGAACGGCGTGGATGTGCGGGATTATGAGCTTCAGGCTCTTCGCCGGAGAATCGGCGTGGTGCCGCAGAAAGCGGTGCTTTTTTCCGGCACGATCCGGGACAACCTGCGCTGGGGGAAAAAAGACGCTTCGGATGAAGAGCTTCTGGAAGCCCTTGAGACGGCTCAGGGACTGGAAATTGTGGAAAAGAAAGAGAACGGCCTTGATGAAGAAATTCTGCAGGGAGGACGCAATCTGTCCGGCGGCCAGAGACAGCGGCTTACCATAGCCCGGGCGCTGGTAAGGAACCCTGAGATCCTGATTCTTGACGACAGCGCTTCCGCTCTGGATTTTGCCACGGACGCCAGACTCAGAAAGGCCCTCCGGGAGAGAAAAAAGAGCGCGGCAGTCTTTCTGGTATCCCAGAGGGCGGCCACAGTCCGGCAGGCGGATAAAATCATTGTGCTTGACGATGGAGAAGTGGCGGGAATCGGAACGCATGAAGCTCTGTTCCAAAGCTGTGAGGTATACCGGGAGATTTGTCTGTCCCAGGCGTCTGCAGAGGAGGAAAAGGCCCATGAAGCATAAATCGACATTAAAGAGAATTCTTCATTATATTGCGGGCTACAGCCTGTATCTGGCAGCTTCTCTGATTTTTGCGGTGCTGACGGTGGCGCTGACACTGTACGCTCCGGTGCTGACCGGAGAGGCTGTCGACTATATGCTTGGAAAAGGAAGCGTGGATTTTGGAGCGCTTGCCGCCCTTCTGGCGCGGCTTGGCATTGTAATAGGGGCGACTTCTCTGTTTCAGTGGCTTATGAATCTGTGCAACAACCATATGACCTACCGGGTGGTCATGGATGTGAGGACCGAAGCTTTCGACCATATGCAGGATCTGCCGTTAAGTTATATCGACAGCCACCCGCAGGGAGACATTGTAAGCCGTCTGATTGCAGACATCGATCAGTTTTCCGACGGCCTTCTGATGGGATTTACCCAGCTCTTTACCGGCGTGATGACGATTCTCGGGACGCTTCTTTTCATGCTGTCTGTCAATGTGGGAATAACGCTGGTGGTGGTCTGCGTGACGCCGGTATCTTTTCTTGTGGCAAGCTTTATTGCCAAAAGTACCTATAAAATGTTCCGGCTTCAGTCAGAAACAAGGGGCGAACTGACCGGTCTCATTGACGAAATGGTAGGAAACCAGAAGATTGTCAAAGCCTTTGGCTACGAGCAGGAGTCAGTATCCCGCTTTGACAGGATCAACAAGCGGCTGGAAAAACACAGTCTGCGGGCGATCTTCTTTTCCTCCATCACCAATCCGGCTACCCGTTTTGTCAACAGCCTGGTCTATGCGGGCGTAGGCGTGGCGGGAGCTTTTGCGGTGATCCGGGGAGCGCTGAGCGTCGGCCAGCTGTCCTGCTTCCTGAGTTACGCAAATCAGTATACGAAGCCTTTCAATGAGATATCCGGCGTGGTGACAGAGCTGCAGAACGCCCTTACCTGCGCGGCCCGAGTCTTTGAGTTTATCGATCAGGAGCCCATGACGCCGGATCAGACAGAAGGGCTCAGAATAGAAAAGGCAGAAGGCCGGGTAGATCTGGCAGACGTGGAATTTTCCTATACAAAGGAGCGTCCGCTGATTCAGGATCTGAATCTTCATGTGGAGCCGGGCCAGAGGATTGCCATTGTAGGCCCCACCGGCTGCGGAAAGAGCACGCTGATCAACCTGCTTATGCGTTTTTATGATGTGGACAGCGGCCGGATCGCGGTAGACGGCTGCGATATCCGGGAGCTGACCAGACAGAATCTGCGGGAGCAGTACGGCATGGTTCTTCAGGAAACCTGGCTGAAATCCGCAACTGTCCGGGAAAATATCGCTTACGGAAGACCGGACGCCACAGAGGAAGAGGTGACAGAAGCCGCAAAGGCGGCTTATGCCCACAGCTTTATCCGGCGTCTGCCAAAGGGATACGATACGGTACTTTCCGAGGATGGCGGCAGCCTGTCTCAGGGACAGAAGCAGCTTCTGTGCATTGCCCGGGTTATGCTCTGCCTGCCGCCCATGCTGATTCTGGATGAAGCTACGTCTTCCATCGACCCCCGTACGGAGCTGAAGATTCAGAATGCCTTTGCGAAAATGATGGAAGGCAGAACCAGCTTTATCGTGGCGCACCGCCTGTCTACGATCAAAGAGGCGGACCGGATTCTGGTCATGCGGGACGGGCAGATCATTGAGCAGGGAACCCATGAGAGCCTGCTTGAGAAAAATGGTTTTTACGCAGAGTTGTACAACAGCCAGTGGTCAGTTTAGCCGTTATGATTCACAGTCCTGATTCAGACAGGGAAACAGATGTGTCGCGCTGGCGCGCAAGCACCTGTTTCCCTGTCTGAATCGGCTGTGAATCGTAACGTTTAGGGTGGTATTTGACTTGACAAATCAGCCCTGTATGATTATGATAAAATGCAGTGAGAGTCCGTCAAAACGGACTTTGCCGGCGGGCAGGAAAAGGAAAGCGGCGCCTGAAGCCTTCCAGTTTGCAGCCTGCGGGAATAATGAAGAGGAGTGTAATGAAAATGGCAGTACCCTTTAACCACCGCGCGGTGGAAGAGAAATGGCGTAAGAGATGGGAAGAGCATCCGGTAAACGTGGATGACGGAAAGAAGCCGAAATATTATTGTCTGGACATGTTCCCCTATCCGTCCGGAAACGGACTCCATGTGGGACACTGGAGAGGCTACGTGATCAGTGATGTATGGAGCCGCTATAAGCTGATGCAGGGACATTATATCATTCATCCCATGGGCTGGGATGCGTTCGGGCTTCCTGCTGAAAACTATGCGATTAAGATGGGAATTCATCCCGCGGTTTCCACGGCAGAGAATATAAAGAATATCAAGAAGCAGATCAACGATATCGCAGCCCTCTACGACTGGGATATGGAAGTCAATACGACCGATCCGAAGTTCTATAAGTGGACCCAGTGGATCTTCGTGCAGATGTTCAAGAAAGGTCTGGCTTATGAGAAGGAGTTCCCTATCAACTGGTGTCCTTCCTGTAAGACGGGTCTTGCCAATGAAGAGGTGGTAAACGGCGTCTGCGAGCGCTGCGGAACTCCTGTGACCAAGAAGAATCTGCGCCAGTGGATGCTGAAGATTACGGCTTATGCGGACCGTCTTCTGAATGATCTGGACAAGCTGGACTGGCCGGAAAAGGTAAAGAAGATGCAGACAGACTGGATCGGAAAATCCTACGGCGCCGAGGTAGAGTTCCCGGTAGACGGAAGCGATAAGAAGATCACGGTATACACCACCAGACCGGACACCCTGTACGGCGCTACCTTTATGGTCCTTGCCCCCGAACATGCGCTTGCAAAAGAACTGGCCACAGATGAGACGAGAGCAGCCGTAGAGGATTATATCTTCAAATCCTCCATGCGTTCCAATGTGGACCGTGTACAGGACAAGGAGAAGACCGGCGTCTTCACCGGAAGCTACTGCATCAATCCCATGAACGGAGCGAAGGTTCCCATCTGGCTGTCTGATTATGTTTTGGCTGATTACGGTACGGGAGCCATCATGTGCGTGCCGGCTCATGACGACCGTGACTTTGAGTTCGCAAAGAAATTCGATCTCCCGATTATCCAGGTTATCGCAAAGGATGGAAAAGAGATTGAAAATATG
>ERZ1643249.2095-NODE-2095-length-19064-cov-5.543479_pt1 | contig 19064 bp, 25 predicted proteins | sample MGYA00579263_ERZ1643249 | MGnify/ENA primary metagenome ERZ1643249 (study PRJEB29033, sample SAMEA4952264) | chicken gut metagenome | biome: Broiler Chicken; feature: Gastrointestinal Tract; material: Caecum | place: Ireland | collected 2018 | study: Broiler... | reverse complement strand
GGTTGGACGAGCTGTCAGGGACTGGGAACGGCATTGGCCGCGTCACGGTCAATAAGCTGCGCCGGATAGCTGCTCAGGAAGGATTTTTGGAGGGATGAGTCAGCACATTTTATCTTTGAGCTACGGAAAAGACTCACTCGCTTGCCTTGGGGCAATCGAAAAGCTGGGATGGCCTTTGGATCGTATCATCCACGCAGAGGTGTGGGCCACTGACACGATTTCTGCAGATCTCCCGCCAATGGTTGAGTTCAAAGCAAAAGCGGATAAAATCATTCTGGAACGGAGGTTGAGGGGATGAACGAGTGGATTATCGTCCGCACATCAGAACTCCGCCCCTGTTTTGTCAAAGGCAGGAAAGCGTTGTTCCATCGTTGGGAACCTAAAATGCAGGTGGTGGGAGAATCTGCGTTGAGGGGTGGCCATACAGCAGGACAGCTTGCTGTTACGGTCGGGATTGTAGAATATGATGACGGCACTGTACATGAGTGCTATCCGTATGAAATAAGATTTTGCGACGATAAAATGAAAGAATACTATTTCCCGGAACCGCCGGAGGAGGGATGAGGATGAAAGGTTGTAAAAAATGTCCGGCATATGCAAAATGCACTGTTATATATCAGAGCGCAATGTGTGAAGCTTTACGTGCGACTTATGAAGTTGATAGGCCGCCTGAAGTTATTACAAATGCTGATTTAATCCGGGCAATGACGGATGAAACACTATCCAAACAGCTTGTAATTAGTGTTTTAGGTATGGAGGACTGCACCTTGTATCTTTCTGCACCTACCGGAAGAATTTTTGTGTCAGGAGCTGAAGCAGAACGGGTAACGTTGGAATGGCTCCAACAGCCAGCAAAGGAGGACTGACCATGGAACACAAAGAACTGACCGCCCAGCTGCGCCGGATGTCTGTGGAGACCGGTAGTCTGATGTGTCTGGGCTGCGGATATGAACACAACTGCGGAATTCATGGCTGCGCGTTACTGCGGCAGGCTGTGGATATGAGCACAACTGCGGTATCCATGGCTGTGCACTGCTTCGGCAGGCTGTGGAGACCATCGAGAGACAGGCCGCTGCTCTTGAGGATTTGAGAGACCACGAGTGCAGCGGGTTAGTGGAGGAATGAGATAACCGTAACCAAAGGAGGGAAGGCCGTGGAAGAGCCGAAAACGCCGGAGCAGGTGAGAATCCTGCTGGAAAAATATCATGATATCCCCGCCATGATCGCCGAAGAGGAAGCCGTGATCCGGCACTGCCAGGAGCAGATGCAGGTGATTGCCTTATCCAGCGTCTGCGTCAACGGCCTTCCTGGCGGAAAGGGGCAGGTTTCCGACCCCACCGCAAACATGGCGCAGGGACAGGCGGGGGAGTATGAGCAGGAGATCAGGGCCTGCAAAACCCGGATTGCTGATCTGCGGCTGGAACGGATGTGGGTATATGACCATGTGCGGCGCCTGCCCCGCATCGACGAACGGATCGTGCGGCTGAAATATATCGGCCCTGCCGACCCTGTCCGGCGGGAAAAATGGCGCCAGCCTACCTTCTTTGAGATTGGCCGGAAAATAGGGTACAGCGAAGCCAGGGTGAAAGAACGAGCCTACAAAGCCCTAAAAAATCTTTCTAACACATAAAAACTCCATACGAAACCATACGTTTCCATACGATTCCATACGATTTTCCGAGTATAATATACAACCAAGGAGTTTCGCAGAGAGGGCAGCCGGCAGGCTGTCCTTTTTCGTTATGACCAGGCCGCTTTGTCACAAACCAAAACAGATAAAGAGGTGATCGCTTTGACTGTATGCCCGCTCAACGGGAAATGTATTTATAACCACCGTATCGACACCGGAGTAAATTTTTGCGGGCGTTCTGCCTGCGCTTACCCTGATTTGCAACGCAAAGCACTTGTAAAAGCTATATTTAATCTCAGCAAATCCAGATCTTTGTCCGACAAACAGCGAGGAACTTTAAAAAAATACCAAGCGACACTTCGCGGGATGGTTATCAAAGGAGGCGAAAAAGATGGCTGCCCGATTGACCGACAGGCAAAAAAAGAAAATAGTAGCTGACTATTTGGAGTTGGGTAGCTATCGAGCCGCCGGGAGAAAAAACAAAGTTTCGGACGGAACAGTAAAGCGCGTTGTGATGGAATCCGGCGACATTGAGCAGAAGATAGCACAGAAAAAGGACGAAAATACCGCCGATATCCTAGAATACATGGATAAAAAGCGCGGAGACGTTCGAGATTTAATTGATTTATATCTGGCTGAAATGGCAAAACCGGAGAAAGTTGAAAAAAGCAGTGTGCAGAGCTTGGCGGTATCTTTGGGAATTGTGATCGACAAATTTACTGGCACGGCAACAGAGTTGGAAAAGCTCAAAGCGGAGATCGCAAAGTTGCGTGGAGAAGGTCAAAGGCAAGAGGTCCATCCGCTTGTATCTGACCTTGTGGCTGCCTTAAAGAAACGGCAGGAGGACAGCCATGCTGAGTGAAAAACAAGAATCTTTTATTTTAGCGCCATTTCAGCACACACTCGACGTCGCAGAGGGAACACCCCGAAGCGGAAAAACAACTGCCTGTGTGCTGCGATATTTTCTTTTTCTTAACATCAGTCCGGACACATCCCATTTGATTGTTGGAGCTACTCAGACGCAGGCTTTCCGCTTGGCTATGGATGCCGACGGCAACGGACTTCTGCATCTGTTTCCCGGGTCTGTTATCAAACATGATGACTATGGGGATTATCTGGAAGCCTTGGCAGAAAGCGGTCTGAAGAAAATCTACTACAAAGGCGGAGCAAAAGCCGACAGTGACAAGAGTATCCGGGGCCTGTCACTGGGTTCTGTGTATTTCTGCGAGATTGATATACTCCACACCAACATGGTGCAGGAATGCTTTCGCCGTACATATGCGGCTGGTATCCGCTGGCACCTGGCAGACCTTAACCCGCCCGCTCCACAGCATCCAGTCATCAAAGATGTATTTGACGTTCAGGACACCAACTGGACGCACTGGACGCCTAACGATAACCCCATACTTACAGACGCTCGTAAGGAAGAATTACGGCAAACACTAGCTCGCAATCCATACTTATACCGGCGCGACTGGTTAGGGGAACGCACAATCCCACAGGGCGTTATTTATTCCATGTTTGATCCGGGGCAGCATATCCTTTCTGATATTCCACACGGTTGGCAAATGGTCGAGATGTTTTTCGCCGGTGATGGCGGTTTGACGGACGCCACCAGTGTGGGATGTTATGGCGTGTTTAGAAAGCCGGAAAAAGGTTTTGCACTGGTTAGACTGGCCGCCTGGTATTATGACGGTGGTAACAAAGCCATGAGCGTGCAGGCCCGGGAATTGGCCGGTACATTCGCTCCATGGTGCCGCCAGCAGTTTGGACGCAGAGAATCTGATTGGTTTGTTGATCCAGCTTGTAAAGCACTCCGAAAAGAGCTGGAGCTTTTTGGTATCCAGACCACCGGGGCCGACAATAACGCCCATGATGTCAAAGGCAATCGTAAAGGAATAGAGGTAGGCATTGAGTACCTCCAGAACAGTATCCAAGAAGGGCGCTTTTTCCTGTTAGAGCAAGATTTATATGGGCACCTTGACTGGATACGCGAAGCAGGTATGTACTGTGTGGACGAACATGGGCATCCTGTGGATGCATATAACCATACCATGGATGAGACGCGGTACGGACACAATCATTTTGCAAAAACTTATGTGTATTAAGGGAGGGCGGCCATGTTTGAACGCCTGAAACAATTTACAAAAAACGGGGTGAACCGAGTGGCGGAAACGCTTGATACTTTTCGTAAAGATATTTTCGACCTCGAAGGCGTACCGGCCTATCGGGAGTTTTACACGTTGTACATTTTTCCGTGGAAGTACGTTTACCGCGGTTATTACGCAGCATGGCACAACGTCCCTTTGGTGACCATCGATAAACCCAAGGGACAAACACGCCGTCTTATGACATTGAACGCTGGAAAGATGGCGGCTTCTCAGCTTGCCAGGTATGAGTGGAACGAAAAATGCAAAATTCTGGTAAACACAGAGAACAGCACAGATCCCGAAAATGATCCGCTTAACCGATTTGTCCATACAGTGTTGAAAGAAAACAGCTTTGACACCGCCTTTGGCGAGGTCATCGAAAAATGCAATTCTCTTGGTGGGGCTGCGATCAAAGAGTGGGCCGAAGTCCCCAAGGATGCAGATGGAAACGACGCAGGTCCGGCAAGAATCCGCCTGAGCTTTCACATGGCAGACCAGTTTGTGCCCACTCGATGGAACAATCACCAGGTCAAAGAGGGACTTTTCCTCAGTCGCGAGGCAAAAGACGGGTATTATTACTCCACTGTGGAGTGGCACCGGTGGGAAGGTACCACTTACCGCGTGACAAACGAGGTTTACCGAATGCCAATTTCCAAAGCCCCGGCAGAGCCGCAGAGCATTCTCGGCTGGTGGTACCCGCTCAATATGGTTTATCCCTTGCTCTCTCCGTCCACAGAGTTTGAGAACTTGGGTAGGGCTATGTTTCAGTATATCCGGCCTTTTGGGGCAAACTACGCCGACGATAACAGTCCGCTGGGAATGTCGGTATACTCCACAGCAATGGACACGCTGCATTCTTTGGATGTGGCATTCGACAGTTTCAATCGCGAGTTTGTCTTGGGCAAAAAGCGAATCATTGTACCAGCTCGGGCAATCCGCAATGTTGTTGATCCGACCACCGGTCGAAACATCCGATATTTTGATGCCAATGACGAAGTATACGAAGCTCTGGCAACTGACGACACCGGAGATTTACAGATCCATGACAATACTGTGGAACTCCGCGTGGATGAGCACGTGGCGGCTATCAATGCTTTGTTGTCTATCCTTTGCGCTCAGACCGGTATGGACCCGGGAATTTTGTCCTTTGACAAAACAACGGGTCTCAAGACGGCAACTGAGGTTATTAGCCAAAACAGCAAGACGTTTTCCACTGTTAAAGCCCACGAAAACTCCTTGCGGTCTGCCATTGAAGATATGATCGACAGTATTATAACGCTGGCTATGTACTATGATGTGGAGTTTGAAGGCCAGAAAATTTCCACCTTGGCTGCAAAAGGCTATCAGAAATCCGTTGCTTTTGATGATTCTATCATTGAAGATCGTGGAGCAGATATCAACGAAGGAATCTTGCTAGTGAACAGTGGACTCATGAGTAAGATAACATTTATGATAGAAAAGTTGAAATACACGGAAGAACAAGCAACTCTGGAAATTGAACGTCTTAAAAAAGAAAGCAAAATTGGGCCAGAAGTTTTTGATAACCTGAATACGTTTGAAGCATAGGAGGTACGGCTGTGAAATGTCCATACTGTTGTAACCACCAAACCATCCAGCAAACCACATACGAGTACAACGAAGATGGCATTATTACTGCCCAAACCCTTGTGGAAAACCAAAATTTAAAACTGCACGATTGTTTGAAAGAAAAATGTGCAGCATGGCAAAACGGCAGATGTGCCTATGTAGGAGCTGTTAACTAATGGCCGTTAAATTTGACCCTGCCAAGCTAGCAGAACCGATCGCAAAGGTATACCAGGAAATCACGGACCAAGTGTTGGAAAACATTGCCCGGCATTTCAACACCGGAAAAAACTTGGCTACCGAAGAATGGCAACTCAAAAAACTTGCCGAATTGGGACAAGTACAAAAAGAAACCTTGCGGATCATTGCCAGAAAGACGGGACAAAACGAAGAACTGGTCAGTATAGCGTTGCAATCTGCTATAGATGCAGCACTTAAAGACAGCGAGCCGGCCTTGAAAGAGGCAGCTCGTAAAGGATTTTTGAGCGATGCAGTAGAACTCACAGCATCTGAATCGGTAAAACAAGTTTTGACGTCTTATTTAGAGCAAGCAATGGATCACACCAACCTTGTCAATACCGTGATGCTGGATAGCGGACTAAACGCCTTCCGGACGGTTGTTTCCGATGTTGTACAGTGGGAGCAAAGACTCACTACAGCAGCCCAGACAAAAGCCGCACAAGAGATTTTGAACAGTGAAACAGGAAAAGTTATTACCGGAGTTTCTACTCGTCAAGAAGCCCTTAAACGGGCAATTAAACGCATGGCTGACAATGGGTTAACCGGATTTGTAGACCGCGGCGGTCACAACTGGACGCCCGAAGCGTATATCAACATGGACATACGCACAACTGCTGGTAATGTGGCTACTCAGGCCGTATTTGCTAGAAACGAAGATTATGGAAACGATCTTGTGTGGGTGCCTGTAAAAGCTGGAGCTCGTCCTCTTTGCTATCCGTGGCAAGGCAAACTGATTTCTACTAGCAACCGCACTGGAACTGTCAAAGACGCTCGCGGGCGTGATGTTGAAATTATTCCTCTCAGCCGTACTAGTTACGGCGAACCGGCGGGATTATGGGGAATCAACTGTGGACATACTCCCCCGAATCTTTTTATTCCCGGCGGATCTATAATTCGTGGAGAGGTACCCAGCGAGAAGAAAAATGAAAAAGAATATGCCGAAAGTCAGCAGCAAGCGAATATCGAGCGTCAAATTCGCTATGCAAAGCGAGAAGCGGCTACGCTTAAAGCTGCTGGTTTGGATACGGCAGATGCCGACGCTAAAGTGAAACGGTATCAGGCCGATATGAGAACTTTTATCAACGAGACAGGACGCACCCGGCGAAGGGATCGGGAGCAGATAGGAGGATAACATGGCATGTAACCACAAATTCCAAGGCCATAAAAACGGTGTGACTTGCCTGTTGTGTGGGTTAAGAATGACCGCAGCAGAGTATTCAAAATACGTTCATCCGCCTGATAAAGCAGAAATACCAAAACGCACCAGAAAGAAAAAGGAGGTTTCCTCTCAATGAACGAGTTTCAACGCCTTATCATGTTTTTGAAAATCCAGATTCAAAACTTTGGCACCATGCACCGGCATCTATCGGGGGACGGTTCTTGGTTTAAGAACCACGAACAGCTAGACGAATGGCAAAGCCAACTCTCCGACCAGTGCGACGACCTGACCGAGGTTGGCATGGCGCTGGGCTATGAGGAACCCGGCATCAAGGACGCCGTGCTGACCTTCGGCGGCGAGCTGCTGGACGTTCAGCCCCGAGAATGTCGGGAAACCTTCGGCACCGCCCGCGAGATCATGCGCAGCGTGGCCGGGATGATGCAGGGCGCCGAGGCTATCGTGCCCGCCAGCGTGGCCAACAAGCTCCAGGAGTATGAATACCACTGGAACAAAGAGGCTGACTACAAGATCGCGCAGATGATGGGGCGGGGCATGGCCAAGCCTGCCGCTGAAGTATACGACGATGACTAAGGAGGATGCTGTGAAAATCACCAAAGACACCGAATTTTTGAGCAAAGCAATCGACCTTGTGGCCGGTTACACCGACGAGCATCTGGATAAATCTGAACCTGCGCCCGAGTACAAGGTTTTTGTGGTCTGGTGCTGCAAGATACTCCAGAACTTCAAGGCGCTGCTGTCCACCACCCTGTCCGACGGCATGTACTACGAGGTGACCTACAACGGCGACAAGGACGAGCTGTACTTCGACGCTTACAAGAAGAGGGAGAATATCTGCTTCAAGTTGTAAGAAAGGAGGTGGTCCCTCTATCTCCCGCGCAGGGTTAAGCGCATAGCAACCGAATATCAAAGCGTTCTGCCATCCGGTAGGGCGCTTTTTATTACCATCTCGCCCCGCTCATGGCGGTAAACTGAGCGCGGCGCCGCACGTCTGGCGGCGGTAAAGAAAGGACGGTAAACATGGCACTTTTTAAACGCAAAGACCTTGAAGCCCAGGGACTGAGTGAAAACCAGATTTCCTGGATTATGACAGAGGCACAAAGGGCGCTCGGGAATGGGTATGTCCTAAAGAGTGAAGCGCAGGAGCAGGCGGAACAGATGGCACAAAAGGCCAGAGAGGAAGCAGCCAAAGACCCGGGGAACATTGAGGAAACGGAGCAATACAAAGCTCTGGCTGGGGAGCTGGCCAAGGTGAAAACACTTTCCTCCAAGGAGTTTTCTGTGGTAAAGCCCAAATTCCGAGACGCTGTGTGGAACCTTCTGGATCACGAAAAACCCATCGAGGACCAGATACCCACAATCCGGGAACAGTATGAAGAGTATTTCAACCCGGCAGAAGAGCCGGTCAAAAACACTCCCCAGTATTCCCGACAACCTGGCCCGCAAAAGCCCAACCCCACCAGTGCTGAGGACGAACTCTATCAAAAGCTCAAAGACAATTGGTAAGAAAGGATGATTTGATTGGCATTTGACAACACCATTAATTATGCGGCCGTCTTTAACCGCATCCTGGACGAAAAGTTCTACATTATGCCCCGCACCTCCTGGATGGAAAACACCACCCCGGGCATCGTCTGGAACGGTGGAAAGTATATTGAGATCCCCATGATGGACATGGACGGCCTTGGCACCATGCAGGGCTACAAAGCCCCCGACGGCGATCTGACTCTTGAGTACGAGACCAAGGAACTGGAGTACTACCGTGGTCGTAACTTTGCCATTGGCCGGTACGAGATGGACTTGACCAACATGGCATTGACTGCGGAAAACGCCCTCAAGCTGTTTCTGGCTCAGCACGTTACCCCCGAGGTGGATAAAATCCGTATTTCCCGGCTTGCCCAGGCAGCCAACAACTACGGCGGCACCTGCGTCAACGCCACTGCATCCAGCACCATTACCAACGAGAACATTCTCGGCCTGCTGCTGGACGACATTGCCACTGTGCAGGACCAAATCGGCGAGTCTGAGCAGCTGTACATCCAGATCAGCACCACCCTCAAAAACGTGTTGCAGCAGTCCACCCAGATTACCCGGTATCTGAACGTCAAGGATTTCCAGATCAAGAGTGCAACCATGCGTCTGGAAGCTATCAACGACCAGTATCTGATCGGCACTCCTTCCAGCTACATGAAAGCAGCCTTTACCATGAACGATGGCCGCACCACCGGCCAGACTGTTGGTGGTCTGACCTTTAACAACCTGGCTCCTGGTATCAACTGGATTGTCGCCGCTCGTCCTGTGGCTGACGCCATTTCCCGACCGCAGGTCACCAAGGTTATTTCCCCCGACATCAACCAGGAGGGCGAATTCTGGAAGATCATGTTCTCCATCTATCACGGTGTGTGGACCATGGACAACAAAGCCCCTGGCCTGCTGGTCAACATGGATACCACTTTGGGAACCATGCAGGTCACCAGCGTTGCCGGTCCTGCCAACGGTCAGACCCAGATCGCCGTCAACGCCACTCCTAACCGCGACAGCGTGCTGATGTGGAAGGCGCAGGCCAGCACTCCGCCTGAGGTTACTTTTGGAACCGCCCTCACTGGCACCAATGGATGGGCTGTATTGCCTGCTAACGGCGTTATCACCGCCACTAACGGACAAATGATCGCCGTTGCTCTCTGCGGTGCAACCAGCGGTTTGCCCTTGTCCAGCGGCAGCGCCACCATCGTGGCCAACCAGGGCTAATTATGGCGTACATCACATATGACCAGTATGTGGCAAATTACGGGACATCTCCTATTTCTCAAGCGGATTTTTTGGCCTATGCCGGATTTGCATCCGATTTGATCGACAGTGCCACTTATTACCGGATTGTAGAGGCAGGCGGACTTGCAACGCTTCCACTTGCCCTGCAATCGCAAGTAGTTAAGGCAACCGCGGCACAGATCATGTATTTTTCTGAGCTGGGGTTAGAAGCTGTCATGAGTGGCACATCCGGTGCGAATTTTACAGTTGGCAAAGTTAGCGTGGGGCCGTCTACCAACGGACGGTCCGGCGCATCCGCTATGCTGTGCCCGATGGCAAGGGTATATTTGGAGCAAACGGGGCTGATGCGTCCGTCTGTGGACGCAAGAGACGGTCCTCGATATTCTCCGTGGGGAGGTTGGTAAAATGCTAAGACCTATCCCGTCCCGCATCCTCAAACACACAGTCACGCTACAGGTGTGTGAAAGTGTGGATACCTACCAATCTCCCAGTTGGGGCCCTGTTATCACCCTATCCCGGGTCTGTATGCAACCCAGCAACGAAACCAAAAAATCAAAAAACAACACAGAGGTGGTGCTGCGGGGCGTCTGTTTTGTGGACGCCCGCCGCTCTTCCCCTGCTGGTATTGATCTGGACGCACTGCAAAAGCAAAGTGAGTCCAACGGATGGCCTATGACGCTTTTGTTTGATGGAAATCAATACACCATCTTAACCGTGGACACCCTGTATGACGATACTGGTATATTGCACCACACAGAATTGGGGTTGGTATAATGGCAGTCAAAATTAAAATGGACAAATCTGCTGTAGTTGGAAGAATCAAAGCAGGAAAAGCCGCCATGATTCCCGCTGTAGCAGAGCAAGCATTAGCCGATTGCAATTACTTTGCTCGCCGCGATCAGGGTACTATGATCGAATCCAGCCAAACAGCCAGCGACCTAAAAAAAGGCGACTTGGTGTGGGACACATCATACGCTAAAAAAGCGTATTATACCGGTACTCCGTCCCATGATGTTAACCCCAATGCTTCTTTAATGTGGTGCGAAAAAGCGCAAGCAGAATTTGGGAAAGACTGGGAAAAAATCGGACAAAAATCATTTGCAAAGGGGATGGGATAATGAGTGTTTACGATGATGTATTGCAGGCGGTTGTTGGGCTTGCAAATGATACTACCCCCTATGCAGTGGTAACGATTGGTTCTCTTCCTGCGGATAATGGTATTTGTATGGCATGGGGATCTGGAAGCCTTAACACTTTTTTAAATAAAAAAGCAGCTGTTACTATGACCGCCGTATTAAATGCCAAAAACACCAACCAGCAGGCTGCGCTTGATGCTTTGAGTAATATCCATACAGCGCTCAATATGATGACCACATATCCAACCGCCGACAATTTCCAAATTACCAACATAGAGACCAACGGGCCACCCAGCTATTTGAGCCGGGAACAAAATTCTCAATGGCTTTATGGGTCGAGTTTAAAGGTCAAATTCTTTTTGAAAGGAGCGTGAAAGCATGGCAGGAACTTATGGGCTTACGACCATGCACAATCTTACTGCCTCTATTGGCACGTCCTCTGAAAAGGAAGCATCGTCCGTCACTTGGACTTATGCTCCACTCGAGGACGGTTTTGACAACATTTCGGAAGCCTTGAACGAGGTTGTCCAGCAGTATTTTTTTCTGAGTGATAACGGATTTGCAAGAAACCACGTTACCGGTATGGCCCCGGCGTTTACGCTGACGGGTCGCCGCGTCATGGGAGACGCTGCGCAGGACTATATTTTCGGGCAAAAGTACAGCCTGGATACTGCTCGACAGTCCTCTTTCCAACTCAAATACAGTGATGCCGCTGGCACCGAGCACACCATTACCTGTGATTGCACTATCTGCAATATTCAGGAGTGGAGCGGTGCTACAACGGACGACAGCGCTATTTCCGTAGAAATCCGCTTTGACGGTGCCCCGAAAATCACGCCGCCGGTAGAATAATTTGCATATAGGGAGGGGAAACCCTCCCTTGTTTTGTATAAAGGAGGTAACACAATGTATACGCTGGTACAAAATCAAAATTTTTTGGATGATATTCAACTGCAAAAAGCTGATGGGACGACGGAAGTGCTTCACATCTCTTTGTCCATTAGCTCTGATACTGTTAAACAGTATCGCCAACTGCAAGTAAGATTGATGGATCTGGAGAAAAAGCGTAAATCTGGAATCAACGAAGAAGTTGCTTCTCAAATAGGTATGGCAATCGTTGATATGTTTAACCTTTTGTTTGGAAAATCCAATACCCAAAAACTTTTGGAGTTCTATGCAGACGACTTCACTCGAATGGCAGCGGAAATCTTCCCTTATATCCAGGGGGAAATTATTCCCAAATTCCAGCAGATGGCAAAAATCAGAAAGCAGGCGCTCAGAAAGCGCAGATTTTAAATGGACAAAGTGTGCCTTTACCAGCAGCCTATTCAAAAAATCCGGTTTGGACGGTTTAACCTGCGGCTGAATCCTTCTTTTCGTAATGTGTTGTGGTGCTTTGATGTGCTGTCAGACGAGATTATAAGCGATACCGACAAAGTAGACCTCTGCCTTTCTGTGTTGCTCAAACATCCCGCACAGCGCCATTTGATACCGCGTAACCAACGAGCGAAACTTTTCCAAACTCTTTTTGACGCTTTTATCAACGCCAACCGTACCAGCAAAAAAACAACCTCCAAAAAATCCATGGATTTCCGCCAGGATGCGGGATATATTATAGCGGCTTTCCGCCAGTGCTACGGCCTTGACCTTGTAGGCAAGGACCGCAATTTGCACTGGTGGATTTTTTACGCTCTACTCGGGGCACTTTCCGACGATACTCGCTTGATGCAGATCATCTCTATCCGCACAAAACCTATCCCAAAACCCACAAAACACAACGCTGAAGAACGTGCGGCTATTATCCAGCTCAAGCAGGAATACGCTTTGAAACTAACCGAAGAAGAACGGAAGGCCCAATATCAGGAGGGCTTACAAAAAATCGCAATCACATTGCAACGCATGGCAAAATCGAGGTGAGTAAATGGCTGACGGAAAAGTAGTATATGAGATTCGGGCCGATGACAGCCAAGTCCCCAGTGATCTCAATAAGGCTGAAAAAACCGTTGAAAAGCACTCGAAAAAAACTTTTTCTTCCATTGAGGAAGGCAGTAAAAAAGCCTCTAAATCTGTAAAAGAAGGCGCAGAAGACTCAGAGGAATCCATAAAAGATAGCTCTGAAAAAGCAAAAAAAAGCACGGAAGAAGTAGAAAAGGCCGCGTCTAAAATCGGCCCTGCATTCACAAACGCCGGAAAAGTTGCTGTTGCTGGTTTTGCGGCTATTGGTGGCGCGGCAATAGCTGTTGGAACGCAAGCAGTTACGGGCGCTGTAGATCTTGACAAGGCTATGAATCAGTTTGCAGCGTCTACCGGAATGGCTGAGTCGGATTTAAGCAGTTATGAAGATACTCTAAAAAGTATTTATGCCAATAACTACGGGGATTCCTACGAAGATATTGCAGATGCTATGGAAAAAGTTACCCAACAAATGGGTATGCTGGATCAAGAACATTTGCAGAACATTACGGAATCTGCTTTTACTCTGCGTGACACATTTGGTTATGATGTATCAGAGTCAATAAGAACTGCCAGAACGCTGATGCAACAATTCGGTGTTGATGGCGACAAGGCCATGGAATTGATTGCTTCCGGCGCACAAAATGGGCTAGATTTTTCCGGGGAAATGCTGGACAGCATTAACGAGTATTCAGTCCAGTTTAAAAAAATGGGTCTGAATGCGGATGATATGTTCAACATCATGCAAAAGGGTGCCGATTCCGGAGCTCTTAATCTAGACAAAGTTGGCGATGCCATTAAAGAAATGTCCATTAGTGTGTTGGATGGTTCCGACACTACTGTTGCAGGATTTGAAGCGTTAGGAATGAACGCCGATAAAATGGCCGCTAAATTTGCAGCCGGGGGAGACTCTGCCAAAGAGGCATTCAACGAAACGATTGATGCTTTAGCATCCATGAAAGATCCTCTTGCACAAAATACCGCTGGCGTGGATCTTTTTGGTACTATGTGGGAGGATCTAGGCCCGGAAGTGGTAACTGCACTGGCGGATATTGAAGATGGAGCATATTCTACCGGCGATACACTCAACAACATGAAGGCAGTCAAATATGACGACCTTGGTTCTATGTTGGAGGGCTTGGGACGTGCGGTAGAAGTACTGCTACTTCCTCTTGGTAAAAGCCTTATTCCACTATTACAAGAGCTTTTGGAATCTCTTATGCCGGTAATAGAGGAAAATCTTCCGATATTAACGGATTTTATCTCTCAAATGGTAACGGCTCTTGCTCCTATGATTGAGGAATTTTTACCTCAAATAATGGACATCCTTTCTACGCTGATGCCCATTTTTATGCAAATCATAGAAGAAGTGCTGCCACCAATTCTTGACCTTATCAACCAGCTTCTGCCGCCTTTGCTGGATTTGGTTTCTACGCTGCTTCCTCCCTTGATCTCTTTGTTTGGCTCCTTGATTACACCTTTGGCTGAACTGCTGGGAGCTATTCTACCCCCTTTAATTGAAATTATCAACATTTTGTTAGAACCTATTATGGATTTAATAGAAATGTTGTTGCCGCCTTTGATTGGACTGATTGAAGGATTAACCCCTTTGTTTGAGGCTTTGATGCCAATTATAAAAACTGTAGCCCAACTTTTCAGCGAAAGCCTTGGAAAAGCCATAGACCGAGTGATGCCAATCATCGAAAGTATCATGGAGGTTTTGGACGGGGTTATCACTTTCATTACCGGCGTTTTTGAAGGCAACTGGGAAAAAGCCTGGGAGGGAATAGTTGGGATATTTAAGGGAATTTTCAATTTAATTCCTTCAATTATCGAAGCAATTCTCAACGGCGCAATTGGAACAATAAACGGCTTGATTAGTGGTATTAACAATATAACCGGAGCCATTGGCATCCCAAGCATTCCTTTGATTCCGGAAGTTTCGCTTCCCCGTTTCCACGCCGGTGGCATTGTAGACTTTAAAACCGGCGAAGGCCCGGCACTTTTAAGTGATGGGGAAATGGTACTCACTCCCCGGCAGCAAGCCGCACTATTCTCTTTTATTAACAATCCTATTTCCTCCTCTGGGGAGCTGGGAAGCGGCGCACCTGTTGTTATTCAAAACGAAACCCCAGTGTACTTGGATGGAAAGCTCATATCTAAAAACAGCACACAGCACCAATTTACGGACGCAATGATAAGGCGGGTGAGGTAATGGACATCTATATCAATGGTAATCTCCGCTCTGATATCAAAATCATGTCAGAGGGGACGCTGGATCAAGACAGTTCTCATACCACATCTTCTTCCATCACGGTAGAAATGCCGTTAAATAGCGCCCCGGTGCTGGAATGCGACACGGTAAAGTTGGTAGAAAACGGAAACACAGTTTTTGCAGGTACCGTCATGAAAGCCACGCAAGTAACTTTTGACAATATTAACCTGTCTTTTCGTCAATACACTTTGGACCTGAGCAACAACACTGACCTGATCGCTACAGTTCAAACCAACCTGCAATTTCCTTCCAGGGCAAATGTTTCTCAACTGCTTTTTGGTAATCATCAAGGAGCCGCCTTTTATTCTTCCAGCCTCCCAGAGTTTTACGGAATTTTAGAAATCCGCGTGGTGCCGGAAGGAATTACCATTGGTACGGTAGATGATTTTACTTTCGCTTCACTGGAAGAGCCTGCAAATCTATGGGGCATGTTGGTGATTGACTGCCTGGATTCGTTGGCCGGAATAGTCAACGCCTGGTGGGAAATTACCAACGATAAGGTGTTTAATATGCGATCAACACAAACTCGCAGTAGTGCTCCCACAGACTTAACATCTTCCTCTAAAATCTTCAATGTTTCTGTTTCTCGTGACGCACTGACTTTATATTCTGCGGTTCGGGTAGTAGGTGGGCAAGGTAAATATACCAATATGCCCACCTTTAACCTGAAGAGTAACGAAGGGACCCCGGACCAGTGGATTAACTGGACGCGCACATCGGATACTACGCTTACATCTTCTTTGCCGCTATATTCTGTACAAACTGTATTTCAAGGAAACATTCCTTCTCAATCCACACCCTCTTCTAATATTCCATATCAGGTCAATGTGGGATTTAAAGGGATACATGATGACGACCCGGATTATCAAGCGCTGATGGAATACGGCGGAGACACTATTGAAATGAAATCTGGTTATGAGTGGATCGACTTATCTCAATACACATTTCCGCCGTACCAGATTATGATCGACAACGCAATCTATCTTGTTGATATCAATTTACGATTAGTGGACGAACAGGCCGTACAAAGCATTCAAGCACAACGCGGAGGAACGGGAATTATAGAATACATTCTTGAGGACCCTAACCTTACAAGCCTAGCAGATGCAGCTTTAGAAGGGGAAAGTTTTCTGGCCACAAATTCCCAAAGAGCAACTACTATTAGTTTTGATACCTTTATTCCTGGCTGGGAAGTAGGACAAAGTTTTTCTGCTAACCTTGATTATTATAATCTGTTTGATGTGCTGGAGATCACCAAGGTTTCGGCGCAAGTAATAGGGGAGTATGAGTCTGGGCCACGTTGGAAATATTCGGTGGAGGCATCTTCTGTCCCTTACAGAGATCCTTATAAGCGGCTTTTCAACAAACAACAAAAAATATCGTTCAAGTTAGATTCGGGATTTTCCCCTACAGATGGATCATACGCAAATAACCAGATCAACATCCAGACTTATGTTGTTGCTTTTACGTCTACTCCTGTTACATGGCGCTATATTCAGCGAGTTTCTTCGTCCTGGACACAATTCCAGCAAAATTTTCCCACTTGGACAGCTATTCAGTCGCCCAGCAACAGTTATTTATGGTCAGAAGTACAAAGTCTTGCTCCGTCTTGGACTGCTTTTGAATCTATTTTTCCGACTTGGGCTGCATTACAAAACATACAAGGAGGGTGGTATTTCTTGGGGAATTATCTTACAGCGCTTGGAAGGCAAAAAATCTTGGATATTTTGTCTGGGAATGGAGAGGCAGTGGACGCAACAGCTCTTAACACCGTTGGACCTGTTTTTGTTAACGCTGGGACTTCTTCTGCCATGCTATCTCCAGAAGAAGTAACACCACCGTCCAACAACAGTATCACTGCCACTTATTATATGTCTCCGGATGAATATATTAACGTGATCGATAGTCTCCAATATCTTTACAACGGAAGCTCTTCCGACCCCAATTTCGAACAGCCTTTTATGGAAATTCCTATCAATATTGATAAGTCGGCCACTAACCCACAAGGAAAATTTGCGCTGACTATATCAGTTCGTCACACCATCGTTTAAGGAGGTATTATATGTCATATAATTCTCAAACCCCTAATCTCGGGCTTCCACAATGGATACTTTCCGATCCTCCCCAAATGTCGGATTTTAATACCGCTTTTTCCAATATTGATAATTTTGCAGGAAAAACAACCCCTGTAGCTAAAGGAGGCACCGGCGCAACTACCGCAGAAGGCGCACGCACAAATATTGGAATAGGTACACAGCTGTGGTCTGGATCGTGGTCTGCGGGACAAATCACAGTTCCCAACTTGACAAATTACACTATGTTTTATCTCGATGTATCCGGGTCCAATACGCTTGTACCGGTTTTTAGAGAAAGCTCGTCTTTGCGCGGGTCTAACGGCTATTTTAGCAGTAATGACTATGGGCATTTGCTCCTTTTTGATGCATCTGTAAGCGGGAACACTCTGACTTATGACCATTTAATTGATATATCTATTAGTCGAGCCGGAAATTTAGGATTTTCGGATGATCGGGAAGTGGTTGCTATTTATGGCATATTTTGAGGGGGCATACCGATGATAACCATAAATCTAAATGATTATTCTGCAAGTACTCCCGGCGGGCCGTTCTTACTCCTTGGCACATATGATAGTTACGGAATCGAACAACTACAAATTATCACCGGGCCGGAATGGCAGGGACTTACCATTACGGTCACGTTTTCTGCGGGCGGTACTGCTTTAGCCCCTCCTATTGTCGTACCGGAAAATGGGATTATCGACGTACCGCCGGGAGCAACTGCACAGGCGTTGCCTGCCTCTGCGCCAGGTGTAATAGTTTTTCGCGGGGTGTCTGATGGAGTACAGCGGATCTCCACAAATATACTTTACATTGTACTCAACCATGGACCTGTAGACGGCACCGCGCCTGCTCCTACTCCCAGTGAATGGGAACAGTATATCCAGCAGGTACAGGAAATCACGAATGCCGCTGTACCGCCCGAGGGTACTACTGGTTATGTACTGACCAAAACCGAAGACGGAACAGAGTGGGCAGAACCGCAAGGAGGCGGTGGAGGAAACGGAGGGTATTATACCCCGTCTGTAGAACAAACGGCCCCGGAATCTATGCAGGTGAGCTGGGAACCGTCTGATCCTGAAATGCCGGCTGTAGCCCCCGTTAACATAGCCCTACCAGCAGGTCCACAAGGCGATCCCGGCCCTATGGGTCCACAAGGAGAACCTGGAATACAAGGTGAACAAGGGCCCCAAGGATTGCAAGGAGAAAAAGGCGAGACTGGTGCTCAAGGTCCAGAAGGTCCTCAAGGCGAAACAGGCTCCCAAGGCCCAGAAGGGCCTCAGGGCCCACAGGGAGAAAAGGGGAATACTGGCCCACAAGGACCTCCTGGTGAACAAGGCCCCAAAGGTGATACGGGAGACACAGGTCCGCAGGGCCCAGAAGGCCCAGCTGGACCCGCTGGCGCAGATGGTGCGGCAGCAGGCTTTGGAACTCCCACAGCCACAGTGGACAACACCACCGGAACTCCTAGCGTCCAAGTCACAGCGAGTGGTCCCGATACGGCCAAAATTTTCGCCTTTGCATTTTCCGGCCTTAAAGGAGAGACGGGAGCAACCGGACCGCAGGGTGAAACGGGTCCTCAGGGTCCGGCGTACACCTTAACACCAGAAGACACGCAGACTATCGTACAAGCTGTCCTTGCTGCATTACCTAACGGAGATGAGGTGAGCTACTAATGGCAACCGTAACAACCAACAACCAATACTATACCGACATTGCTAACGCTATCCGGGGCAAAAACGGCACGGAAATACAATATAAACCCTCTGAAATGGCGGCGGCTATTCAGGCTATCAGTGGCGGCGGCGAACCTGAACCCCCAGACGATGGTAAAACGCGCCTGTATATCACAGTTCCAGCCAATGCTATGGAGGGACTACCGCCTCCGAGAAATCAAGTGCCGCTTTATATCCAACAGACTGTTGCAAATGGTGTGACTATTGACTGGGGAGACGGCACAGCACCGGAAACATTGCCGGGAACTGGAAACGTAAATACTACACACACTTATGAGCAGGCGGGGGATTATATTATATCTCTTGACCCTGTGGAGGGGTGTGAGTTGGGGTTCGGTA
>ERZ1643249.2094-NODE-2094-length-19069-cov-6.370148_pt1 | contig 19069 bp, 9 predicted proteins | sample MGYA00579263_ERZ1643249 | MGnify/ENA primary metagenome ERZ1643249 (study PRJEB29033, sample SAMEA4952264) | chicken gut metagenome | biome: Broiler Chicken; feature: Gastrointestinal Tract; material: Caecum | place: Ireland | collected 2018 | study: Broiler... | reverse complement strand
CAGGCGCCGTATGCACCCAATCAGGAAAAAGAGGCGTTCCGTGTCTGCACCAGCACAATCCGGGGGGCGTCAGCTGATTACGCCAACCCGCTGCTGCGCCGGATCTGGAAGGATTTCCTGTACCGGCAGCGCCGCTGGGAGAGCGGCCCGGGCGGCGACCTGCGCGTGACAAAGGACCCGGTTGCTGATCTGGGAATGGAATACCACTATGAAGAAATTGGCGGCTGGATGCGCGAGTGGTACGTATATGTGCCGCAGCAGGTGAAGGAAAAACCGGATAAGCCGGTGCCGCTGGTGTTTGCGATGCACGGCTACACCTGCTCGGGCGAAATCTATGCAGGCAACTCGGATTGGTACAAGGTTGCGGATCGGCATGGCTTCATTGTAGTGCACCCAACCGCAACGCCGGGACAGATGACCGCATCGAACCAGGCCTGCGATCCGGACAATGTACCGCTTCCGGCATGGAACTTCATGCATAATGCACCGGATGGCCCGGATGAGCTGCAGTTCTTCCGCACGATGCTGGAAAAGGTGTCTGCAGATCACAGTGTAGACCGCACCCGGGTCTATGCGACCGGCCACTCTCATGGCTCGGTGATGACGCAGGTACTGGCAATGGCGATGAGCGACGTGTTTGCCGCGGTTGCACCCTGCTCGGGAATCCTGTTCCGCATGCCGGATATGAACATCCGTGAACTGCCTGAGATTGCACAGCGGGCAGACATCCAACTCCCGATCTGGATGTTTGGCGGCGAACAGGAGCCGTGGCTGCTGCCAACCGTACCGGACAATGAAAATGAGACGGGCGACAGCATCCGGATCTGGCGCGAGATCAACCATATGGAGCCGGCACTGCCTCAGGACTGGACAACAGGGTGGACAGAGAATGGCCGCTGGCACGACCTCAGTTATTCGCGCGCAGACGGAGCGCCGATGGTTCGGTATACGTGGGTGGATTATATGCCGCATGCCACGATGACTGAAATGTCGTTCCGTATCTGGGAGGAGTTTTTCTCCAAATTCTCCCGGGAGAATGGGAAAGTGTGCTATCATCCAGAGGCTGATCGCTGATATAATAATGCAATAAAAGAGGAACTAAATCACACATCAAAAGCCGAGCCCGCAGCAGTGGGTTCGGCTTTTTTTATCCCAAAAGCATGCAATGGGCGAGTGGTTCCCAAAAGCCTATGGCGATGAACAAGATGAAAAACTCCCTTTGCCATAATGAAAGTGCGGTCTTTCTACTGCACGAAGAATAGCAAAGGGAGGACATCTGGAAGAGTATAAAAGATATCAATAATTTATCGTATATACGATGGAATTGAAAATATTATGGCATGATAAAGCCGGAGGCTTTAAGCGGCTGGGAAAGCAGCGGAAGCAAAAGCTGCTGCATGGATCGGTGTATCGAAGCACGGCGCATATTTCTCCTTGTCCGCACTGAAGGGTACGAATTGCTGGGACTGGACTGCGCAGCAGCCATTGGGAGCATCGGGGATGAAATCCTGCGTATCCTTGGGGAAATCTGATGGCATTTCCAGGACGGCGGTCAGGCCGGCATTCTGGAGATGAGCGTGAACAGCCGAAAGAAGAAATGTTGCTGGACCGGCTGTTCTGTATTCAGCAGGGAAGTAAGCAAACAGTCAGACAGCGATGCTGACGGAAAAAGTAAAAGCCATGAGGAGTAGGCATTGATCCAATCACGGAAAGCGAACGATCAGTTGGAATGGCTGCCGATTGGGCTGAGCAGAAGAGACAAAATCTGTGTCATCAAAGCGGTCATTTCACGTTTGGGGATGGGCTGGGGTTCGGTGATCCATTTTTCCAGCATGCCGATGATGCCGGTAGCCAGAAAGCGGGCAATGTAAATATCCTCCATGCTGCGGTGCGGGATGACATCCAGTCGGCACTCCTCCAAAACGCTGATCATTTTCTGACGAAAACCTTCTGCTGCACTGACACGGATCAGCGCCGTGACAATCTCCCGGTTTTCCTCCAGATAATCCATCGCCCGAGCAACTACAGGCTGGAGCGTAGCCGCTTCGCTCGGCCGCAGGCCTGCGATCATGGAACGAAAATCTGCAACCATCTCGGACTCGATCTGTCCCCGCAAATCATACACATCCCGGTAATGGGCATAAAAGGTCCCGCGGTTGATATCTGCCTCACGCACTACATCGGTAACTGTAATACTCTGAAAATCTTTTTGCTGCATCAGCTGTGTCAGTGCCTGACGCAGCAACTTTTTTGTCCGACGAATTCGTTTATCTTCCTGCTTTACCATGATATTACCTCCGTTCCGCCGGTTGAGCATATAAAAACATACAGAAATGCAACAATGATGTGATTGTATACATCAGACACGAATTTGATCATTATGTATATTATCTTACTACCTACACTATAACACAAATGAGCTCTGTAAACAATAGCCGCGATATGCCTTTCTGCTGCAGCGCGGGGAAAAGAAGACAGGGGGTACGGTTGTGCGGAAATAGGGGGACTGGGCTGGAATGCAGGATTACTTTGCCGTGCTTCAGAATACCGGACGATTTCATTGACGCAGATGAGGATTTCCAGTATTTTTAGGAATGAAAGATTGACCAAACGGGCCGGGGCAGTATATGCGTCCGGAAGAGATAAAGCGGGGGCGGCGAAAATGTTTACAGAGGTGATAGAGGAAGTGACGGACTGGCCGGTGTTTACCGAAAGCGTTCAGGCATATGTATCCGGCCTGTCATTCAATTCAGTGATCGTCACGATCATGATGTGTTTTATGCTGCTGGGAGCGATCGACAAGGCGCGTGGAAACAAACATGGATACGGTGCGGCATTTGATGAAGGGTTCCAAGCCATGGGACCACTCGCCATCGCAATGGTGGGCGTGATCGCCGCAGCCCCTGTGCTCAGCATGGTGCTGCGGCCGATCGTCGGCCCGGTTTATGAGCTGCTCGGCTCCTCGCCGTCCGTATTTGCGACCACGCTGCTGCTCGCGGATTCCGGTGGTTATTCGCTGGCCGTAGAGCTTGCGGGAGAGGATGTCGTCATGGGGCAGTTTGCGGGCATTGTCATCGGCTATACGATGGGATGTATCCTGCTGTTCGACATCCCGGTCGCGCTCGGCCTGCTCAAAAAGGATGACCGCCCGGTGCTGGCCTGCGGCATTCTGGCTGGCGCGATTACTGCGCCGATCGGCTGCTTTGTAGGCGGCATCGTTATGAACCTGACCACAGACTATCACATGAACCTGCTCACTATGCTGTGTGCGCTGCTGCCGGTGATCCTGGTCGCGCTGGCGCTCGCAGCCGGATTGTGGTTCAAGCCTACGGCGCTGATGAACGGCTTTGCCAAGTTCGGTGCGTTTGTTACCGGCATGATCGCCATTTTTGTGGCCATTGCGGTCCTTCAGGAAAAGACGGGCATCCGCCTGCCGCTGTTCCGCCTGATGGTGGAGGAGGACGCGGAGGGCGTTTCGCCGCTCGCCAACAGCATCACGATCCTGGGCGATATCGCCTTTATCCTGCTTGGCGCGTTCCCTATGGTAGAGTGGATCAAGCGCCACTTCGGCGGCAAGCTGGCCAAGCTCGGCAGCAGGCTCGGTATGAACGAAGCGGCCTCTGCGGGCATCGTGGCGACGCTGGCCAACAACATCCCGACCTTCCAGATGGTAAAGGATATGAACCCCAAGGGCAAGCTGCTCAACATCGCTTTCGCTTCGTGCGCCGCGTTCATGTTCGGCGACCACCTCGGCTTTGTGGCGGGCGTGAATGAAACCATGATCGTCCCCATGATCTTTGCAAAGCTGGCATGCGGACTGAGTGCGTTGGCGCTTGCCAACCTGCTGGCACCTGTGCTGCTTTCCAAAGCGGAAAGCGCTGACAAAAACTGAAAAGCCTTTCGTGTGAACCTGCATTGCAGCAAAGGAGTTGGGAGGATATGAAGCCTGTATTTGTCATCGGCCACCGAACGCCGGACACGGATTCGATCTGTTCGGCGATCTGCTATGCGCGGCTTAAGCAGATGCTGACCGGCAGGGAGCACATCCCGTGCCGCGCCGGGCAGGTGAATGCGGAGACGCAGTATGTGTTGGACTGCTTCGGCGTGGAAGCGCCGCGGTATCTTGCCTCGCTTAACCCGCGCCTGTCCGATGTGCAGTACCGCGAAGTGGCGGGGATCGCGGCTCAGCTGTCCCTGCGCCGCGCGTGGCAGTACATGAGCGAAACCAACATCCACACCATTCCGGTCGTGGATGGAGAGCGCAATCTGGAGGGACTGCTGACCTTCAGCGATATCGCCCGCTTTTATATGGAGGATCAGGATGCGAATGCGCTGGCCGCCGCCCGCACCAGCTACCGCAATCTGGTGGATGTTCTGAACGGTGAGCTGGTCGTGGGCAATATGGAGGACCATTTCGAGCAGGGCAAGGTCGTGGTCGCGGCCGCCAATCCGGACGTGATGGAGGACTACATCGAGGAGCATGATCTGGTCATTCTGGGCAACCGCTACGAATCCCAGCTCTGCTCGATCGAGATGAAGGCGGGCTGCATCGTGATCGGGCTGGGCGCGCCCGTATCGCGTACGATCAAAAAACTTGCGGAGGAGAGCGGCTGTACGGTCATTGCCACGCCTATGGACACCTACACATGCTCCAAGGTGATCAACCAGGCCGTGCCGGTGCAGCATATCATGAAGCGCAGCGGGCTGGTGACCTTCCGGCCGGATGAACTGGTCGAGGATGTAAAAAAGACCGTCGCCAAAAAACGCATCCGCTACTATCCCATTCTGGATGATGATGGGAAATACGTTGGCATGGTATCCCAGCGCAACCTGCTGGATATCGAAAAACAGGAGGTCATCCTGGTTGACCATAACGAGCGCGACCAGGCGGTCGAGGGCATCCAGTCCGCGCAGGTGACCGAGATCATCGACCATCACCGCATCGGCGCGCTCGAGACCAACGGGCCGATTTACTTCCGCAACCAGCCGCTCGGCTGCACGGCGACCATCGTGGCGCAGCTGTACCGGGAAAACGGCGTGGAGATCGACCGGCAGACCGCCGGCCTGCTGTGCTCAGCGATCCTGTCGGACACGCTGATGTTCCGGTCCCCGACCTGTACCTATGCCGACCGCGCGGCCGCTGAGGAACTGGCGCAGATCGCGGGCGTAGATGTGAAAACGCATGCAGTAGCGATGTTCCGGGCAGGCTCGCAGCTGGTCGGCCGATCGATGGATGAGCTTTTCCATATGGATTATAAATACTATCAGGTCAGGAACAAGCGCATGGCAATCTCGCAGGTGACCAGCGTCAACCAGGATGAACTGGATGGGATCCGTCCACAGATGCTGGAGTATATGCGCAGCTGCCTGCCGACCTCCGGCCTGGCCATGCTGTTCGTTATGCTGACCAATATTATTGATGAAGCGACCGAGCTGGTTTATATCGGGCAGGGGACGGCGGAGCTGGTGCGCGCCGCGTTCCAGAAAGAGTGCGGCCCGGAATCGGTCGTGCTGCCCGGCGTGGTCAGCCGCAAAAAGCAGCTGGTTTCCCCGCTGCTCGCTGCGCTTGAGCAGGAGGACGGGGAAGAGGCATAAAAAAACGCAAACGGCATTGCGGTGCCGTTTGCGTTTCGCGTATGCATAAGGAAAATCAGCGCCTTGCGCTGTTGCGCCGGCCAGCGGTGGGGATGCCAAGCATCTGCCGGTATTTCGCTACCGTGCGCCGAGCGACCGGCAGGCCCTGCTCGGTGCGCAGGGAGGCGAGCTGCTGGTCGCTGTATGCCGCGCCGGGCGGTTCTGCAGCAACCAGCTCACGCAGGCGCTGGAGCACCAGATCGAAGCTGGCGCTTTCCTGCGTGCCGCCTGCACTGCGCACGAAGAGCGACTTGAGCGGGAATACGCCCCATTTGCATTCAAAGAATTTGCCGCTGACCGCCCGGCTGACCGTGGACTCGTGCAGCGAAAGCGCCTGCGCGATCTCCCGGTTGCTCATGGCTGCGCGGTGGCCCGGGCCGCTATAGAAAAAGCCGGCCTGCGCCTGCATGACATATTCCACGACCCGCTGCAGCGTGGACTTGCGGTATTCCAGGAATTTGATGATTTCGTTCGCTTGCCTGTAATGGTTCTGGATGTACTCGCTGTCCGCTGCGGAGAGCTGCTTTTTCCGGATCAGCTCATGATAGGAGGGGTCGATACGGATGCGGGGCAGATAATAGTCGTTCATGATGCAGCGCAGCTGGCCGCCATCCTCGAGGATATAAAAATCCGGGATAATATACTGCGTAGGTGTGTCGCCGCCTTCCCCGTTGAGCGGTTTGGGGTTCAGCGAGCGGATGCGCTCGCACGAGCGCAGAACCTGCGCCCGGGGCACCTGCAGCGCCCGGGCAATGGCGCCGTACTGCTGCTTTGCCATTTCGGACAGATAGCCCTCGACGATCTGCAGGGCAACCGGGTCGGCCGGGGGCTGGCGGATCAGCTGCAGGCGCAGGCATTCCTTCAGGTCGGCGGCGCCGATGCCCGCGGGCTCCATACCCTGCAGCAGAGCAATGCACCGGCAGACTGCATCCGGAGATGCCCCCAGGATATCTGCGACCGCATCCGCCGGCTCGGTCAGAAACCCGTTTTCATCCAGAGAGTGGATCAGGTATTCCATGATCCGCTGGCGCTGGCGCGGCAGCTTGAGTGCGGCGGCCTGCAGGAACAGGTCGCGCAGGATGGATTCGTCGGATGCATGGTCGGGAATCAGCTGCTCTGTGGGGATGGCATCTCCGTCCGTCTGCACGGTCCGGCGGATGCCTCCATGCTGTTCGAACGGGCCGGGACGGTATTCGATCTCCGGAAACTCCAGCTCGACCACCGCGTTGCTGGTCATCAGTTCCCCGAGGTAACTGCGAAGCTGCAGGTTATTCAGTTGAAGCAGCCGCATGGAGGTTTGCATGGCCAGCGTCAATCCCTGTCGCTGGCTGAGTTCCAGATCCATGGCGTTCATCTCCTCGTTTTCTGTGATTTTATCATATTGCACGCCAAAAGACAAGAATGGGTGTTGGATTCGGAAAAAGATGGGAATTGTGTAACTTTTTTATAAAATGATTGGCTTTATGGATGGGATATTTTATAATGGGGAGAAAGAAGAGCGAGGATGCATGTGGCCAGACTTTCGGAGCTGCGGCGGGATGGGAGGATGCCGGCCGGCATATGTGGGAAGAAAGGAGAAGCAGATGGATTACAGAGAAGCAATGCAAATGCTGTCCCAATGCGGCCTGGGCGTATTGGTGGCAGATGCGGATGAAAGAATCATAGAGGCGAACGACGCGGCAGAACAACTGCTGCAGGATGAGGGCAAACTGGAAGGCCGCTTGCTCGCGGATATTGCACCGGCGTTTTGTCGAGGGCAGGAGGGACAGACTTATGCCAATACGGCATTTGGCGAATATAGGCGGCTTTGCCCGGCACCCACAGTTGAGGGACTGCCGGCAGACTGCCGGCTGCTCGTATTCCGGGATGCGACAAACGATGTCTGTCATGAGGTGCTGATGCATGCGATCAACCAGGTGAGCGAATCGGTTATCATATGCGACGCGGATAACCGCATCTGGCTGCTCAATGACGCTGCGGTGAAGATGGACTCGATCGTCACACAGGATGTGGTGGGAGAGAATATTGCAAATGTTTACCGCCCGCAGGACGGTAAGGAGCTGCTTGTGCCGCAGGTGATTGCCGACAGGCGGCCGCTGCTCAATGTGCGGCAGTACTACTCCACCCGTTACGGCAAAAATGTCGATATTGTCGCCAGCTCATTCCCGGTCATACAGGACCGGCAGGTGCTGGGTGGCTTCAGCATCATGGAGGACTGGAGTGCGATCGACAGCCTGCATAAACAGATCATCGACCTGCAGCAAAAGCTGGTTGAACGCAGCGAGGGCAGGCAGAAAACCAAAAGCGCGTTGTCGGCTAAATACACCTTTGCCGATATCATATACATCAGCAAAGCCGTGAGCAGCGTAGTGGCGCAATGCAGGCAGGTGGCAAAGACTGACTCGTCCGTTATGATCTACGGCGAGACAGGTACGGGCAAGGAATTGTTCGCGCAGAGCATCCACAACGCCAGCCCGCGGTCGGACGGGCCATTCCTCGCGATCAACTGCGCAGCGATCCCGGAAAACCTGCTCGAAAGCCTGCTGTTCGGCACGGAAAAGGGTGCATATACAGGTGCAGAGCGCCGCGCGGGCCTGTTCGAGCAGGCGGACGGCGGTACGCTGCTGCTCGATGAGATCAATTCCATGAACATCAACCTGCAGAGCAAGCTGCTGCGCGTGCTGCAGGACGGCGTGATCCGCCGGGTCGGCGGTATGAACGAGATACAGGTGGATGTGCGCGTGCTGTCCAATATCAATATGCCGCCCTATGAGGCGATCGAAAAGGGCAGTCTGCGGCGCGACCTGTTCTACCGGCTGGGTGTGGTCAATATCAACGTACCGCCGCTGCGCGAGCGCAGGGAGGACATCCCGCTGCTGGCCAAGTATTTTATTCTGCAGTGCAATCAGAAGCTGGTGCGCGCTGTGCGCGACATTGATGAGCAAACCCTTGCGCGTTTTACCGCCTATGACTGGCCGGGAAACGTGCGCGAGCTGCAGCACGCCATTGAGCACGCCATGAACATCCTGCCGGACGGAGCTGCGGTCATCACGCCGGAATACCTGCCCGCACATATTACCGCCTATCCGGGGAACGCGTTCCGCACATCGCGGCCCGTGCCGGAGGGCGGCTCGCTGAGCGGCACCATGCAGGAGATGGAGCGCCGCGCCATCTGCAAAGTGCTGCGTGAAAACGGCGGGAATATTTCCGAATCCGCGCGTGTGCTGCAGATGAGCCGCCAGCGGCTGCAGTATCGTATCAAACGCTATAAGATCAACATCGACGCGCTGCTGGACAACCCGCCGCGCTGAAATACCCGTCTCAGCAGCCCCGGAAGGGGCTGCTTTTTTGCGTGATTTTCACCCGGATAAAGTGATGCTTCCGGCGGCCTTGCAGGGCTGCCGGAAGCGATAGGAAGAATTGTGAAACGCAATGGCTTGAAAGATATGCTGGGGGAGATTACCGGGTGATGCCCGCGATATCCTTGGCAAGCTGCTTTTTGCCCTGGATGTTGCCCTGACGGGCGATCATGATGCGCTGTGCCTGCGGGGAGCCCGCGCCGTGCATGGACTCGGTGCGGTAGCCGACTGCCGCCGCGCCCAGACACATGTTCTCGAGGAAGCGCATGATGCGCTGGCGGTCCTCGGTGGCAACGCCTTCGCGCGCCGCAAAGAACTTGTTGCAGATCTCGCCGATGGTCTCACCGCTGCGCCCAACCACGGTATCCGAGTGGAAGTCCTTCTGGGAGGGCATGGTGACCATCAGGCCGCCTGCAATATCTTCTGCGAGACGGACGATCTCATACGGGAAGCGGGTGACGTTTTGCTTGCAGACGTTGGCGAGCAGCAGGTCGATCAGGTAGTTGCCCGCCTTGGTGGCGTGGCCCTGACAGGAGCAGGCGAGGCCGCAGCTGTACAGAGTCTCATTCAGGTGGGTCATTTCGATCAGCTTGTCCTTGACCGCGGAAGCTTTTTCTACGCCGTTGTATTCTGCCGCGAGCGCGGCCGCGCCGATCACAACGTCGCCTACGCCGACCTTGCAGCCGCCGTAGGACTGGCGGTGGTAGCCTGCAAAGCGCTCGACCAGCATGCCGGCAAACTCGTATTCGCCGTTGAGGAAGATGTATTCGTTCGGGATGAACACATGGTCGAGCACGACAAGGGCTTCCTGGCCGCCGAACTTGGCGTTGCCCACGTCGATGCAGGAATCCTCCTCCAGCTTGCGGGTGTCGCAGGACTGGCGGCCGTAGATCATATACATGCCGTCCGCGTCGGTCGGGCAGGCAAAGGATACCGCCCAATCCTTATCCGCTTCGCCCATCGAAATGGTGGGCATGAAGATGTGCCAGTGCGAGTTGATCGAGCCGGTCTGGTGGCACTTCGCTCCGCAGACCACGATGCCGTCCGGGCGGCGTTCGACCACATGGACGAACATGTCCGCATCGGTCTGCTCATGCGGCGCCTTGGAGCGGTCGCCCTTGGGGTCGGTCATCGCTCCGTCCACGGTCAGATCCTCGTCCTGCACCATGGTCAGGAAATTCTTGAAGTTTTCATGGTAGTGGGTGCCGTACTTTTCGTCTACCTCATAGGTGGTGGAGAAAACGGCGTTGAAGCTGTCCATGCCCACGCAGCGCTGGAAGCAGCTGGCGGTCTTCTGTCCGAGCAGGCGCTGCATCTTGACCTTTTTCACCAGGTCGTCCGTCGACTGGTGCAGGTGGGTGAAGCGGTTGATCTTGTGCCCGGTCAGGCTGGAGGTGGCGGTCATCAGGTCGGCATACTGCGGGTCCTGAGCCAGCTCATAGGTCATGGCGACGCAGTTGATCGAGGGGCGGATCATTGGATGATCCACCCAGTCCTCGATCTGCTCGCCGAACATATATACACGGGTTTTCAGCGCACGAAGGCTGTCAATGTATTCCTGTGCAGTTTTCATCGGCATTTTTCAGTTCCTCCGGATTACTGGTTTGCAAGGTTCTCGTAGCTTGCCAGACGCTCCTTTGCGTCCTGTTCTGCCTTGGCGTAAAGTGCATCCGCCTTGTCCGGGAAGGACAGCTTGAGGGATGCGTAGCGGTTCTGGCCGAGCAGGTACTTCTGGAAGTCGCCGGTCGGCTGCTTGGAGTCGAGGATGAACGGGTTCTTGCCCTCATCCTTCAGATCCGGGTTGTAGCGGTACAGGTGCCAGTAGCCGGCCTCAACCGCGTCCTTCTGCGCCTTCTGGCTCAGGCCCATGCCGCACTTCATGCCGTGCTCGATGCACGGGCAGTAGCAGATGATGATGGACGGGCCGTCGTATGCCTCTGCCTCGCGGATGGCCTTAAGGGTCTGCGCCGGGTCTGCACCCATTGCAACCTGTGCAACATACACATAGCCGTAGCTCATTGCCATCAGGCCGAGATCCTTCTTCTTGGTCTGCTTGCCGCCTGCGAAGAATTTCGCAACAGCGCCGGTCGCAGTCGCCTTGGAGGCCTGGCCGCCGGTGTTGGAGTAAACCTCGGTATCCAGCACGAGGATGTTGATGTCCTTGCCGGAAGCGAGGACGTGATCCAGGCCGCCGTAGCCGATATCGTAGGCCCAGCCGTCGCCGCCGAACGCCCAGACGCTCTTCTTGGTCAGGAACTCCTCATTTTGGCGGATGAAGGCGGCTTCCTCGCTGTTGTCGTCCGCGATCGCGGCGAGCAGCGCGTCGGAAACCTCGCGGGAGACGGACGCATCGTTGCCCTTTTCGAGGTAGGCTTCGCAGGCATCCTTGGCAACGCCGCGTTCTGCCAGCGTGTGTACCTTGTCAACCAGCTCGTGCTTGACTGCTTCCTGGCCGAGCAGGTAGCCGAATGCGTACTCCGCGTTATCCTCGAACAGGCTCATCGCCCATGCGGGGCCGTGGCCGTTCTTGTCCGTGCAGTACGGGGAGGACGGGGTCGAGCCGCCGTAAGCGGACGAGCAGCCGGATGCGTTGGCAACATACATGCGGTCGCCGAACAGCTGGGTGACCAGCTTGATGTACGGGGTCTCGCCGCAGCCTGCACATGCGCCGGAGAACTCGAAGTAGGGCTTCGCAAACTGGGAGTTCTTGATGGACTTGTCGTTTACCGCGTCCTTCTTGATTTCGACCTTGTTCACTGCATAGTTCCAGTTGTTGCCCTCGGCAAGCTGGGTCGCGAGCGGCTTCATGACAAGCGCCTTCTCCTTTGCCGGGCAGCAGTTGACGCAGCTGCCGCAGCCGGTGCAGTCGTACGGGGAAACCTGCAGGCGGTATTCGTACTTGTCAAGACCCGCGCCGAGCGCCTTCTTGGTCTCAAAGCCAGCCGGGGCGGCGTCCTTTTCTTCCTTGGTCACGAGGATCGGGCGGATCGCCGCGTGCGGGCAGACGTAAGAGCACATGTTGCACTGTACGCACTTGGCCATATCCCACTCGGGCACTTCGACCGCCGCGCCGCGCTTCTCATACTGCGAGGTGCCGGCCGGCCAGGTGCCGTCCTCCAGGCCGTACTTAACCATGGTGGAAACCGGCAGCACATCGCCCTCCTGGCGGTTCATGACCGACACGACTTCCTTGATGAAGTCCGGGCTGTTATCCTCCTTGGGTGCGTCCTCCGCAGTCGCCCAGCTCTCCGGGATCTGGATCTCGACCAGCTCGTTCAGACCGTGGTCGATGGATGCGTTGTTCATGTCAACGACCGCCTGGCCCTTTTTCTTGAAGTAGGACTTGTAGATCGCGTCCTTCATCTCAGTGACTGCCTGATCGATCGGGATAACACCGGACAGCTTGAAGAACGAAGCCTGCAGGATGGTGTTCGTGCGGTTGCCGAGGCCGAGGTTACGCGCGATATCGATCGCGTTGATGGTGTAGAAGCGGGCGTGCTTGGCCGCGAGCGCGCGCTTCATGGAAGCAGGCAGGTTTTCCTCCAGACCCTGCATATCCCACTGGCAGTTGAGCAGGAATACGCCGCCGTCCTTGAGGTTTTTAACCATATCGTACTGGCGCACGTAGGATGGGTTGTGGCAGGCCACAAAGTCCGCCGAGCTGATCAGGTACGGGGAGCGGATCGGGTTTTTGCCGAAACGCAGGTGAGACTGGGTCAGACCGCCCGACTTCTTGGAGTCATACACAAAGTATGCCTGGCAGTACAGGTCGGTCGCGTGGCCAATGATCTTGATCGAGTTCTTGTTCGCGCCGACCGTGCCGTCCGAGCCCATGCCCCAGAACTCCGCGCTGGTCTGGCCTTCGGGGGAGGTGTCGATCTCCTGCGTCAGCGGCAGGGAGGTGAAGGTCACGTCGTCAACAATGCCGATGGTGAAGTTGTTCTTCGGGGTCTCGGCCTTGAGGTTCTCGTAAACCGACAGGATCTGGCCCGGGGTGGTGTCCTTGGAGGACAGGCCGTAGCGGCCGCCGACGATCTGCATCGGGATGCCTTTTTCCTTGTAGATCGAGCAGATATCCTGATAGAGCGGCTCGCCCATTGCGCCCGGCTCCTTGGTGCGGTCGAGCACGGCGATGCGCTTGCAGGTTACCGGCACGGCGGCGAGGAAGTGCTCGGCCGAGAACGGACGGTACAGATGCACATTGATCATGCCGACCTTTTCTCCCTGCGCCATCAGGTAATCGATGGTCTCCTTGGCGGTCTCGGCGACCGAGCCCATGACGATGATGATGCGGTCGGCATCCGCCGCACCGTAGTAGTCGTACAGATGATAGTTGCGGCCGGTCAGCTTGTTGATCTCCTGCATGTAGTGCTCAACAGCGGCCGGGATTGCAGCGACCTTTTCATTGCATGCCTCGCGGCACTGGAAGAAGATATCCGGGTTGACCGTGGTGCCGCGGGTGGAGGGGTGCTCCGGGTTGAGCGAGTGCTTGCGGAATGCCTTGAGGGCGTCCATGTCCACCAGCGGGCGCAGGTCCTCGTAGTCGAGCGCCTCGATCTTCTGGATCTCGTGCGAGGTGCGGAAGCCGTCGAAGAAATGCAGCACCGGCATGCGGCAGTGGATCGCGGACAGGTGCGCGACCGCGCCCAGATCCATGACCTCCTGCGGCGAAGAGGACGCCAGCAGCGAGAAACCGGTGTTGCGTACGCTCATCACGTCCGAATGGTCGCCGAAGATGGAGAGTGCATGCGCGGACAGGGTACGCGCGGAAACGTGGAACACGCCCGGCAGCATCTCGCCTGCGATTTTGTACATGTTCGGGATCATGAGCAGCAGGCCCTGAGATGCGGTATAGGTGGTGGTCAGCGCGCCGGACTGCAGCGAACCGTGTACGGTGCCGGCCGCACCACCCTCGGACTGCATCTCAACGACATTGACCGGCTGGCCGAACAGGTTCTTTTTGCCGTTGGCCGCCCATTCGTCCACATACTCCGCCATCGGGGATGACGGCGTGATCGGGAAGATGCCGGCGACTTCAGTAAACGCGTAGGAAATGTACGCGGCTGCCTGGTTGCCGTCCATGATTGCTGTTTGTTTGCTCATACAGATTTCCCCCTTGTCCTTTCTTGGGTCATATTGTATTGGTGTTTTACACGCGCAGGGTGGAACCCATGCCTGCAGTGTGTCCGATCCTGCAAATGCCTGTGCCGGGATCGCGGCAAGACCGGTGAGGCACCGGCGGCTGCACTGCATGTGTCCGGACCCTTTTTTCTTGCTGCTTTCATAATAGCCGCGCGGCAAAGGGTGTGCCTTGCATGATTTCATGTGTTTTTTGCAGTTTATCATGTCTGGCTGAAAGGCGCGCGCAGGCGCATGAAATCAGGAAAAACAGCACCTGAAAGCATGCAAAAAATAAGACGGCTGCGGCAAAGCTTTGCGGCCGGAGTGTCCTTAGAATAATACCCGTAAGGCAGGCGGACGAACGGAACGCCGCACCGCAAAAGCGGCGGACTGCAAAGCGCATTGCACGGATGGGTGCAGGGCAAGCAACAGGCAGCCATCCCCAAACAGGTTTTATTATTTGCCGGCCGGCGGCCGACGCAAAAATTAAAGGAGGAACCTATTATGGACATGAGTTATCTGAAGGACATGCCGATCGCTGTTCTGGGCGGCGGCGCTGTCGGCAAGACGATGGCGGCGGACTGCGCGCTGGCAGGCAAGGAAGTGCGCATCTGGGACCAGCCGGATTTTGCAAAGCGCAATTTCCTGAACATCGAAAAGACCGGTATCACGCTGGCCGGCCATCAGTTCAGCTTCTTCGGCTATGAGCGCAAGGGCAAGGCGTTTGTCAGCCTCGCGACCGACGACATGGCCAAGGCGGTCAAGGGCGCGGGCATCATTATCATCGCGACCGTAGCGCTCGCGCACGAGAAGATCTTCCGTGAGCTGATCCCGCTGCTCGAGGACGGCCAGGTCATCCATATCCTGCCGGACAACTGCGGCACCTTCATCTTCCGCAAGCTGATGCGCGAGATGGGCTGCACCAAGGACGTTGTCGTCGGCGCCTGGTACACCGCTCCGTACGGCATCCGCGTCGTGCGCCGCGGCGGCGTTGTCACCAACGAGTGCAAGGTTGAGGACCGCATCACCACCATCCGCGGCTGCGCGCTGCCGATGAAGGACAACGACCGCTTCATGGCTTCCGCTTACTACATCCCCGCATTCGGTGCGATCATCGATGCGGAAGGCGAGGTCACGATCTCCAAGAAGGGCGAGGAGTTCCACCACGGCTTTGTTGAGGGCAACACGGTTCTGGATATCAACCTGTCCAACGTAAACCCGGTTATCCACGTTCCGGGTACGGTTCTGGCAGTTTCCACCATGCAGAACTTTGACACCGTTCTCGGAAAGAACAAGGAAGACTACTCCCTGTACGCATTCGGCGCATGCCCGGCCATCGCCGAGGTGCAGGCGAAGTTCTGGGAGGAAGAGAAGGCGCTGGCTAAGGCGATGGAAGTCGGCCTGTGCACGGTCAACTACGAGGACTTCTTCTCCCGAACCACCATGTACGGCAAGGAGTACATGGGCCCGGACTTCGCTGTTCCGTACGAAGAGAACTACCAGAACTTCTGGGGCGACGGTCCGTTCGACCTCGAGAACCGCTACATCACCGAGGACGTACCGGTTGGCTGCTTCCTGATGAGCCAGCTCGGCAAAAAGTACAATGTCCTGACCCCGATCATCGACTCCATGATCCTGCTGGCTTCCACCATGCTCAAGCGCGATCTGGCGGGCAAATCCAAGTATACGCTTGAGTACCTCGATATCGACCACATGACCCATGACCAGCTGCAGGCTTACCTGCGTGAGGGCGTATACACAGCAAAGTAATTCCGTTCGGAACGATGATCTCTCCTGATACACAAAACACTTAACTTACTTTTGCATAACTTGCTTATATCTTCCTGCATCGGGTATGGCGTGCCAAACGATTGACACGGTGATATGCGGGCGGCCATACCGAAATATTCCTTTCCTGCTGCGGCGGGCAAAGCACAATGCTTTGCCCGCCGCAGCCTTTTTTCTGCAAAAATACATTCAGTGCAAAGGATGCAAAAAAATATGCATGCAATTTTGCGGAGGTGCAAAGATTTTTGCATCGAGATGTGTGGCAGATACCAAAGGGATGCTCCTTTCGAAACAAGCGTGTTAGAAAAAACAAAAAAGAAAAGGAGAATTTGATAAAAATGCGCTTTTGTGCGGTGCTTTTTGCAGAAAAAGTTGCAAAGGCATACGATAAAGGACAAGGTGCATAAATGTTTTGGCTTGAATTTGACAAATTGAATGCAGTTATGCGCGTTTAGCATAAAAATGAAAAAACGAAAATGACAAAATGAATAAAAATGAATTCGACGGGATAAAGAGAATGCATTTGCATACAAATTGGCATGCGTTTTGCTTCTCTTTTTTGTGTAGGCCGGAAACAGAGTTATGCTGAACGACACGTGTCTGTTCCGGTATGACGAAGACAAAGAGAGGCCTATTAGGCAAGGAGGATTATGATGGCAAAGCAGTATAAGGAACGCATCGAAGCGCTGCGGCAGCAGTACCTGAGCACGCGGGTAGACATGGACGTGTACAACGCGAAGTATGTAACGGAAGGGTTTAAGGAAACCGAGGGGCAGCCGTGGATCATCCAGAAGGCAACGGGCTACGCCCGCACCTGCGAGAAGAAGCAGATCTACATCCAGGACCACGAGCTGCTGGTCGGCGGCGTAGGCTTCAAGCCGCGCTGCGGCATCCTGAACCCGGACAGCGCCGCAGGCGTCATCGAGAAGGAAGTGGACACCATTTCGAACCGCCCGTTCGACCCGTTCTACCTGAGCGATGAGGGTAAGAAGATCTACCTCGATGAGGTCAAGGACTACTGGAAGAACAAGTGTGTACTCGACCGCTGGAACCTGATGCTGCCCGAAGATGTGCGCCGCCTGCGCGCAAACGGCGCGGTCTTTATCGACCGTAAGGCAGTCCGCGGCTATGGCGAGACCACGGTGGGCTGGCGCATGATCCTGAGCAAGGGTCTGGGCGCACTCAAGAAGGAAGCGGAAGAGAAGCTGGCGGCGCTGGACGATGCGGTGCCGGGCGATCTGGAGAAATCCTTCTTCTACAGGGCGGAGATCCTGGCAGCGGACGCGGTCATCCATCTGGCAAACCGCCATGCAGACCTGGCTGAACAGATGGCAGCAGAGTGCACGGACGAGAAGCGCAAGGCAGAACTGCTCAAGATCGCAGAGGTCTGCCGCTGGGTACCGGAGCATCCGGCACGCAACTTCTATGAGGCCTGCCAGTCCATCCTTTCCTACGAATACGCCTGCTTCATGGAGCAGAACGCATCCTCGTACAACCTGGGCCGCCTGGACCAGTACCTGTATCCCTACTACAAGGCGGATAAGGAAGCGGGCATCCTGACAGACGACGATGCACAGGAGCTGCTGGACTGCCTGTGGATCAAGATCGCGGAGATGAGCCTGTTCCAGGACGAGGTCACCGCGCAGTACGCGGCCGGCTACTGCATCACTGTCCAGACCAGCTGCGGCGGCATCAATGAATACGGCGACGATGCGACTAACGAGCTGTCCTACATGATGATCCAGGCGACCGAGGACGTCAAGTTCAAGGAGCCCAACCTGTCGGTTACTTACAGCATTTCCAAGAACCCGGATGAGCTGCTGCATAAGGCTGTTGAGTCGATCGGCATGGGCCTGACCATGCCCGCGGTTTACTCGAACGACGTCGGCATGCGCATGATGCTCAACAAGGGCGTACCGCTCTCCGAGGCATGGGACTGGAATCCCTGCGGCTGCGTAGAGACCAACCTGTCCGGCAAGCTGAAGGAATACACCGATATTGCGGACATCAACATGGGCGCGATGGTCGAGTTCGCACTCAACGACGGCAAGAGCCGCATCACGGGCGAGCAGGTTTCGGTCCATACCGGCGACCCGCGTGACTTCAAGACCTTTGACGACTTCTTTGATGCAGTCAAGAAGCACATCGATTTCGCGGTGGACGCCATCACCTCGGCAAACCAGCTGCTGGATTACCTGTCGATGAACTACCGTCCGGTACCGGTGCTGTCGCTGGGCTTCCCGCACTGCATGGAGGCCGGCAGGGATTACAGCCAGCCGGGCGCGGCCAAGTACACGGTCGGCGGCGGCGTGATCACGGTCGGCCAAGCGGACATTGTCAACTCGGTAGCCGCGGTCAAGTACCTGGTATACGACGAGAAGAAGTGCACGATGGACCAGTTGGTCAAGGCGCTGGACGCAGACTTCGAAGGATATGAAGACATTCAGGCGATGTGCCTGGCAGCGCCGAAGTACGGCAACGACGACGAGCGCGCAGACTTCTGCGTGGGCGAGATCTTTACGCATGTGGTCGACCAGTTCGAGAAGTACGACACCAAGTTCGGCAAGATGACCTGCGGCATGCTGCCGGTATCGGGCAACACCCCGATCGGTCAGTGGGTCGGTGCGCTGCCGTCCGGGCGCAATGCTACGACCCCGCTGACGGACGGTATCGGTGCAACGGGCGGCACGGACGTAAACGGCCCGACGGCGCTGCTCAAGTCGGTCAGCCACATCCCGCACGCGCGCTTCACGCAGGGCACGCAGCTGAACATGAAGTTCGAGCCGGAAATGCTCAAGGGTGAGGACGGCATTGCGCACGGCATGAACATGCTCAAGACGATGTGCATGCTGGACGTATACCATGCGCAGATCAACTGCGTGGACCGTGCGACGCTGATCGATGCGCAGGAGCATCCGGACCAGCACCGCGACCTGCTGATCCGCGTAGCGGGCTACACGGCGTTCTTCGTTGAGCTGGGCAAGGAGACGCAGGACGAGATCATCGGCCGCACCGAGATCAATGCCTGGGCCGGCGCCGGCTGCGGCTGCGCTGGATAACAGAAAGAGAAAAGAGACAGGGGGCAAGCAGCGTGTTTGAGATGATAGACAAAGACAGACAGGGGATGGTGCTGCGGATCGAGCGGTCGTCCATCCACGATGGGGACG
>ERZ1643249.2091-NODE-2091-length-19081-cov-5.471881_pt1 | contig 19081 bp, 16 predicted proteins | sample MGYA00579263_ERZ1643249 | MGnify/ENA primary metagenome ERZ1643249 (study PRJEB29033, sample SAMEA4952264) | chicken gut metagenome | biome: Broiler Chicken; feature: Gastrointestinal Tract; material: Caecum | place: Ireland | collected 2018 | study: Broiler... | reverse complement strand
TGATCTCAAGCGTACGTATTGTCCATGCGATGAATAAAGGAAAAGTTATGAAACACAAGCTTTCTGCAATCCTTATGGCCTTCATGTTGACGACGCCAGCTGCGTTTGCTGCCCCTGAAGCAACAAACGGGACCGAGGCAACGACGGGTACTACTGGCACCACAACGACCACTACCGGCGCAACCACGACTGCTACTACCACTGGTGGCGTGGCTGCTGGCGCTGTCGGCACGGCGACAGTTGTCGGTGTGGCAACGGCTGTTGGTGTGGCGACGTTGGCAGTTGTTGCAGCAAATGACAGTGGCGATGGCGGTTCTCATAACACCTCAACCACCACGTCCACTACACGCTAATACTGCTTTAACGCGTCGAAATTAAAGTTAAATGATACCCGGTTGCGATATTCGTACCGGGCTTTAGAGATTTACATTTTTTTAATTAACCTTTCAAGGATTAAAGGTGCGCCCTCTTATTTTATCGATTTTCGCACTATTTCTTGCGGGATGTACGCACAGCCAGCAAAGTATGGTCGATACATTTCGCGCCAGCCTTTTCGATAATCAGGATATCACCGTAGCGGATCAGCAGATCCAGGCGTTGCCTTATTCCACGATGTATTTACGCCTTAATGAAGGGCAACGAATCTTTGTGGTACTGGGATATATAGAACAAGAACAAAGCAAATGGTTATCCCAGGATAACGCCATGCTGGTTACCCACAATGGACGTCTTTTAAAAACCGTCAAACTTAATAATAATCTGCTGGAAGTGACAAATTCCGGGCAGGACCCTCTGCGTAACGCGCTGGCAATAAAAGATGGCAGCCGCTGGACGCGCGATATTCTCTGGAGTGAAGACAACCATTTTCGCTCTGCGACCCTGAGTTCTACTTTTTCCTTTGCTGGATTAGAGACGCTGAATATTGCGGGTCGCAATGTGCTGTGTAATGTCTGGCAGGAAGAGGTGACTTCCACGCGGCCAGAAAAACAGTGGCAAAACACATTCTGGGTCGATTCGGCTACTGGCCAGGTTCGTCAAAGTCGGCAAATGTTAGGCGCAGGGGTTATTCCCGTAGAAATGACGTTTCTTAAACCCGCACCATGAATAAATTACAGTCGTATTTCATTGCCAGCGTACTTTACGTAATGACACCCCATGCCTTTGCGCAAGGAACGGTGACTATTTATCTGCCTGGCGAACAACAGACACTTTCCGTTGGCCCCGTGGAAAATGTTGTCCAGTTGGTGACACAACCGCAACTGCGCGATCGCCTCTGGTGGCCTGGTGCCTTGCTGACCGACTCTGCGGCGAAAGCTAAAGCGCTTAAAGACTACCAACATGTCATGGCACAGCTTGCTTCCTGGGAAGCAGAAGCTGACGACGATGTGGCGGCAACGATTAAATCCGTGCGCCAGCAGTTACTCAATCTCAATATCACTGGTCGCTTACCGGTCAAACTGGACCCTGATTTTGTTCGAGTGGATGAGAACAGCAATCCCCCGTTGGTCGGGGACTATACGCTCTATACCGTACAGCGTCCGGTGACTATTACTCTGCTGGGTGCGGTTTCTGGGGCTGGGCAATTGCCCTGGCAGGCAGGCCGTAGCGTTACCGATTATCTGCAAGATCACCCCCGCCTTGCAGGCGCGGACAAGAATAACGTTATGGTGATTACGCCTGAGGGTGAGACTGTCGTCGCCCCTGTTGCCCTGTGGAATAAAAGACATGTGGAACCACCGCCTGGCAGCCAGCTTTGGTTGGGCTTTTCTGCGCATGTACTGCCCGAAAAATATGCTGATTTAAATGACCAGATTGTGTCTGTTTTAACGCAACGTGTTCCTGACTGATGAAGAAGAATTCTTATCTTTTAAGCTGCCTGGCCATTGCCGTCTCCAGTGCCTGTCATGCTGAAGTATTAACCTACCCGGATCCGCTGGGTTCGTCGCAATCAGACTTTGGCGGCACAGGATTGTTGCAGATGCCAAATGCGCGCATCGCACCGGAAGGTGAATTCAGCGTCAACTACCGGGATAACGATCAATACCGGTTCTACTCCACCTCCGTGGCGCTGTTCCCATGGCTGGAAGGCACCATTCGTTATACGGATGTACGCACACGCAAATATAGCCAGTGGGAAGATTTCAGCGGCGATCAGTCATACAAAGACAAATCATTCGATTTTAAACTTCGCCTGTGGGAAGAAGGTTACTGGCTACCGCAAGTGGCGTTTGGTAAACGTGATATTGCTGGTACGGGTCTGTTTGACGGTGAGTATCTGGTGGCCAGCAAGCAAGCGGGGCCATTTGATTTCACCCTCGGGATGGCATGGGGCTACGCCGGTAATGCGGGCAATATTACCAACCCGTTTTGCCGGGTGAGCGATAAATATTGTCATCGCGCAGAGTCTCACGATGCGGGCGATATCAGCTTTAGCGATATCTTTCGTGGCCCGGCTTCCATCTTTGGCGGCATTGAGTATCAAACGCCGTGGAATCCCCTGCGTCTGAAACTCGAATACGATGGCAACAATTACCAGAATGATTTCGCTGGCAAACTGCCTCAGGCAAGCCATTTCAACGTCGGCGCAGTTTATCGCGCTGCCAGCTGGGCAGATCTCAACCTGAGTTATGAACGCGGTAACACGTTGATGTTTGGCTTCACGTTACGGACCAATTTCAACGATCTGCGCCCTGCCCTGCGCGATACGCCAAAACCGGCATATCAACCTGCGCCTGAATCTGAAGGATTGCAGTACACCACAGTAGCGAACCAACTTACCGCGCTGAAGTACAACGCAGGTTTTGAAGCACCGGAAATTCAGCTGCGCGATAAGACGCTGTATATGTCTGGTCAACAATACAAATACCGTGACTCTCGTGAAGCGGTCGATCGTGCCAACCGGATTCTGGTGAATAACCTGCCGCAAGGCGTTGAGAAGATTAGCGTGACGCAAAAGCGCGAGCATATGGCGATGGTGACTACCGAAACCGACGTAGCCAGCCTGCGCAAACAGCTGGCAGGTACAGCGCCTGGTCAATCAGAGCCACTGCAACAACAACGTGTTGAAGCTGAAGATCTTTCTGCCTTTGGTCGGGGCTACCGTATTCGTGAAGATCGCTTTAGCTACTCTTTCAACCCAACACTTTCACAGTCGCTGGGCGGCCCGGAAGATTTCTATATGTTCCAGCTGGGGCTGATGTCCAGTGCCCGCTACTGGTTTACCGACCACCTGCTGCTTGATGGCGGTATTTTCACCAATATTTACAACAACTACGACAAGTTTAAGTCTTCGCTGTTGCCCGCGGACTCTACCCTGCCCCGCGTGCGCACGCATATCCGTGATTACGTTCGCAATGACGTTTATCTCAACAACTTGCAGGCGAACTACTTTGCCGACTTAGGCAATGGTTTCTATGGCCAGGTGTATGGCGGTTATCTGGAAACGATGTACGCCGGTGTCGGTTCCGAGCTGCTTTATCGCCCGCTAGATGCCAGCTGGGCGCTGGGTGTGGACGTTAACTACGTGAAGCAACGTGACTGGGACAACATGATGCGTTTCACCGATTATTCCACGCCAACAGGTTTCGTGACGGCTTACTGGAACCCGCCGACGCTCAATGGCGTACTGATGAAACTTAGCGTTGGGCAATATCTGGCAAAAGATAAAGGCGCAACGATCGACGTCGCCAAACGCTTTGACAGCGGCGTGGCGGTAGGGGTATGGGCGGCAATCAGTAACGTATCTAAAGATGACTACGGCGAAGGCGGCTTTAGTAAAGGTTTTTATATCTCGATTCCATTCGACTTGATGACCATTGGACCTAACCGCAACCGCGCGGTGGTTTCGTGGACACCATTGACGCGTGATGGTGGACAAATGCTGTCACGCAAATACCAGCTCTATCCAATGACGGCAGAGCGAGAAGTACCGGTTGGACAATAACCTGACGTAATTCATAACATTACATTGACTGATAAATATAAACCAATGAAAAAGAACATTTTTAAGTTTTCGGTACTGACATTGGCTGTTCTGTCTTTGACAGCATGTACCCTTGTTCCTGGTCAGAATTTATCGACCAGTAACAAGGATGTCATTGAACTACCTGACAATCAGTATGACCTGGACAAAATGGTCAATATCTATCCCGTCACGCCAGGATTGATTGATCAGTTGCGCGCCAAACCGATTATGTCGCAGGCTAACCCGGAGCTGGAGCAGCAAATCGCAAACTATGAATATCGTATCGGGATTGGTGATGTGTTGATGGTTACGGTCTGGGATCACCCGGAACTAACCACCCCCGCAGGGCAATACCGTAGCGCCAGTGATACCGGCAACTGGGTTAACGCCGATGGTGCGATTTTCTACCCCTATATTGGTCGCCTGAAAGTGGCCGGGAAAACACTTACCCAGGTACGCAACGAGATTACAGCGCGTCTCGATTCAGTCATTGAAAGCCCGCAAGTCGATGTCAGCGTCGCGGCGTTCCGATCGCAAAAAGCGTACGTCACCGGCGAAGTCAGCAAATCGGGTCAGCAGCCGATTACCAATATTCCTCTGACCATCATGGATGCGATTAACGCCGCGGGCGGTCTGACCGCAGATGCAGACTGGCGCAACGTGGTGCTCACCCAGAATGGCGTAAAGACCAAAGTGAACCTCTATGCGCTGATGCAGCGTGGCGACTTGCGCCAGAACAAACTGCTGCACCCGGGCGATATTTTATTTATTCCGCGCAACGATGATCTGAAAGTCTTCGTGATGGGTGAAGTGGGTAAACAGAGCACGCTGAAAATGGACCGCAGCGGTATGACCCTGGCGGAAGCGCTGGGTAACGCTGAGGGTATGAATCAGGATGTCGCTGATGCGACGGGGATTTTTGTTATTCGTGCAACGCAAAACAAGCAGAATGGCAAAATCGCCAATATTTATCAGCTGAATGCGAAGGACGCATCGGCAATGATACTCGGAACGGAATTCCAGCTTGAACCTTACGACATTGTTTATGTCACTACTGCGCCGCTGGCTCGTTGGAACCGTGTGATTTCTCTGCTGGTACCGACGATTTCCGGGGTGCATGACCTGACAGAGACTTCACGGTGGATTCAAACATGGCCCAACTAAAATTTAACTCAATCCTGGTGGTTTGTACCGGCAACATTTGCCGTTCGCCCATTGGCGAGCGCTTGCTGCGTAAACGTCTGCCGGGCGTAAAAGTCAAATCGGCAGGTGTTCATGGTCTGGTAAAACACCCTGCAGATGCGACAGCGGCAGATGTTGCCGCTAATCATGGCGTATCTCTTGAAGGACATGCCGGACGTAAGCTCACTGCTGAGATGGCACGAAATTACGATCTGATTCTGGCAATGGAGTCGGAACATATTGCTCAGGTTACCGCAATTGCTCCCGAGGTCCGCGGGAAGACAATGCTGTTTGGGCAATGGCTGGAACAGAAAGAGATCCCGGATCCCTATCGTAAAAGTCAGGACGCATTTGAACATGTCTACGGTATGTTGGAGCGCGCCAGTCAGGAATGGGCGAAGCGCCTCAGCCGGTAATTTGAGTTTATAAAATACGATGACAACTAAAAATATGAATACGCCACCAGGCAGCACTCAGGAAAATGAGATCGATCTGCTTCGTCTGGTCGGCGAGTTATGGGATCACCGTAAGTTTATTATCAGCGTGACCGCGTTATTCACGCTGATCGCTGTCGCTTACTCGCTGTTAAGCACACCAATTTATCAGGCAGATACTCTGGTCCAGGTTGAGCAAAAACAGGGCAACGCCATTCTCAGCGGCCTGAGCGATATGATCCCTAACTCATCGCCCGAGTCTGCACCGGAGATCCAACTGCTGCAATCGCGCATGATTCTCGGTAAAACCATTGCTGAACTGAATCTGCGCGACATAGTTGAGCAGAAGTATTTTCCGATTGTGGGTCGCGGCTGGGCGAGATTAACCAAAGAAAAACCAGGTGAGCTGGCGATCAGCTGGATGCATATTCCACAACTGAATGGTCAGGATCAGCAACTGACACTCACGGTTGGGGAAAACGGCCACTATACACTGGAAGGTGAAGAGTTCACCGTCAATGGTATGGTCGGCCAGCGTCTGGAAAAAGATGGCGTTGCGCTGACTATCGCGGACATTAAGGCCAAACCAGGAACACAGTTTGTCCTGAGCCAGCGTACCGAACTGGAAGCGATTAACGCATTGCAGGAAACCTTTACCGTTAGCGAACGCAGTAAAGAAAGCGGGATGCTGGAACTTACCATGACTGGTGATGATCCCCAGTTGATTACTCGTATTCTGAACAGCATCGCTAACAACTATTTGCAACAGAATATCGCTCGCCAGGCGGCGCAGGATTCACAAAGCCTTGAATTCTTACAGCGCCAGTTACCTGAAGTGCGCAGCGAGCTGGACCAGGCGGAAGAAAAACTCAACGTTTATCGCCAGCAGCGCGATTCGGTTGACCTTAACCTGGAAGCCAAAGCCGTTCTTGAGCAGATTGTGAACGTTGATAATCAACTCAATGAGCTGACCTTCCGCGAGGCAGAGATCTCCCAGCTGTATAAGAAAGATCACCCAACTTATCGTGCGCTGCTGGAAAAACGCCAGACGCTGGAGCAAGAACGCAAACGCCTGAATAAGCGGGTATCGGCAATGCCTTCCACCCAACAGGAAGTGTTGCGTTTAAGTCGTGACGTAGAAGCGGGCCGTGCGGTATATCTGCAATTACTTAACCGCCAGCAGGAGTTGAGTATTTCGAAATCCAGTGCCATTGGTAACGTGCGGATTATCGACCCGGCAGTCACTCAGCCGCAGCCAGTGAAACCGAAAAAAGCGTTGAATGTGGTGCTTGGTTTTATTCTTGGCCTGTTTATTTCTGTGGGTGCCGTGCTGGCGCGTGCGATGTTGCGTCGTGGTGTAGAAGCCCCGGAACAACTGGAAGAGCACGGCATCAGCGTTTATGCCACTATCCCAATGTCCGAGTGGCTGGATAAACGCACCCGTCTGCGTAAGAAAAATTTATTTTCTAATCAGCAGCGCCATCGTACTAAAAATATCCCCTTCCTGGCGGTGGATAACCCGGCGGATTCTGCTGTGGAAGCCGTACGTGCGCTACGAACCAGTCTGCATTTCGCTATGATGGAGACGGAGAATAACATTCTGATGATCACCGGTGCGACGCCAGACGGTGGTAAAACGTTTGTCAGTTCAACTCTGGCAGCGGTGATCGCCCAGTCCGATCAAAAAGTGTTATTTATTGATGCCGACTTACGCCGTGGTTATTCGCATAACCTGTTTACCGTGAGTAATGAACATGGCTTGTCGGAATATCTGGCAGGTAAAGATGAGCTCAACAAAGTGATCCAGCATTTTGGCAAAGGAGGCTTTGATGTGATTACTCGCGGTCAGGTGCCACCTAACCCGTCTGAACTGCTGATGCGCGATCGGATGCGTCAATTACTGGAATGGGCGAACGACCATTACGATCTGGTGATTGTCGATACGCCGCCGATGCTGGCGGTGAGTGATGCCGCGGTCGTGGGGCGTTCTGTTGGCACCAGCCTGCTGGTTGCGCGTTTTGGCTTGAACACCGCCAAAGAGGTGAGTTTGTCAATGCAGCGTCTGGAACAGGCAGGCGTCAATATTAAAGGCGCTATCCTCAATGGTGTGATTAAACGCGCCAGCACCGCTTACAGTTACGGCTATAACTATTACGGTTATAGTTACTCCGAGAAAGAGTAAAACTGAAAGTGGCCGGATGCGGCGTGAACGCCTTTTCCGGTCTACGCATTAGACAGTTCTTCGTTTGTCATCAGCCTCAGAGCATTCAGGTAACTGAATGCTCTTTTTTATGCATTACAAACTGCACGCCGGTATGCGTGCTTCATTCACGATTTGCGTAAAACCTGCCAACGAACACATGCCCTGCGCATTTCGCTCTTCACATCCTGCCAGGGTCAGTTTCACCTCTCCGGGCGGCGTATTTAATGACAGCGGCGTTTTATCACGCATCTGCTGTAAAGTCTGGAAGACCAGCGAAACCTGAATCCACTGGCTGTTATCGCTTAGCCGACGCCAGCGTTCAAACACCAGTTCACCACCTGGCGGCGTGTTATCCGGCTGACCGGGAAGCGTCCAGTTGAGCTCCAGTGCGCCGCCGAGATTTGCCAGATTAGTATCGTGTCCGGCGATAAACAGCACTGAAGTGGGTAATGTCACACCATACGCCTGTTTTTGCGGTGGATGGGGCGTCAACGCTGTCTTGATCAAATCTAATAACGGGGTGGCGCGGCTGCGGGCAACCTCTGGCGTGCGTTGTAGCAAATAAAATTGCGCGTTATGCAAACTTAGCAAGGTGTTCCACTGGTGTGAATCGGTGATCCTTCCCCACCCCGGCTCCGGCATTCCCTGTGCTTGTTGCAGGAGAAATATCTCCGTCAGCATTGATGCGAGGCTTACCGCACCGGTTAATGAGACATTGTCGGCGCTCACCTTGAGTTCCGATGGTAATGCCTGCGTTAATGAACAGCTTTCGTCCTGTTTCTCACGTTTAAGGCACAAGTTTGATTGCGGAAAATTAAGCACCCGTTCCAGTTCGCGAAACGCCGTTTGCCGATGCCCGGTAAAGTCAGCAATTGACCCTCCTGCCCTGCTGAGGATCGCGTCAGTCACGTTCGCGTTATCCAGTTGGCAAACGCCAGTTTTTAGAGGATTAAATAACGGATCGGGACTGGACGTATCTGCCTGGGTATGTACGGTTATTGCACAGTCAGGTGCCAGCCCGGCGGCGAAGGCTTCGCCTGTTTTACGGGTACGCTCGTCGACATCAGCAATAATCGCGACCTGACCAGACTGCGGGCAGCCCTTTTTCGCCAGCAATCCGTCGGCTACCAGACGCTGGCGTTGGTAATGTCCGAGATAGGCGATTAGCTCACCACCGCGCGGTGTCAGCCAACCCAGTTTTACCGGCCAGGTTGGCCATGCGTCTGGGGTGACATCCTGCATCAGTTGCGTGGCCTTGGTTGGAGCACGCACACCATGACGACTGACAATCACCACACTTTCCAGCTTCAGCTCCGGCTCACTCTGAGCGAATGCAGATTGCGGGGTTAACGGAATCAGAAGAGATAAAAATGGGATTAAGATCGCTTTCATCGATATGTTTCCGCTTTTCATATCTGACATTATTGATTGCCTGATGCGATGCTAATGCGCCGCATCAGGCCTACGTTCGTTAACTTTTCAGACGCGGGTCCAGCCATACCAACACAAGGGTGGAGAGCGAACACATCAACAAAATGCCGACGAACCAAAGTAAATACCACATTGTTTCTGCTCCTTAGTACAACTCGTTTTCGTTACGGCGGAGAGTTTCTGTTGTCATGCGCCCCCACATTTTGTAGTAGCTCCAGAGAGTGTAGAGCAACACAATGGGCAAAAATATCAGCACGATTACCAACATAATGCTCAGCGTCAGCTGACTGGAAGTACTGTCCCACAACGTCAGGCTGGAGATCGGACTCACGCTTGACGGCATGACAAAGGGGAACAGCGTGATGCCTGCCGTGAAAATCACGCCAAATTGCATCAATGATGCCATCAAAAATCCCCAACCCGGGCGACCACGATAAATCGCCATCACCGTCAGCAATGGGCAGAAGAATCCCAGCAGCGGGAAGATCCACAAAACGGGCGACTCGACAAAATTATTCATCCAGGCACCAGGTAGCACTGCCACCAGTTTCATTAACGGATTGGAAGGACCGTTAGCATCCTGGGCGAGCAGTACAAAGCCATCAATACCGACCCACAGCCAGTAACCCGCCAGCAAAAAGCACAGCATCACCAACAGTGCAGCGCGTTTGGTCGCCAGCTGTGAACGCAGATGAATCACACCAACAGTTTTCAGTTGTAACCAGACGCCACCTTGCAAAATCACCATCCCAAGGCTGAGCAATCCGCACAATAAAGGGAATGGCGTCAGCAGTTGCCAGAAGCTGCCGAGATACTCCACGCGTAATTGCGGTGTGAAGGCAAACGGCACGCCGAGCAACAAGTTGCCGAAGGCGATACCGAAGACTACCGGCGGCACCAGACTGCCGATGACCAGACCGGCGTCCCACATTTTACGCCAGCGTGCATCGGCGATTTTTCCGCGATAATCAAAGGCCAGCGGGCGGAAGAACAGTGAGCACAGCACCAGGATCATCGCCACATAAAAGCCGGAAAACGCCGCTGCATACACTCTGGGCCAGGCGGCAAATAATGCCCCACCAGCGAGGATCAACCAGACCTGGTTGCCTTCCCAGTGTGCACCAACGCTGTTTATCACTATCCGGCGTTCATCATCATTACGCGCCACCAGCGGCAGCAGACAGCCGATCCCCATGTCAAATCCGTCGGAGATCATAAAGACCACCAGGATCACGCCAATCAGCAGCCACCAGATGAAGCGCAATGTTTCATAATCAAACATGATTTTCTCCTTTACCCCTGTTGCTGCGTCGGTTGTTCACTCTGCATCGCGCTCGGCCCCAGACGGGCATATTTCTGCATCAGGTAGACTTCGGCGATTAAGAACAGGGTGTAAAGCCCTACGATCATGATCAGTGAGAAAGCCAGTTGTCCTGTGGTTAAAGCGGAGTGCGCGGAGTATGTCGGTAAGATGTCCTGTATCGCCCACGGCTGACGACCAAACTCGGTCATAAACCACCCGGCTTCAATCGCAATCCACGGCAACGGCAAACTCCAGAGCGCCATTTTCAGCACCCAGCGATGCTGGTCGATTTTGCCACGCAGCGTCTGGACAAGCGCAATCAGCATCACCAGTAGCAGCAGGGAACCACAGCCCACCATGATGCGGAAACTCCAGAATACCGGCGCAACCTGAGGTATCGCGCCACGCATCGCCGCCTGGTACTGTGCGGCTGTGACATGATTCATATCCGGCGCATAGCGGGAGAGCAACATGCCGTAGCCCAGGTCACCTTCCAGTCCCCGGAATGCCTGCAACACATGCGGCTCACGATTGCCTTGCGATATTTCCTGCATTAACAGCCAGGCCATACGTCCGCGTTGCAAGCGTGGGTAGGTTTCAGCCATCAAATTCTTCAGACCCGGCACGGGTTTATCTAATGAGTGAGTGGCGAGGATCCCTAGCAGCGCGGGAATTTTGAGGGCAAAGGCGTTACGCTCTTGATCCTGTTCCGGCCAGGCAACCACATGGAACGGTGCAGGTGCAGGTTCCGTTTGCCACTCCCCTTCCATCGCCGCCAGTTTTACCGGTTGTACTTGCGCGACTTCATACGCAGAACTGTCTCCGAGTTGCAGGGTACCGATAATCGCCAGAGTACCGAAGACGGAACCGATGGCAAACGAACGTAATGCGACATCGCGCTCCCGTCCGCGCAGTAAATACCAGGCGCTGATCGCCATAATAAACATGGCCCCGGTCACGTAGCCCGCCATTACGGTGTGCACAAATTTCACCTGGCTGACCGGGTTAAAGACCAGCTCGCTGAAGCTGGTCATCTCCATACGCAGGGTGTCGATATCAAAATGCGCACCGGTCGGGTATTGCATCCAACCGTTGGCATTCAATATCCACAACGCAGAGAGATTTGAACCGAACGCCACCAGCCACGTCACCAGCAGGTGCTGGTATTTATTCAGCCGTTGCCAGCCGAAGAAGAACAGCCCGACAAAGGTGGATTCGAGGAAGAAGGCCATTAATGCTTCCATCGCCAGTGGTGCGCCAAAAATATCGCCCACATAGTTGGAATAGAATGACCAGTTAGTACCAAACTGAAACTCCATGGTCAGGCCGGTAGCCACGCCAAGAGCAAAATTGATACCGAAGAGCTTACCCCAGAAGCGCGTCATATCGCGGTAGATTGTTTTGCCGGTGACCACGTAAATGGTTTCCATAATAGCCAGCAAAAAAATCAGCCCCAGGGTAAGGGGTACAAATAAAAAGTGATACAGCGCGGTCAGAGCAAACTGCCAGCGCGATAAATCAATGACATCCCACATGCGCACTCCTGTAGGCGAAGAGAGAAAAATAACCCGATAATGGTAGATCTCCCTCTTTATCCTGAAACTCTACGACCAGAGGTATTCGCCGATTGCGATATTCATAAGACTGAAAGCGATACTTACCGTCTTTTTACGTCGGTGCAGCTTCCGCCAGCCACTGACATACCTCGCTAAGCCGCTGCGCAGAGTCGACCAAATCTTCTGGCGCTGCCAGCACCACTTCCGGTATTGGGCAGATTTCATAACTTTCCAGTAACGGGCCTTTTAAGGTGTCCGTACAGCGTAAATGCCAGACATGGCGTAACCCCGTGGCGTTGATATAACTCTCGCCATAGCCAATGGTACGAATCTGAATATTTCCCGGCCCACAGAGACGTGAGAGAAAAAGCCGATCAGCCTCGCTGATGGGTAATTGCGTCAGATTAATGCTGTGCGGCTGCGCGTCGGGGTTACGTACATGTGCCAGTAACTCATGCGCCAACGGTAGGCCATTCATCAGGCCATCAATGGGCGGCGGTAACAGCGAATCTGTCGGCAAGAGATTTTGCGTTGCCGCCTGCCACAACGCCAGCGGCGCACAGCCAGCTTCCAGTTTGTCCTCCAGCAACTTTTCGCCGCGACGTCTGCGCACCCGCCATAATCCGCAGAAGATCGCCTCCTGTATTTCACTTTCACTGTCGTCAGCCTGCTGAATGCGCACTGACACTTCCCCTTCCCCGAGAAGCGTATTGATAAAGTGACGATCGTCGGCGTTGAGATTTAACAGATCGACTGCCAGCACCTCGCCCAACGGCGGTTGGCGTTCGCTTAGTTGATGTTGTAACTCGTTTAACAGCGCAATCACCTGCGGGCTGTGAGCACATTGCTCCAGGGCCGCCATACTCGGTTCATCATTCACCTGACAGGTGATCGGCAGTGGATTCATGCTGAAACTGTCATCGTTCGGTTGCGTTCCTGGCCCCAGCAGATGGAAAAAAGTTTCGCTCATGAGGCACGCTCCTGCTGCGGTTCGACAAGCCCGCGCATCAGGTTTATCAGTTCCGCCCACGGGTGAATACCATTCAGCACGCCGCGATAGTTTCCGCCGGTAAACACTAAAGTGGCAGGAAAGCGAAAGACGCCAAAGCGATCGCCGATGGCTTCGCTCTGCTCAAGGTCAGCAATCGCCACCTGCCATGTATAGTCGGGAAACTCGCGCAGTAATTCGCCAATCATTACCGGATTATCGCTGACCTCTGGCGTGCGTTTCGGGTCACTGCTTAATAACACCACGCCGTCTGGCGCTTGCGTAAGCCAGTCGTCAAGACGGGATTCACTGACCGGCGTCCAGCCGCGCGCCAGCATTCGTTGCCACAACGCATCAAATGGCGTGTCGTTGCTCATCCCTGCTCCTCCTGTGTCATCCGGTACTGGCGCAAGCGAACGCCTTCGTAATTTTCCATCGACAGACAGTCATAATTGAGACAGCGCGATTCATTAGCCGGTTGCGGCACAATTCCCCACGCAGCAAGCTGCGCCAGCGCCGCCTGTTCCGCAGCGGGCAGTTGCTCCCGTGCCAGTTCGCTCAGGCTACCGCCGTAGTCGTCGAGCATTGCGGGTTGCAGACCGACGAGGGCAATATGTGCTGGCAGATGTCCGCGGATATCCGCCAGCGCCAACACTTCGGAGAAACTGTTCTGATGCAGGCTCATTTTCTTCGCGCTGAGATAAGCCGGAATGCGTTCTCCGGCATAGGTTCGCAGCGTTCCAGGTTCCAGCCCGTAGTCAATGGCATCGAGAATCAACAGATGGCTGGCGCTTTCGACATACCCCAGCAAGTTCAGTCCCTGAGTACCGCCATCGACAATCTCCACATACTCGGGCCAGTGGTAATGGGCATACAGCCGTTCCGCCACCCGCACGCCGAAGCCTTCATCGGCCCACAGCAGGTTGCCCAGCCCCATGACCACCACGCGTTGCTCGCTCATGAACGCTCCTTGTTACTTATTTTGCCAAATTTGTGGCTACGGTAGCCGTTGACCATGGTGGAGATCACCGTGTCGTCGGACATGATGTCTTCACGCAGCGCCATGTAGACATGACCGATCACAAACGCGCCAATCAGCCACATCCAGCCGATGCCAGCTGTGAATGTCCATTGAGTTGCCACCCGTCCAGTAGAAAAATTCCACCACATAACGGAACGGCGCAAAAATAGCGTACTGGCTGTGTTCGCTGTACAGCGCAAAACCAGTGATGATCATAAAGACCGACATCAGGAAATAGCCGAACATCGCCGCCTGGGCGATGGGATTATGGCCTATATCGGCACTCGGACGTTTTGCCAGAAACAGATACCAGCGGATTTCATACCACACGCCCTGCCACCAGCTTTTACGCCATACCGGCACGATAAACAGCTCGCGGGAGTATCGATTGCCAACAAAAGCCCAGTAGATCCGCATCAGCAAAACCACGGTAAAAACCATCCCGGCGCTGAAGTGAATTAACCTGATGTAGCCCATATAGAACAGATACGTCGCCTCGCCGCTGACGGAAGGTAGCGGCTTGCCGATAAAGTATCCGGTGACCATCAACACCGCCATGCATAACACCGTCAACCAGTGCCAGATGCGCACTGGCGCTTCAAAGACATAGTGGCTGACAACGTTGTCGCTTTTCTGTTGCATGATGATTCTCCTTCGCTGTTAACGCACCTGCACGGAGATCAGCTCGCTACCGTCGTCGCCCAGCACGTGTGTTGAACAGGCGAGGCACGGGTCAAAGCTGTGCAGAGTACGCAGGATCTCCAGCGGTTGCTCGGGGATCGCCATTTTGGTGTTCATCAGCGCCGCTTCATAAGCGCCAATCTGCCCTTTGGGATCGCGCGGGCTGGCGTTCCAGGTGGTCGGCACCACGCACTGGTAGAGATCAATCTTGCCATCGCGAATGGCGGCCCAGTGGCCTAACGCCCCGCGCGGCGCTTCGGTAAAACCGACACCACGGCACTCTGTCGGCCAGGTTGCAGGTTCCCATTTTTCCGTGGAAGCAGTGGCGAGATTGCCGTTTTTCAGGTTGGTCATCAGCTTGTCGAAGAAATACTGCAACTTACCTGCGGCCCACTGCGCTTCGTGCGCGCGGCACAAAATGCGGCCTAACGTTGACTGGATACCGGAAAGCGGCAGGTTCAACGCCGACATCATGCGATCGACCGACTCAACGGTCGCAGCATCGCCTTTGTGATAAGCGATTAACGTGCGCGCCAGCGGCCCCACTTCCATCGCGTTACCGCGCCAGCGTGGCGCTTTGATCCACGAGTAGCGTTCCTGTTCATTCAGCTGCTGAATGTTGGTATCGCTGCCTTTGACATCGCCGGGGTTGTACCACGGGTCGGTGATGCCATCGAACGGATGACGCCCGACCTGATCGTTGGGATATCGATACCAGGCGTGGTCGACAAACTCCTGCACCTGCTGCGGATCAACCAAATCCACTGGCAGCACATTGTTGAAGTCGCCGTTAATCACCGCGCCGCCAGGCATCAGCAGACTTTTCTCGCCAAAGTCGTTGGCAATATCCGGGAATGCGCCGTAGCTGAGAACGCATTTATCAGAAAGACCAGTGCCGATTTCGCTCCACGGTTTGTTGAACTGACCGATGGCTAAGGCGTCGGGGATCATCACGTTGTTAATGAAGTCCGCCGTGCGGGTGATAATTGACTGCACCAGGTTCAGGCGTTCCATATTGACTGCCCCGACCGCGCCGCTTTCGTCAATGTTGATGGCGCAAGGCATCCCGCCGACAATCCAGTTTGGATGCGGGTTTTTACCGCCAAAGACCGCGTGGATTTTGACAATTTCACGCTGGAAATCGAGAGCTTCGAGATAGTGGGCAAAGCCCATCAGGTTAGCTTCTGGCGGCAGTTTGTACTGCGGGTGCCCCCAGTAGCCATTGCGGAAGATCCCCAACTGCCCGCCTTCAACAAATTTTTTCAGGCGGTTTTGTACGTCGAAGAAATAGCCAGGGGATGATTTCGGCCAAGAGGAGAGACTTTGCGCCAGTTCGGAGGTTTTCCGCGGGTCGGCTTTCAGCGCATCTAACACATCGATCCAGTCCATCCCGGCAAGCTGATAGAAGTGCACCAGATGATCGTGGCACCAGAGCGTTGCCAGCATAATGTTGCGGATGATATTGGCGTTGTCCGGCACTTTAATACCGATAGCATCTTCGATGGCGTAAACCGAAGCCAGGGCGTGTACGCCAGTACAGACGCCGCAGATACGTTCAACGAACGCCCACGCATCGCGCGGGTCGCGCCCTTGTAGGATGATCTCCAGCCCGCGAAACATGGTGCCGCAGGAGACGGCATTGGTGATCACATTCTGATCGTTAATATTCACTTCGCAGCGCATGTGGCCTTCGATGCGCGTAATCGGGTCGACCACCAGGCGGCGTCCGGCATTATTGATGGTGTATCCCTGAGTTTCGTACTGAGTGCCCATGCCTGTTTATCCTCATTGCCTGGCTGGTGTTCGGTTTCTGTAGGTTGCTGGTTATGACGTCTGCGCTGGTCAACGGCGCTGGCGACTGCGTGCACACCAACAGCCGCTGCCACCACGCCAAGCGCGGTTAAACCGACGGTATCGGCGGTGGAATGAGTACCCATTTGCGGAATAACGACCACGCGTCTGTAGAACGAACCGCGATCCCAGAAACCATTTTCCGCACAGCCCAGGCAGCCGTGACCAGACTGGATTGGGAAAGAAACGCCATCATTCCAGCGTGTGGAGGAACAGGCGTTATAGGTGGTAGGCCCTTTGCAGCCCATTTTGTACAGGCAGTAACCTTTGCGGGCAGCGTCATCATCCCAACTCTGGACGAACTCTCCGGCGTCGAAGTGGGCGCGGCGATAGCATTTATCGTGGATTCGCTGACCATAGAACATCAGCGGACGGCCCATTCTGTCGACATCTGGCAAGCGATCAAAGGTCACCATGTAAGTAATGATGGCGCTCATCACATCCGGGATCGGCGGGCAGCCAGGTACTTTGATAATGGGTTTGTCGGTGATGACTTTGTCGATAGGCGTTGCCTGCGTCGGATTGGGTCGCGCGGCCTGCACGCAGCCCCAGGACGCGCAGGTTCCCCAGGCGATAATCGCGCTGGCTCCGGCAGCGGCACGTTTGAGTTTCTCAATAAACGGTCGACCGCTGCTGATACAGAACATCCCCTGCTCGCCCAGCGGCGGATTACCTTCTACTGCGAGGATATATTTGCCATTGTATTGCGTGATGATGTCTTCAAAGACTTCTTCCGCCTGGGTTCCGGCGGCAGCCATCAAAGTATCGTCGTAATCGAGGGAAATCAGGGAAAGGATGACGTCCTTCGCCAGTGGGTGAGCGGAGCGGATAAAAGATTCGGTACAGCAGGTGCATTCCAGACCGTGGATCCATACCACCGGAATGCGCGGTTTGTTCTCCAGCGCCCAGGCAATCTTTGGTGCCATTCCCGCGCCTAATCCCAGCGACGTGGCAGCCAGACTACAATATTTGAGAAAGCTGCGCCGGGTAACGCCCTGACGCCGCATGGCCTGGTAAAATGTTTCCTCGTTATTCATATCGCACGTCTCTTCTCCTAGCAACACCGGCAGGACACCGGGCGCTTATGGTCGGCAAGCGACGTCCCTGTAGCAAGGCAAACCATCGCTTCACGTGAGATGCTGAAAACGAAAGCTCATCCTTCTGCACTGGCACACGTCGCCAGAAAGTATTGTTAATAAAGCGTAGTGAAACTTTTGCACAAAACAATACAAACTGTGTGGATTTATCTTTTAGCGATAAAAATGGACCTATTTTTCTTTTGGCCGGGCGGTGGGGATGTTTAGCCGGTTGCTAAACGAGTAAAAGAGAAGGAATTCATGGTGATGAAATGATCAATCTGCTGTTATTTCACGCTATCAATGCACTTTTGGCTGTTTTTCAGGCAAACAAACAAATTAGGGGTTTACACGCCGCATCGGGATGTTTATAGTGCGCGTCATTCCGGAAGTGTGGCCGAGCGGTTGAAGGCACCGGTCTTGAAAACCGGCGACCCGAAAGGGTTCCAGAGTTCGAATCTCTGCGCTTCCGCCAAATAAGATAAGGGGTTAGCTAAATGCTAACCCCTTTTTCTTTTGCCTGTCGAAATTCTCAGGGCGTTATATTTGCTTAATGACCTGATAATCCGCTGTTAAACCTGTTCCAGATCAAATGCGTAAAGATGGGTAAAACTTCTGGGTGCCCTTACGCATTATCATTATGCTGCTTAATTAATTACATCTGTCATAGAGAGTGACTCAATGGATCGTATTGTTAGTTCTTCACATGACCGTACATCACTGCTTAGCACCCATAAGGTGCTGCGTAATACCTATTTTCTGCTGAGCCTGACGCTGGCCTTTTCGGCGATTACCGCAACTGCCAGTACGGTGCTGATGCTGCCATCTCCGGGTCTGATTCTGACGCTGGTGGGTATGTATGGTTTGATGTTCCTGACCTATAAAACGGCGAATAAGCCGACCGGGATTATCTCCGCATTCGCCTTTACCGGTTTTCTGGGTTATATCCTCGGACCTATTCTGAACACCTATCTGTCTGCCGGAATGGGTGACGTAATCGCTATGGCACTGGGCGGAACGGCGTTAGTGTTCTTCTGCTGCTCTGCATATGTGCTGACCACCCGCAAAGATATGTCGTTCCTCGGCGGTATGCTGATGGCGGGTATTGTGGTGGTGCTGATTGGTATGGTTGCTAATATCTTCCTGCAACTGCCTGCTCTGCATCTGGCGATCAGCGCGGTCTTCATTCTGATCTCCTCTGGCGCTATCTTGTTTGAAACCAGCAACATCATTCATGGCGGTGAGACGAACTATATTCGTGCCACGGTTAGCCTGTATGTTTCGCTGTACAACATCTTCGTCAGCCTGCTGAGCATTCTGGGCTTCGCTAGCCGCGATTAATCTCACCCGCTAACACTTTCATAGCCTCGCTTTATGCGGGGCTTTGTTTT
>ERZ1643249.2090-NODE-2090-length-19085-cov-17.728744_pt1 | contig 19085 bp, 17 predicted proteins | sample MGYA00579263_ERZ1643249 | MGnify/ENA primary metagenome ERZ1643249 (study PRJEB29033, sample SAMEA4952264) | chicken gut metagenome | biome: Broiler Chicken; feature: Gastrointestinal Tract; material: Caecum | place: Ireland | collected 2018 | study: Broiler... | reverse complement strand
CTTGGTGCCGCGCTGGCGGACGAGAATGTTGCCCGCGAGCACTTCCTGCCCGTCGGAACGCTTTACGCCGAGACGCTTCGCCTCGCTGTCGCGCCCGTTGTGGGAGGAGCCTGTTCCCTTTTTATGAGCAAATAAACTGATAAAAATCATTTTATTATCCTCCTGTGATTGTGTTACAGCGAGATCTTTTCGATCTTCACTGCGGTGAACGGCTGGCGATGGCCCTGCTTTTTGCGCTCGTTCTTCTTCGCTTTATACTTGAAAACGATGATCTTTTTGTACTTGTCCTGCGCTTCGACCTTGCCGCTGACCTTGACGGCCGCCGCATCCGCGCCGACTCTGATACCGTTTTCGTCGGAAACCATGACAGCTTTGAACTCGACCTGTGCGCCGACTTCCGCGTTCAGCTTTTCGACGCGCACGACGTCTCCTTCGCTGACGCGATACTGCTTGCTTCCGCTCTCGATGACCGCGTACATGACTTTTTACCTCCTCTTCCCAGTCTCGCCGTATACAGGCGGCGCACAAAACGCGCGCGCTTATAAAGCCCGCTCCGAGCGGCTCGAACTGTATGTTACCATGAAATGCCGCCGCCTGTCAAGCGTTTTTGACCGACGCGGCGCTTTTTTCTTTATAATATCGGGAGCGGGGGCGCGGCCGCGCCCGGCACGCTCACTTTTCGTAGACGCTGCGTTTGAGGATGCCTATGTACGGGAGATTGCGGTAGCGCTCCGCATAGTCCAGCCCGAACCCCACGACGAACTCGTCGGCGCAGTCGAAACCCTTGTAATCCGCTTCGATGGGGACGACGCGGCGGCTGTACTTATCCAGAAGGGCGCAGATCTTGACGGAGGCGGGCTTGCGGGAATACAGCATCCTTTTCAGATACGAGAGGGTGTAACCGGCGTCGATGATGTCTTCGACGATGATGACGTCTTTGCCCTCGATCTTGCGGTCGAGGTCTTTGAGCAGCTTGACCTCCCCGGAAGAGCGCGCGCCCGAACCGTAGGAAGAAATGGCGATGAAGTCCATCTCCACGGGAATGGTCATGGCGCGGAGAAGGTCTGCGTAAAACATGACGCTGCCTTTGAGAACGCCGACCATGAGCGGCGTCTTGCCCGCGTAATCTTTATCGAGCTGCGCCGCAAGCTCGGCGATGCGCGCCGCGAGCTGCTCTTTTGTGAACATGATGCTCTCTACGTCCTGATGCATTTCAAGTTTCTCCTTTGCGAATAAATTTCAGTATACAGGGCGAGGCGTTTTCCCCTACCCTGACCTTTTCGGAAATTTCCGCGCCGCAGACGGCGAACACTTCGCTGCCGCGGGCGAGGACGGGAAGCCCGTCGCGTTCCCTGCGGGGGATCTTTTTATCTGCCAGAAATTCTTTGAGTTTTTTGGTGCCGCCGCCGAACTTCGTGAACACGTCGCCCTCCCTGCGGGTGCGCAGAACGCAGCCCTCCGGCAGTTTTGCAACGTCTATCGTAAGCGTATCCTTCTGCCCGAAAACGGGGGTATCCGTGCGCGAAACGAGCAGGACGCCGCTGCCGAAAGCGAACGCGCCCTCCCCGAAGGGATACTCTTCCGCGGGCTTTTCCGCGGGGCGGAACACCGCCACCCTGCCGTACTCTCTTGCGGCGAGCACGCCCTGCGGCAGGCATACCGTTTTGCCGTTTTCCGCAAAAACGAGGGAATACGCCTCCTCGAAATTTGCGGAGGTGTAGTCCTTTTCCACCCCGAAACGGCGCAGCGCGAGCGCGCAGGCGCGCAGAAAGAGCGGGCGCGGCGCGGCGGCGTCGATAAAACAGACTTCGCCCTCCGTATAATATCTGCGGGCGAGGGAATACAGGTATTCGTCGTCCTCGCGCGCGGCGCGGGAGAAGGAATACAGCGCTTTATCGAGCGCGGGGAACTTTTCCCGCGCGGGGGCGAGCACCCCGCCGCGCAGAAAGTTGCGGGTATAGGACGGATCGGAATTGCTCTCGTCTTCCCGCCAGGCAAGCCCGTTCCGCGCAAGATAGGCGGAAATTTCCGCCTTCGTTACGCCGAGGAAGGGGCGCGCGACGCCCTTGCCGGAAAGGGCGGGGGCGAGCCGCTCCGCATCCGCGGGCAGAAAGCGCGCGGCGAGCTCTTCCGCGGGGATGAACGCGCGGATGCCGCCCGCGCCCGAGAGGGCGCAGCCGCGGAAGAGGTTGAACAGCACGCTCTCCGCATTGTCGCCCGCGTGATGGGCGGTGGCGACGATCTCCGCTTCCCCCTCCGCCAGCACCTGCAAAAAGGCTTTGAGGCGGAACAGGCGCGCTTCCTCCTCCGTTCCCCTGCCCGAAAGGCGGGCGAGGGCGGGGATATCCGCCGAAAACAGCGAGAGAGGAATGCCCTCCCGCGTGCACAGAGAACGCACGAAATCAGTGTCCGCGCGGGAACTCTCCCCGCGGATGCCGTGTTCGACGTTGAGCGCCGAGAGCGATATACCGTTGTTCTTCGCGTTCTCCTTCAGATAAAACAGCAGCGCGACGGAATCTCCGCCGCCCGACAGAGCGACGCACACGCGCCTGCCGCGGAGAAGGGACAGGTCGGCATTCATGCAGAGATTATACCACAAAAGCCGCGCATCGGCAACAAAAAAGCGGGAGGCGGGAGAAATTCAGTACAGCCTGCGGGGAAGGGGCGTCCCTGCCCGGCGGCGCAGGCGGAACAGCCTGCCTGCCACGCCCTCGCGGACACGCTGGTCGTAGACCGAATGCCCGAAATTGAACAGGTACGCCGCGATGCAGGCGACTGCCGCAAAGGGGAGATATTCTCCGCCGAACACCTCCGCGCACAGGAATACGGGCGCGAACAGGGTGTTCGTCGCCGCCCCGAACACGGCGGCGTAGCCGATGCAGGCGCAGACGGCGGGCGGAAGCCCGAGCACGGTGCCGAGCACGCTGCCCAGACAGGCGCCCGCGGCAAAAAAGGTGGTCACTTCTCCGCCCAGAAAGCCGACGGACAGCGTGACCGCCGTGAAGAGTATCTTGACGATCCAATCGTAAAAGAAGACGGCATCCCCGTTCAGCGCCGCCTGCACGAGGTTGGTGCCGAGGCCGGCGTACCTGCCGCCCGTGAGGAAGAGCAGGCAGGAGAGCAGCGCGCCCGCGAGGAGGGCGCGGAGCACGGGGTCCGGAAGTGCGGCGGAAAAGAACAGCGACGCATACTTGCGCGCGAGGCAGAACAGCAGCCCCGCGATGCCGCAGGCGGCGCCCAGCGCGAACACGCGCAGGACGGTGCTCACCGTAAGGGAGAGCGTGCAGGCGACCTGCGGGGAAAAGACGGCGCCGCCGCACAGCGACGCGGCGAAATATGCCGCAAAGGAGGCAAAGGCGGAAGCGGTGAGCGCGCGCAGGCGCATCCCGCCGACGACGGTGACTTCGAGCGCGAAACACACGGCGCAGGCGGGCGTGCCGAACAGCGCGGAAAAGCCCGCCGCCATGCCCGCGACGAGCAGGATGCGGGGCGCGCCCGCGAGGGGGACGCGCCTGCCGATGCCGCCGCCGATCGCGGCGCCGATCTGCACGGCGGCGCCTTCCCTGCCCACGCTGGCGCAGAAGAGGTGCGCGCTCCATGTGCCCGCGAACTGAAAAACGGCGTTGCGCAGCGGGAAAGTCCCCTGCCCGCGGGAGGCGCGGAAGGCAGCGCCCATGCCGATGCCGCCCCTGCCCCACCTGCGCAGCATCGCCGCGGTCAGGGCGCCGACGGCGGGCAGGAACCAGACGTACAGGGAAAAGCGCGCCGCGCCGAAAGAGGAGAAGAACTCCACTCCCCTGCCGAAAATGCCGACGGCGACGCCGATGCCCGTACCGGACAGGATGCCGAGCAGCGCATAGAGCAGCTGTTCCGCCGCCGCGTTGGGCGTATATGCCTCTCTCACCTTTTTGCGCCTCCGCTTGTAAGATACTTCCTATATTGTAGCCCTTTTGCGCATAAAAAGCAACCGTTCGCGCGCAGCCGCGCGCATATAAAAGAGGCTGCAGAAGCAAAGAAAGAGCGGATTTTTCGCCGCGAAACGTTGCGCGGCGGACAAAAATGTGATATAATCAATAAAAAACGCGGAGGCGCGCAAATGTTCAAACTCATACCCGCACTCAAAGACTACGTCTGGGGCGGAAACAGGCTGAAAACGCTGTACGGGCGCGAAGGCGGCGACAAGGTCGCCGAGAGCTGGGAGGTATCGGTGCATCCCGACGGGCCGAGCGGCATCGCGGGAGGCGGAACGCTGGCGGAATACCTCGCCGCCCGCCCCGAAGCGGCGGGCGCCGCGGGCGGGCTGCCCGTGCTCATCAAGTACATCGACGCGGCGCAGAACCTTTCCGTACAGGTACACCCCGACGACGCATTCGCGCGCAGGGAAGAGGGCGACAACGGAAAGACGGAGATGTGGTATGTAATCGGCGCGGAGGAAGGCGCGGGCATCTACTGCGGGTTCCGCAAAGATACGGATAAAGATGCCTTCCTCGCGAAGGTGCAGGACGGGAGCGTGCAGGAACTGCTCAACTTTATCCCCGTGAAGGCGGGCGACTGCTTCCTCATCGAGGCGGGCACCGTGCACGCCATCGGCGCCGGCTGCCTGATCTGCGAAGTGCAGCAGAGCAGCAACGTGACCTACCGCGTGTACGATTACGGCAGGCTGGTGAACGGCAAGCCGCGGCAGCTGCACCTCGACAAGGCGATGCGGGTGATCAATTTTTCCGCGTTCCGCGACCGCACGGGCAGCGGGAAAAAAGAGCCGGCGGGCGAAGGATGCGCCCTGCGGCACCTGACGCAGTGCAGGTATTTCCGCTGCCGCGAACTGACGCTCGGCGGAACGTTCGCGGAGCAGAACGGCGGCTCGTTCACCGCCATAGACTTCCTCTCCGGGGAAGGAGAGATAAACGGCGAACGCTTCCGCGCGGGAGACAGCTTCTTTATCCCCTGCGGAGAGAAGTTTGAAATAAAGGGAAAGGGGCTTGCCGTTCTGACGGACAGCCCGAAGGAGGAAACTGTATGAAATATTACGCGGGGCTGGATCTCGGCGGCACCTTTGTGAAGGGGGGCATCGTCGACGAGGAGGGAAACATTCTCGTCAAGGACAAGATACCCACGGGCAAAGAACGCCCCTACGAGGAGATCGCCAAAGACATGGCGGAACTTGCGGCGGAGCTCGCAAAGCGCGCGAACGTGCCCGCGGGCGCGCTCGCCGCGGCGGGCATCGGCTCGCCCGGGCTGATCGACAGCGGGAAAGGCATCGTCGTTTACAACAACAACCTCGGCTGGAAAAAGGCGGCGCTCGCCGCGGAGGTGAAAAAATACCTCGGCGTGCCCGTTTATGTGACCAACGACGCGAACGCGGCGGCGCTCGGCGAGAGCTTTGCCGGCGCGGCGAAGCAATACGGCTCGTCCATATTCGTCACCCTCGGCACCGGCGTGGGCGGCGGCATCATCATCGACGGAAAGCTGTTCGAGGGCAACCGCTCGGCGGGCGCGGAGATCGGGCATATGGTCATCCGCATGGGCGGCGAAAAATGCACCTGCGGGAGAAAGGGCTGCTTCGAGGCGTATGCCTCCGCGACCGCGCTCATCCGCCAGACGCAGAACGCCATGCGCAAGGCGCCCGAAAGCATACTGTGGAAGCTCGCCCCCACCCCCGAAGAGGTGGACGGCAAGACCGCCTTCGACGGACTGCGCGCGGGCGACAAGACCGCCGAAAAGGTGGTGAACGCGTACATAGGCTACCTCGCGGAGGGGCTGGCAAACCTCGCGAACATCTTCCGCCCCGAGGCCATCGTGCTGGGCGGCGGCGTGTGCGCGGAGGGCGAAACGCTGCTCGCGCCCCTGCGCCGCAAGATGAACAGGCTGGTGTACGCGGGCACCAAATACGCGCCCGTGCTGCTGCTGACAGCCAGCCTCGGAAACGATGCGGGACTCGTCGGCGCGGCGCGCTTCGCGCAGCAGCACTGACGGAACGCACAGACGAAAACGGGGGCGGGCCCTTTCGGGCCCGCCCCTCTTTTTATCCGGAAATGCGTGAAACGTATCGTTCAGAAGTGTATAAACAGCGACATGAAAGACAGCAGCAGGAAGAACGCCGCAAGCACCACGCCGAGGATCCCCAGCACGAAAAACGCCTTGTTCGGGTTGCCGTCTTTTTTGAATCCGGAAAGCCCTACCGCCGAAAGGACGATCGCCGGGATCCCCGTAAAGACGGACAGCATGAACTCAAATGCGATGGTGATATTGATCGGGAGAGGGATATAGCTCACGATCAGATAAAACAGAGCAAGCCCGAAGCCGACCGACGTAAGCACAGAACCGTCACTTTTCTTCCCGTGAAGCGAGGGGCGCGAAGCGCGCGCCGACGAATGCCGCGAGCGCCTGCGGGGAAAGGCGCATCTGCACCCCCACCCTGCCCGCGCTGACGTATATTTCCGGGAAGGAAAGCGCGCTTTCGTCTATGAACGTGCGGAAGCGCTTTTTCATGCCGACGGGCGAACAGCCGCCGTGGACATAGCCCGTGAGCGGCTCCAGCTCGCGCTGCTTTATCATGGCGACGGACTTCGCCCCCGCCGCCTTCGCCGCGCGCTTCAGGTCGAGCGAGGAGCAGACGGGCACGCAGAACACGCAGTGCTCGCCCTTGTCCGTTGCGGTGACGAGCGTCTTGAACACGGCGTTCGCGTCTTCGCCGAGCAGGGCGGCGACCTGTTCGCCGTCGGTCACGGAAGGGTCATAGGTGAATCCTTCATAGCCTGTCTTTTTTGCGTCGAGAAGGCGCATCGCATTGGTCTTGTCTTTTTTGTCCATTTTTCCGTCTCCGCGGTTTTTTCCGCCCGATTATACCACGCAGAGAGAAAAAAGGCAAGGAAAAGCGGAGGGGCGCCGGGGCAAAGCGTGAAACGCCTTTACTCCACCGTGACGCTCTTTGCGAGATTTTTGGGGCGGTCGGGGTCGAGCCCGCGCAGAAGGCAGAGGCGGCAGGCGAAATACTGCAAAGGGATGACGGAAACGGCGGGCATCAGCCGCTCGCAGACGGAGGGCAGGCGCACGGAAAAATCTGCAAAGGACTGCGAAAACGCCTCTTCGTACTGCGAAAACAGCGCGACGCGCGCGCCGCGCGCCTTTACTTCGGCGACCGCGCCCGCCATCTTCGGCAGCAGCGCGCGGGACGTGGAGAGGGCGAGCACGGGGAAGCCCTCCCCCACCAGCGCGAGCGGGCCGTGTTTGAGTTCCCCCGCGGGCAGGCCTTCCGAAAAGACGCGCGCGATCTCCTTTACTTTGAGCGCGCCCTCCGCCGCGGTGCGCGCCTCCGCTCCCCTGCCCAGAAAGAACAGGGCGGGGCGCTCCGCAAACGCTTCCGCGATGCGCGATACGGCGGGAAAACAGGAAAAGGCGGCGTCTGCCGCCTCGGGCAGGCCGTGAAGTTCGCCGAAATATGCGGGAAAGACGCCGCGGCGGAAAAAGCAGAGCTGCGCGGCGAGGCAGTACAGGCAGAGCAGCTGGCAGTTGTAGCTCTTCGTAGCGGCGACGGCGACTTCCTGCCCCGCGCGCATGACGACGGCATAGTCTGCCGCGAAGGCGAGGGAAGAGTGCCCGACGTTGGTCACGGCGATCACATACGCGCCCCTGCCGCGCGCGAGGCGCACCGCTTCGAGGGTGTCTGCCGTTTCTCCGCTCTGGCTGACGGCGACGACGAGGTCGCCCGCCTCCACGGGCGGGTCGCGGTAGCGGAATTCGGAGGAGCAGAAGCAGAGAACGGGCACGCGCGCCTCCGCTTCGGCGATATCCTTGAAGGCGAGCGCGGCGTGCAGGGCGGTGCCGCAGGCGACGGCAAAGACGTGCTTTGCCCCGCGCATGGCGCGGGCGCAGGGCGCAAAATCCAGACGGCGCAGCCCGCCCAGCGTGCGGGCGAGCGCGGAGGGGATCTCCGCGATCTCGCGCTCCATATAGCTGCCCTGCTGCGGTGCGCCGGATACGGGGGAGGCGTCCGCACGCACGAACGTTTTCGGGATCTCTCTGCCCGAAGCATCGCAGAAAGAGAGGCTTCCGCCGCGGATGCGGATAAACTCTCCCTCTTCCGCGGGGCAGAACCACGCATCCCCGCCGAGCGCGGGGACGTCGCTGCATACATACGGGCAGCCGCCCGCATACCCCGCGACGAGCGGGCTACCGCGGCGTGCGCAGACGACCTCGCCGGGAAAATCGGCGCAGAGCACGGCGATCGCGTACGCGCCCTGCAGCCGCGCGCAGGCGGCGACGACCGCCGCAAAAAAATCTCCCTCGTAACAGCGGGCGATGAGGCGGACGATGACTTCGCTGTCCGTATCCGAAACGAAGGTCTCCCCGCGGGCGGCGAGTTCCGCTTTCAGCTGCGCGTAATTTTCCGCGATGCCGTTATGCACGAGCGCGAATTTGCCGCACAGGTGCGGGTGGGCGTTCACGTCGGTGGGCGCGCCGTGCGTCGCCCACCGCGTATGCCCGATGCCCGTATCCCCGGGGAGCGGCGGCCCGTTCAGATTGCTCACGCCGCCCGCGCGCTTGCGGACGGAAAAATTTCCGCCGCAGAGCAGGGCGATGCCCGCGGAATCGTAGCCGCGGTATTCGAGACGGGAAAGGGCGGACAGCAGTTTTTCGTAACAGCCTTCCTTCGCGTAACAGGCGACGATGCCGCACATACCCTACTCCTCCTCCGAAAGCACGGCGCGGCGCACCCCTTCCGCCGCCGCGGAGGCGGCGCGCGCCGTTTCCGCCTCGGCGAAGATGCGGACGACCGGTTCGGTGCCGGACGCGCGCACGACCAGACGCGCGACCTTTCCGCTCTCCCGCGCGACGGCGGCGCGCACCCCCTCGCTGCCCAGCGTGCGCACCTTGTCGCGCACGCGGACGCTGACGTTGCACTGCGGCAGCAGGCGGATATCCGCCAGCACGGAGAGGGGCGCGCTCTCGATGAGGCGGGCGAGCCGCACGGAGGTGAGGATGCCGTCTCCCGTGGTGGAAAAAGCGGAAAGGATGACGTGCCCCGACTGTTCTCCCCCTACCGCGGCGCCCGTCCTGCGCATACATTCGGACACATAGCGGTCGCCTACGTCGGTGCGCAAAAGGCGGATACCGCGCGCGGCGAGCCACCGCTCGGCGCCCGTGTTCGTGTGCGAAGTGCCGACGGCGATGCCCTGCGGGAGCGCGCCCGACTCTGCGAGGTCTGCCGCGAGGATGCAGAGGATGCGGTCGCCGTCCACGATCTCCCCCTTTTCGTCGGCGGCGATGAGGCGGTCGGCGTCGCCGTCGTATGCGAAGCCCGCGTCCGCGCCCGTTTCGCGCACGATGCGCGCCAGCGCCGCTGGATGCAGGGCGCCGCAGCCGCCGTTGATCTTTCTGCCGTCCCTGCTCCTGCCGACGGCGACGACCTGCGCGCCCAGACGGCCGAATACGCGCGGCGCAAACTCCCCTGCCGCGCCGTTGGCGCAGTCCACGACGAATTTTTTGCCAGCGAGCGGCACCCCGCAGGAGACGAGGTGATCGGCATACGCGCCGCGGCGGGGCAGCCTGCGGCACCTGCCGCAGGAAAGGGCGGAGGCGAAGGCGTACCCGTCGAAGTAACGTTCGGCGCGCTCTTCCGACTTTTCCCCGAGTTTGAAGCCGTGCGCGTCGAATACTTTCAGACCGTTGTAGGCGGGAGGATTGTGCGAGGCGCTGACCATGACGCCGAAATCCGCCTTGCAGCGGCGGACGAAAAAGGCGACCGCCGCCGTAGGCAGGACGCCGCCGGCGAGCACGCTGCCGCCGCCCGCCGTTACCCCCGCGGACAGGGCGAGGGCGAGCATATCCGAAGAGGTGCGCGTATCCTGCCCCACGACGACGAGAGGGCGTTTTTTCAGCCTGCACAGCGCGTTGCCGAGAGCGAACGCCGTGCGCGCCGTCAGCTCTTCTCCCGCGACACCGCGGATGCCGTCCGTACCGAAATATTTACTCATCTTTCCCCTCCGCGTACCGCTCCGCGAGCTTTTTATCGCAGCTCTGGCGGCTCCTGCCGATGACGAAGGAGTGCGGCGGGACGGAGCGGGTAACGGTCGTACCCGCGGCTATGTAGCTGCCCTCGCCGATCTCGACGGGCGCGACGAGGTTGACGTTGCTGCCGATAAAACAGTTTTTGCCCACGACGGTGCGGCTCTTTTTTTTGCCGTCGTAGTTGCAGAACACCACCCCGCAGCCGATGTTGCAGTTCTCCCCGATCTCCGCGTCGCCCACATAGGTCAGGTGCGCGATCTTCGTGCCGCTGCCGATGCGCGCGTTTTTGATCTCGACGAAATTCCCGATGCGGCAGTTTTCCCCGACCTGCGCGCCCGGGCGCAGATGCGCGAACGGCCCCACTTTACAGCCCGCGCCCACCTTCGCGCCCTCGAGCACGCTGGACGTGAGTTCGCAGTTTTTGCCCGCCTCGCTGTTTTGCACGACGTTGCCCGGGTACAGGACGCAGCCTTCCCCGATATCGCTCTCGCCGAGCACGGCGTTGCAGGGATAGATCAGCGCGCCGCGCCCGACGTGCGCGCGCTCCGACAAAGTGACCGTAGCCGGCGAAATGACCCTGTATTCCATCTGTACCTCCTTTCCCGAAAAAAGAAAATCAGTACCATCGTATGCGGAAACGGGAGAAAAGGTACGAAAAAACCGCTTTCCGGCAAAAAAGCGGGCGGGACGGTTGCCTTTTTGCGCGTTCGCTGCTATACTGAAAAGCATGGAACGGACAAGACTGATCTTTATAAACGGGGCGCCTGGCACGGGAAAGAGCGCCGTTTCGCGCGCATTGCAGAAAATGCTGCCCGACTGCGCCCTGCTCGACGGCGACGACGTATGGAACCTGCGCCCCTTCCGCGTGACGGAAAAAAGCAAGGAGCTCGCCTTCGCCAATATGAGCGCGGTGCTGAAGAACTACCTCGCCAGCGGGCTCGCGCGGAACGTCGTGTTCTGCTGGGTGATGCACGAGCGGCGGATCGCGGAAGAACTGCTGCGCCGCATCGGGCATACGGGCGGGTTCTCCCTCTTCACGCTGACCTGCGAAGAGGAGGAATTAAAGCGGCGCATCCTCGAGGGGGAAAGAAGCGGCGCGCGCAGGAAAGGCGGACCGGCGCTCGCCCTCGAACGCGCGCGGCAGGTGCGGGAAAATTTTCCGCAGGCGGCGGACACGGCGGGAAAAACGCCGCAAACGTGCGCGCGGGAGATCGCAGACATTCTGTTTTCTTCGGATGCGGAGATACGGTATTTCTCCGACCTGCCGCCGGAAGCGAAGATGATACGCGAAGAGGTGTTCGTGCGGGAACAGGGCTTTTTGTCGGAATTTGACGAGAAGGACGGCGAGGCGGCGCACGCCGTGCTGTATTACCGCGGCGAACCGGCAGGCACCTGCCGCTTTTTTGCGGACGGGGATGCAGTGCGCGTCGGGAGATTCGCGCTGCTGCCGCCCTTCCGCGGATGCGGGCTGGGGCTGTTCCTGCTGAACGGCACGCTGCGCGAAATACGGGCGCGCGGCGGGAAGCGCGCCGTGCTGGACGCACAGGCGCGTGCCGCGGGATTTTACGAAAAGGCGGGCTTTTGCACCTGCGGCGAACCCTTCGACGAGGAGGGCTGCCCGCACATCCGCATGGAGAAAGACCTGACGGATCATGCGGAACGGACGCACTGAAAACGGAAACAAGAGAAGAAAAAGCCCCCGCGGGCGGCGCAAACGCCGCCCGCGGGGGCTTTGTTCGGACAAAATTTTCCGCGGAAGGAGTTCCTTCCGCGCCCTCAATACAGCAGTTTCGCCGTGTCCGGCAGGGTCAGGACGGGATTGTTGTCGCCGCGGACGGTGAAATGCTCTTCGTGAAAGGTCTTGTGCGGGATCATGTATACGCGCTTGCCGCGCCACTCGCCCTGCACGAGGTGCGAAAAGCGGCGCGCGGAGAGTATATACGCGAACAGGCCCGCGTTCAGCTCGACGATGACGTTTTCGTACCCCTCCGCAAAGCATTTTTTTATGGCGATCTGTATGCGGAAGGCGAGGTAGGAATCGGACAGCACCGCGCCCGTGCCCTTGCAGTAAGGGCATCTTTTCGTCAGAATGGAGACGTTGTCGCTCTTCACCTTTTTGCGGGTGAAGGAGACCATGCCGAGGTCGGACATGGCGTACACGCTGCACTTGGCGCGGTCTTCCCGCAGGCAGTTTTCCAGTTCGGCGACGACGGCGGCGCGGTGCTGCGCGCTCTCCATGTCGATAAAGTCGACGACGACGATGCCGCCGATGTTGCGCAGGCGCACCTGCCGCGCGATCTCGCGGGCGGCGAGCAGGTTGGTGGAGAATACCGTGTCTTCCAGCCCGGAATCGCCGGTGAATTTGCCCGTGTTCACGTCGATCGCGGTGAGCGCCTCCGTGCGGTCGAATACAAGATAGGCGCCGCTCGCGAGCGGTACGCGGGAACTGATGAGCCGGTAGACCTGCTCTTCCAGCCCGAAATACTCGAACATTTCGCGCGCTCCCCGGTAAGGGACGAGTTTGCCCTTCCAGCGGGTGCGGCGCAGCGCCGCCGCGACGCGGCGGTATGCGGCTTCGTCGCCGATATAGATATTGGCGATGCCCGCCAGGTCGAAATCGCGCAGCAGGCGCACATGCACGTCGGCATCGCGGTAGACGAGGTCGCCCACAGACGCGCTTTCGTACGCTTCGAGCGCGGCGGCGTACAGCCCGCGCAGATACCGCGCCTCCGTACGCAGCTCCGCAAAGGGCACGTTCAGCGCGTTGGTGCGCATGACGAACCCGCCGCCCTCCGCAGCAAGTTTCCCCGCCGTGCGCAGGAGCTGCGCGCGCTCCTCTTCGCCCGTGATCTTGCGGGAGACGGCACAGAAATCGGAGGTGGGCAGGAAGATGAGGTTCTTCCCCACAAAAGAGAGGCACATGGACAGCCTCGCGCCCTTCGTGCCGATGGGAGATTTTGCGACCTGCACCATCACTTCGTCGCCCGGCTTTACGTTGAGCGTGCGGTCTGCGGGCGCGATGTCTGCCTCGGCGGGGATATCCCCCGCATAGAGATAGCCGTTCTTCTCCTGCCCGAAGGCGACGAATGCCGCCTGCATACCGTCAAGCACGTTGACGACCCGGCCCTTGTAAATGTTGCCGGAGATCTCGCTCGTACTGTTGGTGTCAAGGTGAAATTCGACAAGGTTACCGCCCTCGGCGACCGCCGCAAAGCAGTCTTCGCCGAAGTAGTCAAAAAACATATCCTTCTGCATATATCCCGGATCGTGCCGCGCGCAAGCGGGCGGCCTTATAAAATAGTACGGAAACGGAAGCGATTTTCACGTCGCTTTCTTTATTTTACCACAAAAAAAGCCGCATTGCAATAGTCGGATCGAATTTTATTCCGGAATTTCCGTATTTTCGGGATTTTCCGCCGTCAGACAGGCGGAGATCGGGGCATAGATGCTCACAAAGGCGAGCGCGTCGCAGAATTCGCGCTGGGTCAGCGTGCAGACATACTCCCCTTCCGCCGAAAAAAGGTCGAACTCGGCGAGGGTGCCGCGTTCGAGAAAGGCGAGGGCGCGCTTTACGGGAACGTTTTCCGAAAGGGCGATCTTGCGGACGGGCGCGCCGCGGGCGAGCTCGCGGGAAAGATCGAAACGGATGCGCTCGTAGCGGCAGTCTTTCGTGCCGAGGCCGCCGAGCAGCAAAAAGAGCGCGAAGAAGAGCAGCGACGGGTTGGGCGTGAAGAACAGGCTCGCGGCAAACAGACCCAGAAAGACGGCGCCGAAGACTTTGCCGACGGCCGAGGAGAGCACGCGGGCAAACTTTTCCCCTTTCTTTTTCGCGGCGAGGCACCAGAGCACCCTGCCGCCGTCGAGCGGATAGGCGGGCAGAAGGTTGACGGCGGCGAGCGCCGCGGATGCGTAACAGGCGACGTCTGTATACGGGTACGTTTCGGGGAAAAGCCACCACAGCGCCACGAACGCGGCGGCGCAGACGGCGTTCACGGCGGGCCCGGCGAGAGCGAGGCGCACTTCGTCCGCGAGGGAGATGCCGTCGATGCTGCCTTCGGCGACGGCGCCGCAGGGGAGCAGCCGCAGCCTGTTCAGGCGGCAGCCGATGCGCGCGGCGTAAAAGGCGTGGCCGCTTTCGTGGAGGAGCGCCGCGGCGGTGACGGAGAGAAAGACGAAAAACCTGCCCGTCAGGAGAAAGTATGCCCCGAGCGCGAAAAAGAGCGGGTGCACGGAGACCGTGACCCGCCCTTGCCTGCCCTCCTTTGCCGCAGGCGCGCCTTTCTTCCGCCTGCGCGCGGAAAGCTGCTTAAACATTCCAGACGATGTCGTTGTTTTCGTTCACCGTATACGAGCGGATGAGCGAACCTGCGTCGTACATGGCGACGGACACGGGGGCGGCGCCGTCGGAATACCCGACGGGAATGGTGGAAAACACCGTTTCGCCGACGGCGGGATACGCGTGCGTAAGGCCGGATATGACGGTGGTGAAGGAGGTGGTGTGTTCCACTTCCACCGTATACGTTCCGTTGTTTTCGGCGACGCTCTGCACGACGCCGCCGTAGGGCGCATACACGCTGCACTGCGCGGTGAAGGTCAGTTCGCCCGTTTCGGCGACGGTGCAGACGACGTTCGCGTCAGAGACGACGGAACCGAGTTCGAGTTCGGAATAGGTGCGGTCGTCCACCGCGGCGGCGGGCGTATCCTCCTCGATCAGCCCCCTGAAAAAGGTGTTGATGGCGCTGTTCTCCCAGAAGAGATTGGTCAGCAGGATGGTCGCGCAGAGGGCGCACACGGCGATAAATTCGGCGATGAGCACCTTCCCCTCCAAAAATTTGCGGCGGGGCTTTTCGGGATACCCTTCGGGGACGCCGTAATCGACGACGTTTTCCCCCTCGGCGACGCGCTCCTCTTCCGCCCGCTCTTCCGCGGGAGTTTCCAGCCGCTCGTTCACCGCCTCCACCGCCTGCTCCTTCAGCTCCTCGGGCGCGCGGCGCTTTTTGCCGCGCTTTTTCGTCACGTTCAGTGTACTGACGGGGATCTCGAGCATCTCCGCGTAGTCGATGGTTTCACTCATTGCAGTTTCCTCCGTTTTTTGCTGTCTGTGCTCTCATTGTATGCGGCGCAAAGTTTTTTCAGAACGCAAAAGCGAAAAAAAGTTAAAATTCTTGCACCTTTTTTCAATTTAAGGTATAATAAATAGAAAAAACGCGCGCGGGACGCGCGCACGCGAGGAAACCATGAAGATATCCGGGATCTTTGAAAAGAAGAAGGCGCTGCTCTCCTTCGAGATATTCCCGCCCAAGCCGACGGCGGACGCCGCGGCGGTAAACGGCACCATCGCGGAGCTTGCCGCGCTGCGCCCCGACTATATATCCGTCACATGCAGCGCGGGCGGCTCGGGGAACGCGCGCACCTGCGAGATCGCGCAGACGGTGCGCGCCTGCGGCGTCGAACCGCTGGCGCACGTCACCTGCATCCACGCGGGAAGGGAGAGCGTGCGCGGCACGCTCGACGGGCTGAAAGACGCCGGCATCGAGAACGTGCTCGCGCTGCGCGGCGACCGCATCGCGGGGGCGGAGGAGAGCGCGGATTTTGCACACGCCTCCGACCTCGTGCGCTTTATCCGCGCGGGCTGGGACTTCGACATCGCCGCGGCGTGCTACCCCGAAGGCCACCCCGAAAGCCCCGACCTGCCTGCGGATATCCGCCACCTGAAAGAAAAGGTGGACGCCGGCGCGACGCACCTCAATACGCAGCTGTTTTTCGACGACGAAGATTTTTTCCGCTTCCGCGACCTGCTTGCCGCAGCGGGCATCGCGGTGCCCGTGCAGGCGGGCATCATGCCGCTGGTAAAAAAGAGCCATGTAGACCGCATCATCGCCCTTTCCGGCGCGAAGATACCGGCGCGGCTCTCCCGCATGATCTCCCGCTTTTACGACAAGCCGGAGGCGCTGGCGGAGGCGGGCATCGCCTACGCGACGGAACAGGCGATCGACCTGCTTTCGGCGGGGGTGCGCGGCGTGCATCTGTATGTGATGAACAACGCCGCGGTGGCCAAGAGGATAGCGGGCGCGCTCGCGCCCGTGCTCGCAGAGATAAACGGAGGCGGCGATGCAGGTAGACCGTGAAGAATTTTTGCGCTATCTCGGCTGGAAAGGGCAGGAAACGGACGATACGTTCACGCAGAAACTCGACGAAGCGGCAAAGCACGCCCTCGGGGCGAGCGAGCCGCGCTCGGCGGTGCGCAGGTTCGCGCTCACGCGGGAGTTCGCCCTCGCGGGGACGGGCTTGGTACTCGAAGGCAAGGACATCCGCGCACACCTTGCGGGGTGCTCCGCCGTGTTCCTCATGGCGGCGACGATAGGTTCCGCGCCCGAACGCGAGCTGATGCGGCTGATGCGCGCGAGCACGCACGCCGCCCTGCTCTTCGACACGGCGTGCAGCTGCGTAATCGAGAGCTACTGCGACGACATATGCGCCGACCTGCAGCAAGGCTGCCCTACCCTGCTGACGCCGCGCTTTTCCTGCGGGTACGGAGATTTTCCCCTGCAGGCGCAGCGGGAGATCTGCGCGCTGCTGCGCACCGACGCGCGGCTGGGACTGTGCTGCGACGAGAGTTTCCTGCTGACGCCGCGCAAGTCGGTGACGGCGGTCATCGGCATAACGGATATCCCCTATTCCCCCGAAAAGGCGCCCGTCCGCTGCGGGCATAAATGCGCCGCGTGCGGCAACGCGGGCTGCGCCTTCCGCAAAACGGAGTAAACGCTTATGGATTTCAGAACTTTTTTACGGGACAGGATCGTAGTTTCGGACGGCGCCTTCGGAACGCTGCTGCAGCAGCGCACGCACGGCGCGGGCACGCTGCCCGAACGGCTCAATACCGAAGACCCGCAGGCCGTCGCCTCCATCCACCGCGCCTACCTCGCCGCGGGGGCGGACATGATATCGGCGAATACCTTCGGAGCGAACGAAAGGAAAACAGGCTCGCGCGGGCTTTCGCAAAAGCTCGTCCGCGCGGGCATAGACCTCGCGCGAAGGGAAGCGGGCGATAAATTCGTTGCGCTCGACATCGGCCCCATAGGGCAGCTGCTCGAGCCGATGGGCAGCCTCACCTTCGACGAGGCGTACGGCATCTTCGCGCGCATGATCGAGGCGGGAAAGGGAGCGGACGTCATCCTCTTCGAGACGATGGCTGACCTGCAGGAACTGCGCGCGGCGCTGCTCGCGGCGCGGGAAACGAGCGATTTGCCCGTTCTCTGTTCCATGACCTTTGAAAAAAACGGCAGGACGTTTGCGGGCTGCGACCCCGTCTGCTATGCGCTGACCGCCTCCCCCCTTGCGGACGCGGTGGGCGTGAACTGTTCGCTCGGCCCCGCCGCGCTGCTGCCGACGGTACGCAAGATCCTCGAAAACACCGATAAACCCGTCATCGTGCAGGCGAACGCGGGTCTGCCCGACGCGCAGATGCGCTATGACGTGGGCGCGGAAGAATTTGCAGAAACGTATGAAACCTTTGTGCGCGAGGGCGTGCGCATCATCGGCGGCTGCTGCGGGACGACGCCCGAATATATCCGCAGGCTGCGCGCACTCGCGGACGCGAACAAGCCGTTTTTCCCCGTCCGCACGCCCCGCCCCTGCGTATGTTCGGCGTCGAAAGCCGTATATACGGACAGCGTGCGCGTTATCGGCGAGCGAATCAACCCGACGGGCAAAAAGGCGATGAAAGAGGCGCTGCGGGCGGAAGATTACGGATATATGCAGGCGCAGGCGCTCGAACAGACGGACGCCGGCGCAGACATCCTCGACGTGAACGCGGGGCTGCCGGAAATCGACGAAAAAGAGGCGCTCTGCAAGGTGATAAAGGCCGTGCAGGCGGTGTGCGACGCGCCGCTGCAGATCGACTGCGGCAAGGCGGACGCCATCGAAGCGGCGCTGCGCGTCTGCTGCGGGAAAGCGATCGTCAATTCGGTGAACGGAGAGGAGCGCTCTCTGCGCGCGATCCTCCCCGTCGTGAAAAAGTACGGCGCCGCCGTGGTCGGGCTGACGGTAGACGAGCACGGCGTTCCGAAAACGGCGCGGGCGCGCATGAAGATCGCCGAAAAGATCATAAAGGCGTGCGACGCCTGCGGCATACCGCGCACGGACATCTATATCGACTGCCTGACGCTGACGGCGAGCGCGGAGCAGGGACAGGCGGAAGAGACGCTCAAAGCGCTCTCCGCCGTAAAAAAGAAATACGGCGTGCGCACCGTTCTGGGCGTGAGCAACATCTCCTTCGGGCTGCCCTGCCGCTCCTTCGTGAACACTTCCTTCCTGACGGCGGCGCTGTTCGCGGGGCTGGACTGCCCCATCCTCAACCCCAACGCGCCCGAAAACATGGCGGCCGTCGCCGCCTTCCGCGCGCTTTCCGGACAGGATAAAAACTGCGCGGAGTACGTGGAGAAATACGGAGGGGCGCAGGCGGCGCTCTCCCTTTCCGCGGGCGCGGCCGCGCAGCCTGCGGGCGGGGAAGAACGGGAGGATATTTCACGCGCCATAAAAAAGGGAATGAATACCGCCGGCGAGATCGCCGCGAAGATGCTGGAGAGCATCCCTCCCCTCGAGCTCATCGACGCGTACCTCATCCCCGCGCTGAACGAAGTGGGCGACGCCTACGAAAAGGGAACGCTCTTCCTGCCGCAGCTGATCGCCGCGGCGGAGAGCGCGAAACTGTGCTTCGACGAAGTGAAAAAGCGGCTGCCCGCGGGCGCCGCGGAGCGCGGAAAGATCGTGCTGGCGACGGTAAAGGGCGACGTGCACGATATCGGAAAGAATATCGCCAAAACGGTGCTGGAAAACTACGGCTATACGGTGATCGACCTCGGCAAAAACGTGCCGCCAGAAGAGATCGCGGCGCGCTGCGAGAGGGACGGCATCCGGCTGTGCGGGCTTTCCGCGCTGATGACGACGACGGTGCCGGCGATGGAGGAGACGATACGGCTGCTGCGGGAGCGCTGCCCTGCCTGCCGCGTGATGGTGGGCGGCGCCGTGCTCAACGAGGACTACGCGCGCAGGATCGGCGCGGACTGGTACTGCAA
>ERZ1643249.2089-NODE-2089-length-19087-cov-4.293453_pt1 | contig 19087 bp, 22 predicted proteins | sample MGYA00579263_ERZ1643249 | MGnify/ENA primary metagenome ERZ1643249 (study PRJEB29033, sample SAMEA4952264) | chicken gut metagenome | biome: Broiler Chicken; feature: Gastrointestinal Tract; material: Caecum | place: Ireland | collected 2018 | study: Broiler... | reverse complement strand
ATGCTTTTAGTGATGGTGATAGACAAAGAGGAAGAAATCAAGAAAAAGTAATAGAAGCTATTATAAATAAAGTTACTGAATCTAAAGATATAAATACTTATCTAAATCTTGTATCAACACTAGAAAATAGTTTCCAAACTAATATGAGTAAAGATAACATTCAAGAAATAATTAATAAACAAATAGAAAATAACTATAAATGGAATATTACATCAATAGATGTAAATGGCTATGATCATATGGATTATACATATTCATATCCATGGCAAAAACTATATGTAATGCAAGTAGATACTGATAGCTTAAATAAAGCTAAAATAGAAATAAATAATGCTTTAAATGAAAATTAAAGAATTCCTTAATAATTGGGAATTCTTTTTCTAGATTCTAACATAATTTTCATTTATCAAAAGCAAAAACTTACAAAAAGCAAACTATAGAGTTTTTGCTTTTTGTATGTTATAATACAATAGTTAATTAAATTATTTGGAGAGGGATAAATATGAATATAAGACAAAAAATAGAAAACTATACACCTTTTAATGAACAAGAAGAAAAAGACAAGAAATAATTTTTAAAATTTATTGATACTTTTGATGATGTTTTAACTAGAGATAATACTTTTGGACATTTTACTGCATCTGCTTTTGTAGTAAATAAAGAAAGAAATAAAATGATAGTTGTTTATCATATAATTAATGATGATTGGATTTATCCAGGAGGACATGCTGATGGAGAAGAAAACTTTTTATCAGTTGCAATTCGTGAAGTTGAAGAAGAAACAGGATTAAAGGCAAAAATTTTAGATAACAATATATATTCAATTCAATCTTTACCTATAAAAGGTCATATAAAGCATCTTCATTTAGACATTTTATATATAATGGAAGCTGATGATAAAATTCCATTAATATATAGGGAAGACGAATCAAAAGGTGTAAAATGGATTCCATTTGAAGAAGCTGACAAAGAATCAATGTGTGATTTTATAATACCAATCCATAAAAAATTAATCAAGAAATTAACATCAAAATAAAGATGATTACATTTCAATCTCGTAAAATCATCTTTTTCTTTATCAAATATTTTATTTTTATAAATTCAATAAATTTACTTCTAAAATAGAAGACAAAATATTAATAAAATTAATAAAACCTACTATAGATGAAAATATCATGTATCCTGAAGAAAGAAAACTTTTCTATGTTGCCTTAACTAGGACTAAAAATAAAGTATATATTGTATGTCCAAAATCTAAAATTTCTTCTTTTGTTAAAGAAATATCTTATAATAAAAATGTTTATATTTATAACAAAAAAATATAAAATAATCATTTATATTTTTTTGTTAATCTCTTATAACCTATACTATATATAATAGAACCAACACTAGCTCCTATTGTATCAATAATAACATCAATAAACTGCCCTGTTCTACCATTTATAAATGTTTGATGATATTCATCACTACATGCATATATAAAACAAAAAATAATAGATATTAATATTACATATCTTAAATTAAATTTATTAAAACTCATAAAAAAAACCATAAATAATATACTAAGTATAAAATATAGACTAAAATGAGCTAGTTTTCTAATAGGAAGATTAAGTACATTAACAATATCTTCCTTTTTATTATCACTAATACTACTATTACTAACATCTATAGCCTTATCTACAACAACACTAACTACCTCTTTACTATCCCCATTAGATTCATAAGTATCCATACTAGAAAAATAAAATATAACTATTAACCAGATAATAATTAATAACATTAATAATATTGTTTTCTTATTCATCAAACACCCTTCCTACAACAAAATTAAGATAAAGTATTTTACCATATCTTAATCCCTACTAAACAAATCCCTTGTATAAATTTTATCTTTTATATTCATAATATTATCATCTAATCTATTTACAACAATTATATCAGATATATTTTTAAATAGTTCTAAATCATTTATAACCTTACTATTAAAGAAAGTGGATTCCTTTAAAGTTGGTTCGTAAACAATAACTTCTATTCCTTTAGCTTTTATTCTTTTCATAACACCTTGAATAGCACTTGCCCTAAAATTATCAGACCCTGATTTCATCGTTAATCTATAAATACCAACTACTTTAGGATTTTTCTTTAAAATCATATTAGCAATATGGTCTTTCCTAGTTCTATTAGACTCTACTATTGCACTAATAATATTTTCTGGTACATCTTTGTAATTAGCTTTTAATTGTTTACTATCTTTAGGAAGACAATATCCACCAAAACCAAAAGATGGATTATTATAATGGTTTCCAATTCTAGGATCTAAACATACTCCATCAATAATGTCTTTAGTATTTAATCCTTTTACTTCAGCATAAGTATCTAACTCATTAAAATATGCAACTCTAAGAGCTAAATAAGTATTAGCAAATAATTTTACAGCTTCTGCTTCTGTAGAATCCATATATTTAATTATTACATTATCTTTTAAACAATTTTCTTTTAATAAATTAGCAAATTTTTCTGCTCTCTTACTTTTTTCACCAACAATAATTCTAGAAGGATATAAATTATCATATAAAGCCTTTCCTTCTCTTAAAAATTCAGGACTAAACATAATATTACTAATATGATACTTATCTTTCATTGACTTAATAAAACCAACTGGTACTGTTGACTTTACTACCATGGTAGTATCAATATTCATTGATATAACTTTTTTTATAATATCTTCTACTGATGAAGTATCAAAATAATTTTTTTCAGAATCATAATTAGTAGGTGTACTAATAATAACAAATTCTGCTTTATTAAAAGCTTCTTTATAATCTAATGTTGCTTTTAAATTTAATTCTTTATCTTTAAAATATTTTTCTATATATTCATCTTGTATAGGACTGATTCTACTATTAATTTTTTCTATTTTTTCTGGTATTATATCTAAAGCAATAACCTCATTATTTTGTGCTAATAAAGTTGCTAAAGACAACCCTACATATCCTGTTCCTGCTACTGCAATTTTCATAAAATTTTCCTCCTCATTCTTATTTTCTAATAATTTAGTATTTAAAATAACTAGAACTATTTTTCAATGTTAAATATTTAGAATCCTTCTCACTAGTAATAGGAGTCTCTATTCCATAAAAAGAAAACATTCCATTCCAATCAATATCTAAATCTGGATCATTCCATAAAATTCCACCTTCTAACTCAGGTGCATAATCATTATCAATTAAATATTGAAAAATAGTATCATCTTCTAAACTGATAAATCCATGAGCAAATCCACGAGGCACAAACAATTGTCTATTATTATCTGGTGTTAAAAGTACACTAATACTTTTTCCATAACTAGGAGAACCAACTCTTATATCTACCACTACATCAATAGCAGCACCTTGAATAACTTCAACAATCTTAGCTTGGCACTTAGGTGACTTTTGAAAATGAAGTCCTCTTACTACACCCTTAGAACTTTTACTACGATTAGCTTGTACTACTTTTTCAAATTTTATTTCTAATTTTTCTAAATCACTTTGAATAAAATATGGACTAAAATAACCTCTATCATCTCCAAAACGATCTGGTTCTAAAATATAACAATCTTGTAGTTTAGTTTCAATCTTTTTTAACATGACTTATAACCATCCCTATATGCAGACTTATATTCTCCTGATAAAATATTATCAATCCATTCTATGTTTTCTAAATACCAATTTACAGTTTCTTTTATCCCTGTTTCGAAATCATAAGTTCTAGTCCAACCTAATTCATTTTCTATTTTAGAAGAATCAATTGCATATCTTAAATCATGACCTTTTCTATCTGTTACAAAAGTAATTAATTCTTCAGATTTACCTAATTGCCTTAATATTGTCTTTACTACTTCTAAATTTGTTTTTTCAGAATGTCCTCCCAAATTATATATTTCACCTACACGACCTTCGCGTACAATTTTATCTACACCTATATTATGATCAATTACATGAATCCAATCACGTACATTCTCTCCATTTCCATATACTGGAATTTTTTCATCTTTTAACGCCTTAGAAATTACTATTGGAATTAACTTTTCTGGAAATTGATAAGGTCCATAATTGTTAGAACATCTAGATATGGTAACAGGTAATTCATATGTTCTAAAATATGCCATAACTAACAAATCAGCACTTGCCTTAGAACTAGAATAAGGACTTGAAGCATGCAATGGAGTATTTTCAGTAAATAACAAATCAGGTCTATCAAGTGGTAAATCACCATATACTTCATCTGTAGATACTTGATGATATCTTTTAATTCCATATTTGCGACAAGCATCCATTAATATACTTGTTCCAATAATATTGGTAGTTAAAAAAATACTAGGATTCTTTATAGAATTATCAACATGACTTTCCGCTGCAAAATTAATAACAATATCAAATTTTTCTTTTTCAAATAAATTATAAATAAATTCTCTATCTGTAATATTTCCTTTTACAAATTTAAAATTCGACTTCTTTTCTAAATCTTTAATATTATTATAATTACCTGCATAAGTTAGTGCGTCTAAACAAACAAAAGTATCGTTTTTATATTTATTTACCTCATAATGTAAAAAATTACTTCCAATAAATCCTGCCCCACCAGTTACTAAAAATTTCATTATTTATCTCCTTCTCTCTTTAACTCTAAACAATATCTTTCTGTTGCATTTTTCCATGTTGGTAACAATTCAAAACCTGCTTTTTTTAATTTTTCTTTACTTAATTTAGAATTTTTCGGTCTATCTGCTTGTTTAGAACCAGATATTTTTAAATATTTATCTGTACTAACTGGAATTACTTTTATATCTAATCCATTTACTTTAAAAATATACTCAGCAAACTCTGCCCATGAACAATACTCTTCATTAGTGGAATGATATATTCCATATTTATCTGTTTGCGACATATCTACTAATAACTTTGCCAAATCTACTGTATAAGTAGGAGTTCCCACTTGATCATTTACAATAGTTAAAGTCTTATTTGTTTTAGCTAATTTTAACATTGTCTTAATAAAATTATTTCCATTAATTCCAAATACCCAAGATATTCTAGTAATAAAATGTTTAGGATTTCTTTTGACTTCTTCTTCTCCCTGATATTTTGTTTTCCCATAAACATTAACTGGATTTACTTTATCATCTTCTACATATAAACCTTTTTTTGTACCATCAAAAACATAATCAGTAGACATATATATTAATTTTGCTCCTACTTCAATAGAAGCATCCGTTATATTTTTAGTACCAATAACATTTACCTCATAACATAAATCTTTCATTTCTTCTGCTTTATCTACAAAAGTCCATGCAGCACAATGAAATATTACATCAGGATTATATTTTTTTATTACTTTCATCACTTCATCTCTCTTAGTAATATCCATTACATCTTTATCAACTGCTAAATAATCATTAAATCCTCTTCTTTTCAACTCTTTTACAATATCATACCCCAATTGACCATTATATCCTGTAACTAAAAACTTCATATTATTATTTCTCCCTTACTATTTACTATTTTTAACAATTTCAAGCAAATGTTTCCCATAAGTATTTTTCTTCATTAAATTTCCTTGTTTTAACAAACTATCTCTAACAATCCAACCATTTTGATAAGCTATTTCTTCTGGACAACATATTGTTATATTTTGATGTTTTTGGACAGTACTTACAAAAGTCGATGCTGAATGTAAACTTTGAAAAGTACCTGTATCAAACCAACTATATCCAGAATCAAGAGTAATAACATTTAATCTTTCTTCTTCTAAATATAGTTTATTCAAATCTGTAATTTCTAGCTCTCCTCTCAATGATGGTTTTACTTGTTTTGCTTTTAAAACTACATCATTAGGATAAAAATAAAGACCTGTAATAGCATAATCACTTTTTGGATGTTCAGGTTTCTCTTCAACACTAACTACTTTTCCATTAGCATCGAATTCGACTATTCCAAATCTTTCTGGGTCATGAACATGATACCCAAAAACAGTAGCTATTCCTTCTTTTGCTTTATCAACTGCAACTTTTAAATTTTTCTCTAAACCTGAACCAAAGAAAATATTATCGCCTAATATCATAGCACCTGCACTACCATTTAAAAACTTTTCTCCTATTAAAAATGCTTGAGCTAATCCATCAGGACTTGGTTGTTCTTCATATGTAATATTAATCCCAAATTGACTCCCATCTTTCAATAATTCTTTAAATCTAGGCAAATCTTGTGGTGTTGATATTACTAATATATCCTTAATTTTTGCTTCCATCAATACACTTAACGGATAATAAATCATTGGTTTATCATAAACTGGCATTAATTGTTTACTAGTAACCATAGTAAGCGGATATAACCTAGTTCCAGATCCACCTGCTAAAATAATTCCTTTCATATTATAAATTCCTCCTTTTGTGTAACAACTATTATAATAATAAAATTAAAATAATCAAGTTTTTTTAGTATTTTTTTATTTTTTAATACTTTTTTAAGTATTTTAAACATAATTTAAAATATTCATTGTTAATGATATCACTATTTTGAAAAATATTTTCTAAATCAAAAAATTCGTTTTTTCCTTCCTGTTGCATATAATATACTTTTCTAAATGCATAATCAATAATTTTTTTTAGAGTATCTTCTTCTATAAAGTTTGTATCAATATAAGCGATATTATTATAATCCTTATCAATTACGTATCTCATAAAATTATAATTACGACTTAATATTCTAGGATATCTACCATTTCTTAAAAAATAGTTATTTTGAAAATGAAAATTAAATACTTTTGTTTCTTGTAGAAGAAGTTCAACTATATCAAAATTATAAATTTTATTAAAATCAATATTTTTAATATAACTATTATCTTCTCTTATTAAACTTTGAATATTATCTCTAGTTAAATCATTTTTAGAAATTATATGATTTAAATCTTTAACATCATTTTCTTCAAAAAATTCATAAGATAAGTTCTTTTTATTCTTTACATTAATTACTGAAATATCATTAGTTAAATTACTATTTAATAAAGTTATATCTTTATTATCTTGATTTTGCTTAATAGTATTTAAATTTTTTCTTTTTAAAAAACTATTGAATATTTTAATAATTGTTAAAAACTCCTTTTTAAAAACAAAATAATTAATAGTTACAGTTACTATAAGAGCTATTATAACAGTAACTACAGCATTAATTCCCCAAGTGAGATAACTTGTATTTTCTAGAAAAGGAATAAAATCGACAATAATAAAAATTATAATAGTTTCAATAATTACAAAAAATATTTTTTTTATATTAATAAAAACATTTCTTCTTAAAATATATTTATTCGCGTGATAAATAAATTCAATTGTTCTAATAGTCATTCCAACTATTGTTCCAATAGTAACTCCAACAATTCCAAGTTTTTTTACAAAAATCAATGAAATAACAATATTAGAAATTGCTTCTACCCATGCTCCTAATCGTGTTTCTTTAAAATGACCAGCTGCTAATGTAATTGAACTATAAGGTAATCTAACTGCCCATATATACTCACTAATTACGATTAAAGCACCAAACAAATATCGAACATAATTAGCATCTGTAATTCCTTTGGTATAAACTTCTATAAAAGGTACGATTAAAATTATAGTACAAGAAAAAACTATAGTACATATAGTAAAATAAGCTACTTCGTATATACTAAATTTTCTATTTAAGTTTTCGTGTTCACCAATTGCAATCATATTTCCAAAAGAAGCATCAATACCACTACTAAATGCCTGAATAATTGACTTAATTCCCTTAACAACTAAATAATAAACTGAATAAACTGAAACTTCTGATAGTTTACAAAAAAAAGTTAGAATAGTAACATCTGTATTATTATGAACAACAGAAGCAATATGTTGTGTTAAACCATCCCATTTTTGCTTTAACTCATACTTACTATCTGCCAATTCTAGATTAATTTTATACTTCTTTTTAACATATAAATTTTGCAAAATTGGACGCAACACAAAAACAATACCACTTACTAATTTAATTATTTGAATATTCATTTCTAATTTAGCCATAATTACAATTAAAATAGTACTAAGTAAATATGTAAATATTTGAATGATAGAAATAATATAAGTTTTTTGCTCAGATTGCAAATATAATCTATAAGTCATTCCAAAAAAGTATTCTGCAAAAGTACTAATAGATATAATTATTATCAATGATACAGTATATAAGTATCCAAAATTATTATTGATTAATAAAGGAAAAAAAACAGAAAGCAAAAAAATATAAATTAAAAACACATAAGAAATTGTTTTAAAAAACTTTTCAGAAGTTTTTAAAATATTAGCTATAGTTTTTTTATCTTTAGTTACTATTGGTTTATAAAGTGCCGCTTTAACAACAGGACCAACCCCTGACTCCAATAGAGAAATATATGCTAAAAATTGAGTAATGGAAGATACTAACCCGTTAACATCAGAACCAAAATTATTAATAATTATTTTGGGTACAATAAATCCATATAAAACTACTACTATTTGTAATATCAAATTACTAATTATATTATATATAGCCTTTTTACTTCGCATTTTCGACCCCCCTTATTCTATTTAGGAAGTTTAATCATTTCTCCTAGCTTTCTATCCCAATCTGATGGTGAAAATCCTTCAAATCCAGCACTTGGATAAAAAGTAATTTCGCCAAAATATATTTTATTTTTTATATCGTATAAATCAATTCTAACAAATGGAATATCCTTTGACAATTTTTTAGCAATATCAAGCATTTCTTCTAAATTAGTTGGTTTAGAAATTCCATAGAGACTGTTTTCATGATTCGCTCTTGTAAATGACATTAGTTCCCAATTTACATCATAAAAATCAGTATTTTTATAATCACCATTTCTATTAGAACAAACTAAAATATATTTAGGTAATCCATTGAAACAAAATATTTTATAATCATTAAGAGTATCACCCATATATTTTTCAATAATTATCCTTGGTTTAACATTTTTATACGGCCATTCTCTTCCAAAATAAAAATAATTATTTTTTAATGATTCGTTTACTTTTTTTCTAGCCTTATCTACATTAAAATTTTTTTTATTTTTACAAATAGCTAACCCACCTGAATCATGTGTACACTTTATAACAAATTGATTAGGTAATTTATCAAAGTTTATTTCTTCCCAAGTATTATTAATTCCCAACGTAGGTATTATATATTCTTCTCCAATTATATCTGCAATATATTTTTTTACTTCATATTTATCTACCATAGTAGTATATATATCTTTTCTATCGTAAAGTTTTAACCACTGTAACTTTTCATTAAATGTCTTTGGATTTGTTAAATCTAATTTTTTACCCATGTATTTTTTAAATTTATATTTTAAATATAACCTACTTGGACATCTTTTTATAAGTGCATTTCTTAGCATAACATCACCTCAATTTTTTCGTTTTATTATTTTTTTAATATTGATACTCGAATTACTCAATTAAATATCAAAATACAAATAATCGAAAATAAAAAATCATAATAAGTTACAATCCTATATTTCATAACAAATAAAAACAAAAAATAGTACATTCAAATTATTAGTTTTTATATTTTTCTATTTTATAAAAACTATTTAAAGAATTTATAGCAATTATTTATGCTGAACCATTTCAATAGTATAATTATTATAAATATTATCTCCCAATATTCCAACATCAAAAATTTTTAGATTATTTTTCCACAGCACATATGGCCAAGCTATTTGATCTCTCAAACTATTTGATTTTATAAATTCTTTATACCACTGATTTAGCAGATTTATAGCTATCTTTTTGTTATTAGAAACTATTATAGTAGCTTCATTCATTCCATATTCTTTAGGAAATCCCTCTTTTTGATATCTATTTATTTGATTAAGTAACATTTTCTTACTTCCTCTTTTTAGTAAAATGCAAGCTTTCACTTCATCATATATACAATTCCTTTCCCTGTGTAAATGCATTGCAATACCAGTTTTATCATTTATTTTAGTAATAAATCTCCTAATATCACTAATAATTCTAACGTTTCCATCTACATAAATATAAAAATCATAATCACCTAATACTTCACTAGGATGCAACTTTATGTATCTATTTGCAATTATTTTACCTAATTTTAAAATTTCATTATCAATTTCTTTTATTATAAAATTCTTCGAATATTTTCTAAATTTATCAACATTATCTGTAAAAAGATAATAATCAACATTCGAAAATTTTGTTAATGGAACTTGAATATTATCATAATCACCAATGATACAAGTATAGATTGCTATCTTGCTTTTTCTGTAATCAATATCATTATTTATTTGCTCTAAAATATTATTATTTAATTTAGAAAATTTAGTTATTTTATTTTTTATATTTTTATCATGAATTTTTTTTAAAATCTTATTAAATTTACCTTTTTTTACAAAATTTAAAGTTTCTAATATGTTTTTACCAAGCTTATATTCTCTACTATTTTTTAATTCATATTTTTCTTTATTTTGAGTTTCTATTATTTTAAAAAGTTCTTTACTGTCCACAATTATTACCTCCTAAATATTTTATTTTATTGATTTGAATTTATTTATTAAAAATAACTTAATTACACCTTCTACAGATAGAAAGTAATTTAGCTAAGTTAATAACACTAAAAACGAATCAAAAGAAATACCAACAAAGAAAAGAACATTTAAGAATAACGCAAATAATATCATAAAATTAGTATAATTTAATTTAAATTTATATAAAAATATATTACTAGAATGTTTTTGCAATATTATATAATTAACTATATTTAGTATCCAAACTAACCTAAAGATTCGAATAAAATTAGAATCAAATGCCAATAATGGTAAAATTAGAAAACATAATTTATTTATATTATTTATTGCATAGATATATTTAATATTTTTTGATTGATTGTAGCTCACTATTTCTTTATCAATATTTTTTGAGAGTATTTGATAATTAGTAAGTATTACTATAAAATTAACCAAAATTGACATCATTCCCGATGGATTTCCAGATAATAAATACCTATCAATTCTAGTTTTATTTATAAACAAACTCAAAAATGAAATAATTTGTTCTCTACCTAGTGCTATAAAAATTGAAAACAATAAAGTTAATATTATATATTTTGTTATATTGTTTTTTTTACCATTCTGAATCAAAGACAAAATATAACAAGCTAATATAAATAAACAAGAACTATGTATTAAACAGGCTAACAAAATTAATAAACTACATCTAATAATATTAAAAATATTTTTTTCACTCCAAAATCTGAATGAAAAGAAAACAATTGAACTTGCTAAAAAAAATCTAAATTGTATGCAATCAAGCAACATTGGAAAAATTAAATAAATCAGCCAAAATTTACTAACTTGCTCTTTTTCTTTATTACAAAAAAATTTAACTGTATCATTTATTAACAATAATGAAATGAATACTATTAATGTTTTAAATACTCTAAAAGTTAAACCCATCATTCCACCTATTTTACAGATTAAAAACCAAATAAATCCAACGTCATAAAAGTTATTACCATTTTTTATATAATTATAGGGAATTTCATAATTAGAATAGTCTGGACAATCAATAGAGATAAAGACTATTAAAATCATTAATAAAATTACTAATATATTAAAATGTTTCTTTTTTTTCAATAAAATTCCAATTAGCAAAATCAATAAATACAAAACTAATAACATTTTCTTTTTCTTTCCTTTATCAAAACATATGTATCCATCAAAAAGTTATCAATAATTCCATTTTTATTCACACTTAAGAAAGTGTATAAAATCGATTTAAATATTTGATGATTTGCTAAATTATTTTTTCTCAAATTAAATAACGTAATAATTTTGCTTAAATATTTTTTACTTTTTACCTTTACGTCTTTGTTATTATCTAAATACTCATATATATTTTTCCTATCAATTATCTCATTTTGACATGTTTTTAATCTTTCTACTGACGTTAATTTATGTCCTAATCCGATTGTATTATTTACATGAATTCGATACAAAATTAGTTCCTTATTATAAAAATAAGCTCCATCACTAATTGCAGATATTATATTTATCATCCAATCATGCGGAATTTGAACATTAGATGATAAAAACTCATTTTTTATTTCCTTTTTAAAAGCCATTGTACATCCAGGAGATATATTAAATGTTAAAATTGTATTTAAATTTATTTTTTTGATAGCATTTTTTTTAATAGACTTTCTAATCTATCAATTTTTTCAAATGAATAACATAGACACAATATTTTTGGATTTTTACTAAAAATATTGTACATTTCTTCTATTTTATTTGACTTCCAAATATCATCTTGATCACATAAAAAAATATAATCTCCAGTTGATTTTGATATAGCTAATTTAAAAGTGTAAATATACCCTTTATTTTGATTATTTTTGTACAATCTCCAATTTTTTAATTTTTTATTTGAGATATATTTTTTTACTATTTCAAAACTATTATCTGTTGAAGCATCATCTATTATAATTAATTCATCTATTTTTTTACTTTGCTTATATAACGATTCTAACTGCTCAATAATATACTTTTCTCCATTATATAGTGCCATTACAACTGTTATCATTCTTTTCCTCCAATCTATAATCAATAATTCCTTTTTTATACATTTTTAATTTTTCTTTTTTATTTTTTTCATACATAACAATATTAATAAATTTCCAAATCAAATGAATTAAATCGTGAATATATTCTTTAAATGTTAAACAATTTTTATATTTATATAAATAATACCTTATATTTCTAGAAAAATAATAAACACGTTGAGGTGTATGATTTGTAGGATATACTGTCCAAAATAAAAATTTTCTTTTTATTCTTTTTCCAACTTCGTGTTCTAATACCGCATCTCTAACTTTAACAATTTTATAACCTGAACATATTACATTCTTACAATAATCAAAATCAACATAATCTATAAACATTTTTTCGTCAAATTTTTTTATATTTTTACATATTTTTAAATTCATAAGTGACCCAGAAGTTATACATCTATTTACAAATTGATACTCATTTTTAATTGTTTTTGTTGTTAACTTATTTAAATCTTTTATTATTGGACAAATTATCGCAACATTTTGTAAATTATTAAATTTATACATTTCTTTAAAGCAATTAAAATTCATTCTAGAATCTTGATCTAATGTTAATAAATATTTTTTACCATTTGCAAACGCTATATCTAATAGTTGATTTAATGCTTTAGCTATTCCATAATTATTATCATTAAAAATCACTAAATATTCTTTTAAAAGTTTTTGTACCTCTTTCTTGTTTTTTGAATTATTATCTATAAAGTATATATCAGATGTTATTTCTTTGATATTATTTATAGTTTGTTCTAACAAAAGTATATCTGGATTATACAACACTATTCCAATAGCAACATCATCAAATTTTTTCATAACATCTTACCTACTTTCATACCAATAAATCTAGCTCCCATATCAAATGGAAATCTTATTAATACTTTAATGTTTTTATCTTGAATAGCTCTTTTTAATATATATATAGCAAGACCTCCACCAGACTTATTTGTACCATAATTAGCTAAATAACTATTTTGCTTAAAAAATTTACCTGTTAATTTATATCTATCATATAACTCTTTTAACTTAAATTGATGTGAATGATATACAATAGAATCAGATTCATATTTTATTCTATAATTATTCATAATTATTTTATAAGCAATATACATATCTTCACTTATTGGTAAATTTTTTTTATCATAACCATTTAATTCTTTAAAAATATTTGTTTTAATTGCACTAGAAGCATCACTAAAAAAGAAAGTTCTAAGTCCCATTATTGATAAATCTTTTTTAGAAACAATATAAGATTCCTTAGGATAATTTTTTTCTCTTGTATATTTTTCAATATTATTATATTTTGTTATTTGTCTCGAAAACGCAGCTTCACATTCATCTTTAAGAATACTTTTGGTTAAATTATACAACCATAAATCTTCTTCAATAACTATATCTTGAGTAATAAAAACTAAAATATCTGCATCACTTTCCATTGCTGAATTTTCTCTAACTAAACTATGTGAAAATTCTTCTTTTTTTATTTTTTTATAGCTTATGTTATTATGTTTTAAAATTTTTTCAGAATTATCTTTACTTTCTGTTAGAATATATTTAATTGAATGTATTTTTACTTTCTTTTGTTTTTTTAGTGAGTCATTTAATGAAACAATAAATTTTTCTGCATGGACAAATTATATCTATTGTAGCTTTCATAATTCACCTACTTACTATTTACATATAATAAATTTTATACCATTCTGCAAATTTTCTTAATCCCTCTCTTAATGACGTATTTGGTTTAAAACCATAATCTCTTTCTAAAGGAGTAGTATCTGCATAAGTTATTGGTACATCTCCTGGTTGCATTGCAACTAATTCTTTATGAGCCTCAAAATCATAATTTTTGGGTAAAACACCTGCTCGTATTAATTCTTCTTGTAATATATTAACAAAATCTAGTAAATTTTCTGGATTACTATTTCCTATATTGTATATAGCATAAGGTGGAATAGGTAATCCATCTTGTCCTTTAATTTTATCTGGAGCCCCTTGCATAACTCTAATAATTCCTTCTACAATATCATCAATATAAGTAAAATCGCGCTTACAATTACCATAATTAAAAATTTTTATTATATCCCCTGCTAGTAATTTATTAGTAAAACCAAAATATGCCATATCTGGTCTACCAGCAGGACCATATACAGTAAAAAATCTTAATCCAGTTGTTGGTATATTATATAATTTTGAATAAGCATGAGCTAACAATTCATTACTTTTTTTTGTAGCAGCATATAAACTTACAGGATTATCTACCTTATCGTCAGTAGAATAAGGAACCTTTTTATTAGAACCATAAACTGATGAACTTGAAGCATAAACTAAATGTTCAACAGGATTATTTCTACACCCTTCTAATATATTGTAAAATCCCACTAAGTTTGATTCTATATATGAATCTGGATTAGTAATACTGTATCTTACTCCAGCTTGAGCTGCTAAATTAATAACAATTTGAGGTTTATATTTTTCAAATATTTTATGAATAAGTTCTTTATCTTCTAAATTCCCTTTAATAAAGTAAAAGTTACTATACTTTATTAGAGCATCTAATCTTGACTCTTTTAATTTTACATCATAGTAGTCATTCATATTATCTAATCCAATTACAGTACAATTTTTATATTCTTCTAATATTCTTTTTGCTAAATTGGAACCAATAAAACCAGCAACACCAGTTATAAGAATCTTTTTATTTTCTAGTTCTATTTTTTTCATTACTCTGCTCCTCTCCCAAACAATACTACATAAAAAGTTAAGAAAAATATTTTTATATCCATCTTTAAACACATATTATTAGAATAAAATCTTTCTAATTTTAATCTTTCTTTAAAAGTAATATTACTTCTTCCTTTAACTTGCCAATATCCTGTAATACCAGGTTTAGATTTTATAATATCTTGATAATACTCTCCCATATCTTCTTTTTCTCTAGGTAAATATGGCCTATTACCAATTAATGACATATCTCCTTTTAATACATTTATAAGTTGTGGTAATTCATCTAAAGAAGTTTTTCTTAATATATTACCTACTTTAGTAATTCTAGGATCATTAGCAAGTTTCATATTCTTCTTATATTCTTTCTTTATCTTAGGATCTTTAAGCATTTCTTTTAATATATCATCAGCATGAGGAACCATACTTCTAAATTTATATAACTTAAATACTTTACCATTCTTACCTATTCTCTCCTGCTTAAATATAGGAGCTTTCCCATCTTCTAATCTAATTAATATACCAATAAGAATAAATATAGGAGAAATTATAATCATCCCAATCAAAGAACATATAATATCAAATAATCTCTTAGTGCCCAAATATAATACCTTACTAATCTTCTTTCTAACACCAACACCTTTTACCTCAACATCATCATTAAAATCTAGCATACTACTCTCATTCATCTCTTCACTCCTAATTACATCTTTATCATTTAAAATTAACTCTACATTACGATTTAATAAAATATCTACTTTTCTCTTACTCCTAACAATCTTAAATAAAGATTCATATATATTTTTAGAATAAATATTATCACTACTATGATGGATATCACTACCAAAACAACAAATCATATCTCTTTTTAAAAGCTCTATTATCATTTTTTTACTTTTCTTACCATATCTGCCATAAATACTACCAACATTTCCCTGTAATAAACATCCCATTTTTATAAGCTTATTAAAAAAGTTATAATCTTTATAATAAGCAATATATCTCTCAGGATGTGCTATTACAGGAATAAGTTTCTTATCCTTTAACTTACTAATTACTTCCTCTACCAAAGTATATTTAATATTTAAAGGTAATTCTATTAGTATATATCTACTATTGTTAATAGTAGATATTTCTTTACGTAAAGAAATAGATTCATCAGTTATATATACTTCATTTCCTAAATATAAATTTATATTAATATTATTATTAACTAATTCCTTCTTCAATTCTCTTAATATTTTTCTCTTCTCTTGATTAGTAGCATTATATTTAGAATTCTTTATATAATGTGGTGTTAATACTATATCAGTAACTCCATTATCATATGCTTGTCTAAGTATTGCTATACTCTCATCTAAAGTTTTAGAACCGTCATCAATACCATATAAAATGTGTGAATGTAAATCTTTCATCAGTCCTGATAATAATAATAATTTTTATAATACTTACTAGTTTTCATTTCAACACGATTCAAAATAACGCCAGCAATTACTGCATTAACATTTTCTAAAGCCTTCTTTGTATTTTCTAACAACTCAAGTGTTGTTTTCTTTGCCATAGCTACTATTAATACAGTATCAGCAAGCCTTGACAAGATTAAAGCATCAGTAAGTCCACCAACAGGAGGAGCATCAAAAATAATAACATCATATTTATTCTTTAATTCCTCTATTACTATTTCCATCTTTTTTGATTCTAATAACACAGTAGGATTAGGTGGAACTGAACCTACTGTTATAATATCTAAATTAGATACTTCTGTACTTTGAATATATTTTTTTAAATTTCTCTTCCAATTATCATCAATTAATAAATTAGATAACCCTAAACTAGAAAAGTAACCATTACCAAATAATTCTTGTTGTCTTCCTCTTCTCAAATCACAATCTATTAACAAAACCTTCTCTTTTGATGTTGCAAAAGTAGTTGCTAAATTAGCTGATATAAAACTCTTACCTTCTCCTGCTATTGAACTTGTAACTAAAATAGTTTTTATTTTTTTATTTACTGAAGAAAAACGCAAATTAGTTCTAACAGTCTTTATGGCTTCTGTAACTGAAGATTTAGGATAACGACTTACAATTAATTCTTTCATTCTACTCCTCCCCCTCATCTTTCTTATTCTTAGTAGTTGCCTTCTTTGTCGTAGTCTTTTTAGTAGTAGTTTTTTTCTTAGTAGCTACTTTTTTTGTTTTATTATCAGATAATTCTTCATTAACAGTATCATCTTTTATATCTTTTTTTAAGTTAATATCATTATTTATATTATCAAAAGCTTTATTTTCAATATCTTTAGCCCTTATATCTTCATTACTTATTTTCTTCTTCTTTTTTAATTTTATTTTACCTTTAGTCAACTTCTTAGCCGTTGGTATCTCTCCTAATACAGCTAATTTTAACTTATCCTCTATTTCATTTTTACTCTTAATTGTATTATCAAAATAGAACATTACAAAAATAATACCACATGATAAAACAATACCAACTAGGGCAAATATAAGCATTTGCTTAATCACATTAACATTATATGGACTATCCTCTACTATAGCCTCATCTACAACAGAAACATTTTCTAAATTATATATTTCTGTTACTTCATTCTTAAATACATCAGCAATCTCATTTACAATTCTAACAGCCCTTTTATTACTCCTATCACTTACAGTTATTTTTATTATAGATGTTTCACTTACTGATGTAACTTCTATTCTTTCAGCTAATTCATTAACTGTATCTTTTAGATTTAATTCATCAATTACTTGATCTAATACTCTTCTTGATTTTACTATTTGACTATAAGTTGCTACTAACTTTTCATTTATTAATAATTCATTTGATGTAACATCACTACTTACCTTTTCATCTTGTTTGTCTACTAATATAATAGTTGTAGTCCCATGATACATAGGTGTTTGAATCTTCTCTATATAGACATAACCTAGAATCAAAAATAATAAAGTTATAGCAACAATTATTGGTATTTTTTTTAAATAGTAATTCAATAAATCTTTTAAATTTAATTCTTCCATATTCTCCCCCACTTCCAAATTTGGAACTTACTCTAACATAAAATTAACTGTTTGTCTACAATAAAATTAATATTTTTTAATTTTTTATATAAAATTTTATTCCAAAAATTAATTTTGGATAAAAAAATTACTCCAAAAAATAAAAGTTGTATAATCTTCTGACTGATTATACAACTTTTATTAATATATATTTCTAACAACCCCAAATAAAATGACTACTACAAGTAATAAATTCCAAACAACTTTAGGAACCCTACATATAATTTTATCATTCTTATTAAAAACGTATAAATAAATACTATAAACAACATAAAAACCTAAAAAAGGTAAAATTATAAATACTAACCTATTATAACAAAACGCCTGATAAAACTCCCCATTAATTATAGAAAACAAACATCTAGTAATACCACATCCAGGACAATAATAACCAGTAACTTCCTTAAATATACATGGTATACTAAAATTATAATATAAATTCAAAAAGTAATATCCATATAATATTAATACTAATAATATTACTATAAATATTACTTTTAATACTCTACTCTTCATTATTCAGAAAATTTATTCAAGTCGTTCTGTATTAAGCAATAATTTACAATACCAAATCCAAAGATACCTAATATTAGATAAACTATTGAATTATCACTAACA
>ERZ1643249.2088-NODE-2088-length-19095-cov-4.518172_pt1 | contig 19095 bp, 23 predicted proteins | sample MGYA00579263_ERZ1643249 | MGnify/ENA primary metagenome ERZ1643249 (study PRJEB29033, sample SAMEA4952264) | chicken gut metagenome | biome: Broiler Chicken; feature: Gastrointestinal Tract; material: Caecum | place: Ireland | collected 2018 | study: Broiler... | reverse complement strand
TTTATATTAATATGGAGGAAAAATGAATTTTACTAATATACAAGTATATAATAAAGATGAAAAATTAAGTAAAAGCGATATTTTAGAAAAATTAAAAGCTTTTAATGATTCAAGAAATTTAGCAAGTTTAGATATAAAAAATGAAAATAAAATAGATGTAAAATTTGATGATATGTGTAGTTTTTTTACTTGCTTTGATACTGGTTATAAATTTAAAGATTTAAAAAACAATAAAAGTTATATAAGAAAGCTTGCAAAACTTTTTACACTACCTGTAATTAGTGTATCATATATAAATGATGAAAGTATTGTTATAGAGCAATATAATTTTAACAAACGTATATATGATTATATTGTTATATCTAAAAATTTTGAAAGTTTAAAAAAGTTAGGATATGAAAGAGAAAACGTTATTTACAATGAAGATATATGGAATTATTTTGTAGGTAAAAATGATATATCAAAAATAAAAGAAATTATAATGGAAAAAAGTAGATATGATGATATGAAAATAATGCTAATAGATATATTAAAATTATACGGTATTAAAGAGGAAAATATATTATATACTGGAAAAGAATAATAAATGTATCTTATTTTTACAAAATTATGTAATATTATTGAATTTTTGCTTTTAATATAGTAAAATATTAGATATTTAGGAGATAATTATGTTTGTAAAAAATGATAATGAATTTATATGTAAAAATTGTGGTAAAAAGGTAGAAAAATTAGGATATACTTCAAGAGACCACTGTAATTTTTGTCTTTATTCTATACATATAGATATTACTCCAGGAGATAGAGCAAATGATTGTTTAGGCTTATTAGAGCCAATAAATGTAGAAAAAAACTCTAAAAAAGGTGAAGTAATAATATATAAATGCAAAAAATGCGGTAAAATTATAAGAAATATTGTAGCAAAAGATGATAGTAGAGAAAGAATATATGAGATAGTAGAAAAATATTCAAAAGGAATTTATTAGAAAGGGTGTTATATAAATGGATGATATAAAAAGTTTAGTAGCGGAAAATATAGCAAGTGTTTTAGATGGAAAGGTTACAAAAGATGAGATATTTCAAAAAATAGAAGAGCCAAAAGATAAATCAAATGGTGATTTGTCTTATCCTTGTTTTAATCTTTCAAAGACTTTAAAAAATTCACCTGTAAATATTGCAAATTATATAAAAGAAAATATAAAAGTAAGTGATAGGATTTCTAAAATAGAAGTAGTAAATGGATTTTTAAATTTTTATTTAGATAGTAAAAATATTGTTCAAAATTCAGTTAAAAAAATATTGGAAGAAAAAGAAAAATACGGAATGTCAAATGAAGGCAGTGGCAAAACTATTTGTATAGATTATTCATCACCAAATATTGCAAAGCCATTTCATTTAGGACATTTTAGAAATACTGTACTTGGGAATGCTATATATAATTTATATAAGTCACTTGGATATAATATAGTTGGAATAAATCATTTGGGTGATTGGGGAAGACAGTTTGGCCTTATAATTGAAGGATACAATAGATTTAAAGATGAATATGATATAGAGAAAAATCCACTTACAGCACTTTCGCAGATATATGTTAGAATAAACAAGCTTGCTAAAGAAGATGAAAAAGTAATGGATATAGCAAGAGAAAATTTTAGAAAATTAGAAAGTGGAGATAAGGAATATCTTAAATTATGGGAGTACTTTAGAGAAATATCATTAAAAGAATATAATAGAATATATAAAATTTTAGGTTGTAAGTTTGATTCATATAATGGAGAAGCTTTTTATAAAGATAAAACAGATGAGGTAATAGAAAAACTAGATGAAAAGAAAGTATTAGTTGAAAGCGAAGGTGCAAAAGTAGTAAATGTAGGTAGTGATATTCCACCTTGTATAATTTTAAAATCAGATGGTTCTACTATATATGCTACACGTGATTTAGCAGCTATATTATATAGGGCAAGAACATATGATTATACTAAATCAATATATATTACAGCAGTAGATCAAATTTTACATTTTAAACAAATATTTGAAGTTGCAAAATATCTTGTTGATGAAAAATATCAAAAAGGATTGGTACATGTACCATATGGTATGGTAAGACTAAAAACAGGTAAAATGTCTACAAGAGATGGAAACGTTATATATATTAACGATTTGATTAACGATGCTATAGAAAAATCTAAGAATATTATTTTAGATAAAAATAAAAATATAGAAGATTTAGAAAAGTTAGCAAAACAAATAGGTATAGGCGCATTAGTTTTTAATTATTTAAAAAATGCCAAAATAAAAGATATTATATTTGATTTAGATGAGACTTTAAGGTTTGATGGAGAAACTGGTCCATATGTACAATATACTTTTGTTAGAATTAATTCAATATTAAAAAAAGCAAATATAGATTTAGAAAGTATTAAAGATGTAAATTATGAATTGTTAGATAAAAAAGAAGAAATAGAACTTGCTAAATTATTAAGTAAGTATCCACAGATTATAAAGAAGGCAGCAAGTGAATATGAACCTTCTATACTTACTAGATATTTAATTGATGTTTCAACTTATTTTTCAAGATTTTATAATGAATACCCTGTATTAGTAGATAATAGTAAATTAAAAGTTGCAAGATGTGCTTTAGTTTATGCAGCAGGTATTGTTATAAAATCAGGATTATCAATTTTAGGAATAGAATGCCCAGAAAAGATGTAAGATGCGTTAAAAAAACGCATCTTTATTTGACATATTATGTAAATTGTGATATAATGTGCCAGAAATAGATGGAAATAATCTTTTTAATTAAAAGGAGGATCAGAATATGCTAAAACTTAATAAGAAAATAAGTATTTATGAGACTATTGAAAAATTCTACAAATTAGAAAATCAAAACAAGTGGGCAAAAATGGCTTCATGTTTTAGTGAGGTATATAATTTTTTGGGAACTGAAAAACGTAAAATATTGAATAGAAAGGTTGAAGAAATTATATCTTTCTATGAGAATGAAGTAAATCAAAAACTTCTTATAGTAAATGGTACTATAAGAAGATGGAGCCGGGAAAAAGAGCACTATACTGAATTTATTAATCGAAATATACCAAGCATATATAAGTTATATATACTTGAAAATTTAAGAAATTCACCATGTATTAGTTCTTTTGAGGCGATGTCTGAAGAAATAAAAAAGCTCACAGTTTCAGAATACAACTCAAAAGATGAAAAATTGGCTATTGTAATTAAAATAGCCAATTTGAAGCAAAAGTTATGGAAGGAAATGTTTGAAAGTGCTTTAAACATTTCTGAAAATATCTTTAGTTTTTGCTGCTTATTGAACGAAGGAAAAATAAGATTTTGTTCAATAGATGAAAAAAAGATATATTCTTTAGCTGGTATTTTTTGTGAAGAAAAAACAGCTGGAGAATATACCAGGAATGTTATAAAAGAGGTATTAAATTCGATAATTCCAGAAGTTGGAATTGTTGAAAGCATAAATGTAAACATTTTAGAGATTTCTTCCTATCTCGAAAAAGAATTTGAATCTGTATCATGGAGATTAAGTTATAATGATACAACAAATCTTTTATGCCAGCAAAAATCTGAGAAGGCAAGGTTAGAAAATTTGATGTCAAGATTAGAAGCTAGTGAAAAAAATTTTGAATATCTATTAAATTTGATTTTTGATGGGTGGGAAATTTCTTTAAAAGATAGAAAGAAAGATATAAGAAAACTAAGTCAAAAGGAGGCAAATGAAATAGAAGACTTTATTTTAACCGTAATTAAAGACAAGCTTGATAAGCTTGTGTTTAAAAAGTAAAATAAAGATATATAAGGACCAGAAGTCATGTGATTTCTGGTCCTTATTGGTAACTATAAAATTAAATATTTAAAATATGCAAATAATATTTATTAATATGGTTATAGGTATACCAATTGTAAATTTCAAATGTTTGGTTTTATGTCTAAATGCATACATTCCACAAATTATACCTATACCACCTAAAAGTATAGCCAGTATAAATAGTGTTTTTTCACTAATTCGCCACATGGATTTTTGTGCCATTTTTTTATCATACCACATTGTAAAAAAAGAAATTAAATTTATTACTAAAAAATATATTAAAAACAATTTTATTTCCATAATCTCACCTTTAATTATTATATCATATAAAAGTTTGAAAAGTAATCCCCCCACAAGTTTTTACCTGTGGGGGGAAATTATTTAATTTGGCTCCTTTCTTAAAAGTTCAATTCTTGCATTTTCTTTTTCCATTTCAATGGAATATACTCTTGACTTCCCATCTGATGGAATATCATACATTAAAAGAAAAAGCAAGATGTATCCGTCATTATAAGGCTTTTCTTCTTCAAGAAACTTGTTAAGGAAATAATACTGTTCTTTTATTTCCCATTTTAACTGTTTATTTATTAAATCAAAAGCCTTTTGATTCCTGCTTTTTAGAGCATCATTTGCTTTTTTTATAAGATACTCTAAAGATTTAATTCTATTTAATATTTTAGAGCATCCATTTATATTTAAAGCTTCAACTACTTGTGGGTAATATTGAAACTTTAAACTTGCAAAGATTTCGTTTATAAATTTAAAATCTTTAATTTTTATAAACATTAAGCAAATGGTCTTCTCATACTCGATTAGTTCAAGTCTTATTTGTTCAAAAACTAGTCCTTTTTTATTAACCATTTTTTGTAATTTGTTCTGGTTAATTTCAAGAAGTAGTTTTGCAACTTCCAACGAATTTTCTTCAGTCACATCACTTATTGTGGCTGGTAACAGATTCGTATTTTTTAAAATCCGCTTCCCACGTGGTGTGCCACTCTTTGTATTTGCGATAAGTTCCATAGCCAATCTTTCTTTAGTAATAGTCATAAAATAACCTCCTTAATTAAATTAGTTTATATATTTTTTTGCATATTATATCATTAACTTCTGTTTATGTCAAATATAACGACTGAATATGACATAATATTTATAATTATTTTTGATCTTTAGCTCTAATAAATATTTTTATAACTTTTTTGTTATTTCTTGACAATATTGATTATCTAGTATATAATATACAAGTAAACGATTAAGTTCTAATACTATAGTAAAGGTAAAAGTATATTTATTATAGTAAAAAATAAGGAGGGAAAAAGATGGCACAACCAAAAAGAAGATGGTCAAAAGAAAGAACACGTTTGAGACGTTCAACATGGAAATTAGAAGAGAAAAATTTATCTACTTGTTCAAATTGTGGTGAACCAGTACTTTCACATAAAGCATGTCCTTCTTGTGGATATTACAATAAAAGACAAGCAGTTGAAATTAAAGAAAAAGAAAATAAAACTGAAAACTAATATAGATACTCCACGTTTTGTGGGGTTTTTATTTTTATAAGGGAGAATTTATGAAAAAGATACTTGTATATGGAATAAAAAAAGGGAGTATAGCAGAAGAAATTGGGTTAAAAAAAGGTGATTACATATTAACATTAAATGGTGAAGAAATTATAGATATACTAGATTATAAATTTAATGTAGAAGATGTATATGTAGAACTTGAAGTAGAACATGAAAATGGAGAAGTAGAAATCTATGAAATTGAAAAAGATGAAGATGAGGATTTAGGAATAGAATTTGAACATGAATTAATAGATAAACCTAAAAATTGTTATAACAAATGTATTTTTTGCTTTATGGAACAGTTACCTAAAAATGTTAGAGATACTTTAATATTTAAAGATGATGACTATAGGCTTTCTTTTTTTACTGGTAATTATATAACTATGACAAATATGAAAGAAAGTGATGTGGATAGAATAATACGTTATAGGCTCTCACCAATAAATATATCTATACATGCCACAGATGAGAAAACAAGATGTATGATGTTAAATAATAGGTTTGCTGGAAAAGTTCTGGGGTATTTAGATAAATTTTATAAAGCAAAAATAAGTATGAATGCACAAATAGTACTTTGTAAAGGAATAAATGATGGTAAAATATTAGATAAAACAATAAAAGATTTGTCAAAGTATGTGCCAGTATTAAAAAGTATTTGCATTGTTCCTGTTGGACTTTCAAAAAATAGAGAAGGTCTATATCCATTAAAAGGATTAGATAAAAAAGATTGTCTAGATACTATTAATATTATTTCTAAATATCAAGAAAGCTTTAAGAAAAAATATGGAAAGGTCATAATATATTTAGCAGATGAATTTTATTTAAAAGCAAATGTTAAATTCCCTAATTATTCTAGTTATAATGGATTTGAACAGCTAGAAGATGGAATTGGTATGGTACCACTTTTTGATCATGACTTTGAAAATGCTGTAAAAGAGGTAAAATTAAAAGTTTTACAAAATGATATAAGTAAAAATATATCTAAAAAAGTTACTTTAGTTACAGGAAAGATAGTAGATGAGTATATAAAAAGAAAAGTAAAAAGAATAAATAGGATATTTCCAAATGTTGTAGCAAATGTAATATCTATAGAAAATGAATATTTTGGACATGATATAACAGTTACAGGTCTTGTGGTAGGAAAAGATATTATATCAACATTTTTAAAACTAAAGGAAGAAGGTTTTGATATAGGAGATTATCTTATTATACCAGAGGTTATGTTAAAAGAAGATGAAGATATATTTTTAGATGATACGACTTTAGATGAAGTTGCAGAAAAATTAAATTGTAATGTTGTTGTATCTGATGGAAGTGCAAACGGATTTATACATGCAATAATAGATGATATACCAAATAAAAAGATATACAAGTTTAATAAAGTAAGTAATAGACAAAGTTATGAAAATAGTATTAGTCATTAAAAGTAATATTTAATATGGTGTAAAATGCACCATATTTTTTTCTTTAAAAATAATAAAATCCTTGTAGTTATTTAACTATTATGATAAAATATGAATATAAAGTGAGGAATAAAATGAGACTTGATGTAATATATGAAGATAATCACATAATAGTAGTAGTAAAACCAGTTGGAGTACCAGTACAGCAAGATAAATCTTTAGATTTAGATATGCTTTCTATTATAAAAGAATATTTAAAAGAAAAGTATAATAAAAAAGGAAATGTATACTTAGGACTTGTACATAGACTTGATAGGATGGTTGGAGGTGTTATGGTTTTTGCTAAGACATCTAAGGCAGCGTCTAGACTATCTGAATATATAAGGCAAAAAAATGTAAAGAAAAAATACATGGCTATAGTAAATGGAATTTTACCTGTAGATGGAAAAGTAGTAACTTTAGAAAATTATTTAAAGAAAAATGAAAGATTAAACATGAGTAAAGTAGTAAATAAAGATGAAAAAAATGCAAAACTTGCTATTTTGGAATATAAAGTTATTAAAAATTTTAAATATAATGGTAAGGATTATTCTTTAGTTGATATAGATTTACATACTGGTAGGCATCATCAAATAAGAGTACAGTTTGCAAATATTAATCATCCACTATATGGTGATATAAAATATGGTCAAAAAATAAATAAAGTAGGACAAAATCTAGCACTTTGGTCATATTATTTATCATTTTTTCATCCTACAAAAGATGAATACCTAGAATTTTATAAAATGCCATATGAAGTGGAAAAATACGATAGAATATGGAGTGAATGTAAGTAATGGACTTTGAGAGTTTAAAATTTGACTTAAATGAGATAACAAAAAAGTTTAATACTTTAAAGGAAGCGCTTAAAGTATCAGATAAACAAAAAGAAATAGAAAAATTAGAATCTGAAACATTAAAAGAGGGATTTTGGGAGGATACAAAAAGACAATCACAAGTTCTCTCAAAATTAAAGTTATATAAAGATGATGTAGAAAAAGTAGAAAAAATAAAAAGACAAATATCAGATGCTAATGGATATTTAGAAATTTCTATTGAAATGAACGATAAGGAAAGTTATAATGAATGTGTTTTACTTATAGAGGAGTTAAAAGAAAAATTAGAAAAACTTGAGATGGACACTTTACTTTCAGATGAATATGACAAAAATAACGCTATAATAACAATACATCCTGGCGCTGGTGGAACAGAGTCTCAAGATTGGGCTTTAATGTTATATAGAATGTATACAAGATGGTGTGTAAAGTCTGACTTTGAAATAGAAGTATTAGATTTGCAAGATGGAGAAGAAGCAGGTATTAAGTCTGTATCATTTTTAATCAAGGGAAATAATGCATATGGTTATTTAAAAGGTGAAAATGGAGTACATAGACTTGTTAGAATATCACCATTTGATAGTAATAGTAGAAGACACACTTCATTTGCAGCTGTCGAGGTATTACCAGAAATATCAGATGACATTAATATAGTTGTAAATGATGATGATATAAAAATGGATGTATATAGAGCAAGTGGTGCAGGAGGGCAACATGTAAATAAGACCTCATCTGCAGTAAGGCTTACACATATACCAACTGGAACTGTGGTAACTTGCCAAACTGAACGTTCACAACTTCAAAATAGAGAAAATGCAATGAAAATGTTAAAGGCAAAATTATATAAATTAGAAAGAGAAAACCATATAAAAAAGATGAATGATATAAAAGGAGAAGTAACGGAAAATGGCTGGGGAAGCCAGATAAGGTCATATGTATTTTGTCCATATACATTAGTAAAAGACCATAGAACAGGATATGAAATAGGAAACGTACAAGCTGTCATGGACGGAAAAATAGATGATTTTATATATGAGTATTTAAAGTACTTAAAGAAAAATTAAAATAAGAGGGATAATATGTTATACTATGAGGTTTTAAATAATAATAAAGAAAAATGGGTTATGATGCTACACTGTATCTGTAGTAATAGAACTATTTTTTATAATCAAATAGAAGAATATTCAAAATATTATAATTTAATACTTGTAGATTTACCAGGACATGGTAAATCTAGTAGATATCCATTAAAATTTGATTATAAAGATATAATATTTGACTTAATTAGTATTTTAAATGAGTTAAAAATAGAAAAAGTAAATATTGTATCTTTATCTTTAGGTGCTATAATAGCATCGTATTTTACATATTTAAAACCAAATAGAGTAGATAAATTAATATTTGAAGGAATAACTGCAGGTTTTTCTATACCTGTTACAAAGTATATGTTTTTACTTTTTAGTAAAATAAAAAAGGCTATTCCAAAGAAATTATATTTAAAAGTTATATTTTATTTAATTATTCCTAGTAAAAAGTATAAAAAATTTAGAGATGAACTTATAAAAAATGCTCTTATTATGAATAAAAGTCATCTTTTTGAATGGTTTAATTTAATTTCAAAGTACTTTTTTGATTTTGATAAAATTATAAAAGATGATTTGTTAAAATCTACTCATTTAAAGTTATTTATAATGGGAAAAAATGATTATATGTTCTTAGGCAAGGTAAAAAAGGATATACCAAATAGTCTATATAATAAAGTAGTTGTTTTAGACAAATGTGGACATTTTTGTAATATAGATTGTAAAGAGGAATTTTCAAAAATTACAGTTAAATTTTTAAATAATTATCAAAAGTATTATAGGGAATCAATATATCAAAAGATAATTTAGAGTTAGGAGTTGAGAACTTGATTACTGAAATAATTTTACTTATTATATTAATATTTTTAAATGGTATTTTTGCAGCAGCTGAAATAGCATTTTTGTCAGTAAATAAAATTACATTAAAACAGGAAGTAAAAAAGCAAAATAAAAGAGCAATAAAGGTACATAAGTTACTTGAAGATCCAAGTAGATTTTTAGCAACAATCCAGATAGGAATTACGCTTGCAGGATTTTTGGCTAGTGCTTTTGCTGCTGAAACATTTGCAGATTATATAGTAGAGTTGATAAATATTACTGTTATTTCAAAGGCAGTATTAAAAAATATAGTTGTGATAATAGTAACAATTATTTTATCATATTTTACATTAGTTTTTGGAGAATTAATTCCAAAAAGATTAGCTCTTGCATATCCTGAAAAAATTTCATATGGTATAGTAAATTTGATATCTATACTTATGAAAGCATTTTATCCTTTTGTATGGTTTCTTACACTATCAACAAACTTTTTTTCTAAAATTTTTGGAATAAAAGAGACTAAAGAAGAAAAGCTTACTGAAGAAGAAATCAAAAAGATTATAGCAGAAGGAAATGATGAAGGCGTAATAGAAAGTGGAGAAAAAAATTTAATATTTAATATATTTGAATTTAATGATACTAGTGTAGAAAATGTAATGACTAAAAAAGAGGATATGGCAGTAATTGATATTAACTTAGATGGGAAAAGTATTCTAAATAATATAAAAAAAGGAAAATATACCAGATTCCCTGTATATGATAAAGATATTAATAATATAATAGGTATTTTAAATGTAAAAGATCTTCTTATATCTTATTCTAAAAATTCTAAGTTAGATTTAAAGAAAATAATTAGAAAACCATTTTTTGTGAATGCAAGTGATAAGATAGATGATGTTTTTAGATTAATGCAAAATTTAAGAGTTGCACTTGCAGTTGTAAAAGATGAAAAGGGAAATGTAGTAGGGCTTGTTACTTTAGAAGATGCGATAGAAGAAATTGTTGGAAATATGTATGATGAATATGATATTGAAGATAAAAAAAGAAATTAGAGGTGTGTGTTATGAAAAAAGGTATTACAATGTCAGTTGTATTAGTTGCAATTGTTATTATGATGTTAATTATATCAGCTGCGACAGTAGTTGGTACAAATGCTGTTTCTACAGCAAATTTTGAAGAATTTAAATCAATAATATCTAGAGTATCAGATGATATAAATGAGTATTATGTAAAAAATGACGAGTTGCCAGTAAAAAATGAAATTGTAGCTACTGCTTCACTTCCACAGGATATGCAAAGTGCATTGTCTAAAAATGGTGATCTAGATGATAAATTATATGTAGTTGATATGTCAAAGATAAATGATGCTACTTTAAAAAAGGGAAGAGGAACTATAGAGTCACAAGATGTATTTTTGGTAAGTGAAACAAAACAAAATGTATATTATTTAAAAGGATATAAATATAAATCAGTTGTGTATTATACTATGTAGAAAAGGAATTGGATAGAGATTATGCTTAAATATATAAAACAAATAAATGTTGGAAATGTAATGGTAAAAAATAATGTATATCTTGCTCCAATGGCAGGAGTAACAGATATTCCATTTAGAAAAATTTGTAGAAAATTTGGACCTCCGGGTCTTACATATACTGAAATGGCAAGTACAAAGGCAATGGAATATGAAAGTAAAAAAACAGAAAAGCTTTTAGAAATTATGGAGGATGAAAGACCATCTGCTGTTCAAATATTTGGAAGTTCACCTTATACTATTGCTAAAACTATAGAAAAATTAAATGAAAATGATAATATAGATATTATAGATATAAATATGGGATGTCCGGCTCCAAAACTTGTAAAAAATGGAGATGGAGCAGGTCTTTTACTTGATTTAAAAAATGTTGAAAATATAGTAAAAGAAGCAGTAAAAGTATCTAGAAAAGAAATTACTGTAAAGACAAGAAAAGGATTTGATGATAAACATATAACAGCAGTTGAAGTGGCAAAGATTTGTGATAGTTTTGGTGTATCTCAGATTACAATACATGGTAGGACAAGAGAAGAGTACTACAGCGGAGTTGCAGACTTAGATATAATAAAAAAGGTTAAAGAGGCAGTATCAATTCCTGTAATTGGAAATGGAGATGTTGTATCTTTAGAAACTGCCAAAAGGATGTTTGAATATACAAATTGTGATGGTATAATGATAGCAAGAGGTGCACAAGGAAATCCATGGATTTTTAAAAGTATATTAGAGGGAAAAGAATATATTCCATCTAATATGGAAAAATTAGATATTATTTTAGAGCATATAAATAATGCATTAGAATATGAAGATAAAAAACAAGCAACCCTAAAACTTAGAAAACATATTGCATGGTATTTAAAGGGGATGGATGGAAGTACTAAAATAAAAGATACTATAAATAGAGAAGATGATATAGACAAAGTAAAAGAGATTCTTAAAAATTATTTTTATAATTTAAAGTAATATCAAAAAGAAAAAGGACTAGCGTTTAAACTAGCCCTTTTTCTTTAAGTAATATTGCGATATCATCATATGATGATATCTTATCCCATTCATTAGACACTACAGCTTTTGCAGTGTCTAATTTTTCTTTTTTTAGGCAGGTTATAACTGTCTTTACACATTGTATCCCTCTGCCATTATTTTTTTCTTTTTCCAAATTTTCTAACTTTTCGGCTATGAAAAGCATTTCTTTTTCATTCATAAATTTTCCTCCTTCTAATAAATTATTATTATTATTTCAAAAAACAACCTAATATATTATATTTTCAACTTAAAATATACGTTGCTTAAGTGAGTAGTAAAAAATTTTGACTATATAGTATTAATTTGATATAATAATTATTATGATGACAAGAAATGATAAAATAAAAATATTGGAAAGATTTGAAAATAAAGAAGAAAAAATTTTAATATCAAATATATTAGATAAAGCATATAGATATGAAAGGGAAAATAAATTATTCCATACCAATTTTCTTAATTTATATGAACTTCAGATTTCTACTAAAATTTTGGATAGTTTAAATATAACTTACTATGTTTATACACCAAATGAATTTGCAGATAAAAAAGTTATATTCTTTTTGCCAGATTATATACAAATAACAGATGATTTTTTTGAAGAATATATAAATTGTATAAAAATAATTCCTAATATAAAAAATAAGCTTTTACATAAAGACTATATGGGGGCTATATATTCTCTTGGAATAAGGCATGAAATGATTGGAGATATCTTTGCATCTAGTAATTTTGCCTATGTTTTTTGTATGAAAAATATTGCGGATTATTTATTAAATAATTTGTTTAAAGTAGCAAATCAAGAGGTAATATTAAAAAATATTCCATTAAGTTTAGATGAAGTAAAAAATTTATCTTTTAATTTAGAAGAAAAAGAATATATTATACCATCTTTAAGAGTAGATGCATTACTTAGTAACATATATAATTTGAGCAGAAATAATGTGAAGGATAAAATATTAGCAGGTGATTTATATATAAATGATAGAAATATTTTTTATCCAAATACTTTAATAAAAGAAAATGATATTGTATCATTTAAAAGAACTGGGAAGTTAAAAGTTGGAAGTACTATAAGAAAAACAAAAAGTGATAACATAGTTATAAAGATTTTTAAATATGTTTAAATCATAAAAAAAGAGCTAAAATACATTTGTACTTTAGCCCCTTTTTTTATGGGAAACTATTATGTTTTAGATAATAGTTCCCTTATGCCATATCAGAGTTCATCTAACATGGCAAAAACTTCTTTAATTTTTTCCTCCTTTTCTATAAGGTATGTAATATCAATACCTTTTTTAGAGAGTTTATCGCATGTCTCAAAAAATGCCATGATAAGCTCCCTTTTTGATATCAATACCTCTGCCGAAAGAGAATTTTCTTTTGCAATATGGAAGAAATCCTCTACTAGCTCTCTGTTACTAAGAAGAACTGAGGAAGGGATAGAGGTATTGGAAGAATTTTTAACTTTTTCTTTTTTTATTTCTTCCTTTTCTTCGTTTTTCTCATCTTCCTTCTTCTCATTTGCAGTACCATAGAAGAGGTGAGAGAGGTACAAAGAGATATCCTCTCCATTACAGGTCTCTTTTATGTAACTTGCTTCTTGGTAGTTGAAACCAAGAGCTTTAAGACCTCCGCAGAATTGGTTTTCTCGGTCACTTTTTAAAAGGTGTATAACCTTACTAATAAGTGACTGGTCGGCGGTTCCTTTTAGGAAACTGCGACATTTTTTACCAATTATATCCCGTACTACAGGACTTTTTATCGGGAGGATTTCCTCATTAACATGTGAAAGTGGAAGTTTTTCGTAGTCTTTGTCGAGTTGTTTATACAACTCTTTGAATTCTTCACTTTCTGTATCAATACTTTCTGTATCAATATTAGTTGTTGCAAGCACTGAAAACGGTCTTACTCTTAGTGCCCACAGAGTTTTCAAAGCTGTTTCTGGATTAATCCAGATAGCTTCTGACAACTCATCATTGTAAGCATTTTTTACTACATTCTTAATCTTATCATTTTTCATAAACTACCTCCTATAATTTTATATTGGTATATTATAAATCTCGCATATATTATATCACACAAATAGTTTTATGTCAACATCACTATACGATTTTATTAAAATAATTATCTTTTGATTTTTATAAATGTAATTTATATATCAAAAAATATTAATTTATTTGTTTTATTATATACTTTTTATACAAGTATTAAAATTAAGCTTTTTTCTTGCAAATGTAAATAAAATGTAGTAAAATAAAGTAAAAAAGGAGAAATTACAGTGAAAGTAGCATTTTATACACTTGGATGTAAAGTAAATCAGTATGAAACGGATTTAATGATGCAAAAATTTATAAAAGCAGGATATGAAATCGAAGATTTTGATAAGTTATCAGATATATATGTAGTAAATTCTTGTAGTGTAACAAATTTATCTACTAGAAAATCAAGACAAGTTATAAGTAGAGCAAAAAGAAAAGGTGGGATAGTTGTACTTGCTGGATGTTATGCACAAGAAATTGCAGATAAAGAAAATACTAGTTTAAGTAATGTTGATATAATAATAGGTAATGAAGAAAAAAATGATATAGTAAAGATTGTTGAGGACTATATAAAGAAAAACGATTTTAAAAGACGTAATAGGTTATTTAAAGTTAGTAAAATAGCTGATGTAAAAAAATATGTCCAAACGGGTTCGTTAGATAAGGGCATTAATGTGCGTGAAAGTGTAAAAATTGAAGATGGATGTAATAATTTTTGCTCATATTGTATTATTCCATATGTTAGAGGAAGAGTAAGAAGTAGAAATATTGAAGATATAGTTAAAGAAGTAAGTTTGCTTGTAAAAAGCGGTGTACAAGAAATAGTTTTAGTAGGCATAGAGATAGCATCTTATGGGAAGGATTTAGAAGATAATATTTCGTTAATTGATGTAGTAGAAAAGGTAAGTAAGATAGATGGTTTAAAACGAATTAGATTAGGCTCAATAGAGCCAAGAGTTTTAACAGATGATGTTATAGATAGACTTTCTAAAATAGATAAACTTTGTCCTCATTTTCATATATCAGTTCAAAGTTTAGATAATAATGTTTTAAAAAGAATGAATAGAAAATATACAAGAGAAGATATTTTTGATATTGTAAATAAATTAAGAGAAAAGATAGAAAATGTTGCATTTACTTGTGATATAATTGTAGGTTTTCCAGGTGAAAGTGACGAAGAGTTTAAAAATACATTAGATGGCGTAAAAAAAATAGAATTTTATGAAGTTCATGTGTTTAAATATTCGAAAAGGAAGTGGACACTTGCAGCTAAGATGGAAAATCAAGTAGACGGAAATATAGTAAGTTTAAGAAGTAAAAAGTTAATAGCACTTGCACACGATTTAAAAAATAAGTATATAAAAAAGTATATAGGTAAAAAATTGGATGTACTTATTGAATCTTTTGATGATGAGTGGTTATATGGCTATACATCTAATTATATAAAAGTAAAAGTAAGAGGTGATAAAAAACTATGGGGATGTCTATTAAAAGTAGAGTTATGTTCAATAGAAGAAGACTTAGTATTAGGAAATATTTGTCAATAAAAAATGCAGTTATAGTTACAATTATTGTTGGAATATGTTTTATAGCTACAAGTATTGTTACTACTATAGCTTTAAAAAATAAAGTTGAAAACTCAACTATAGTATATAAAGCAGATAGGAATGATAACGAAAAGCAAGATGTTGGTATAGCAGATACCAACGCTAGTAATGAAGAAAATAATAATGGTAATGTAAATGATGAAGAAGTAATTGCAGCATTAAATAATTTAGATGAAAATAATAATGCTGACAATAATAATAATGTATCAGATATTGATGATGGGAGAATGAGTATTTGTATACTTGGTGAAATTATGATGGGAGGACAAGTTACAGATAATTTAAATTATATGTATTCATCAGCTTTTAGGAGAATATATAGCGAAGTTAGAGATAGTGATTTTACATATGCTAATTTTTCGACTAATATTACAAATCTAGAAAAAATAGAAAATGCTAAATCAAAATATCTAGTTACAAAAGATGTAGTAAATGGACTGAATGCACTTGGAATGGACTGTGTTTCTATTGCATCAGATCATATGGTAGATTATGATAGTGATATTTTAAATAATACAATAAACACTTTAGAGGAAAATGATGTTTTTGTGGCTGGAAGAAAGGATATGCCAGTATATTTTGAAAAGGGAGATAAAAAGATTGCAATAGTATCAACTAATGCTGTTTTTATTGGGACATCTAAAAATTATGATAATGACAATATTAGTGTGTATGATAAAGAAAATTTAGAAAAAAATATAAAAGAAGCAAAAGAGAGTGCAGATATTGTAATAGCAGATATACATTGGGGAAGAGAATATGTATATGGTGTAACATCTCAAATGAAAGAAATTGCAAAAGCAGCTATAGATAGTGGTGCGGATATGGTTATAGGATCACATGCCGCAGGAGTTTATCCTATTGTAAAATATAACGATAAACCTATTATTTATTCAACAGGATATTTTATAGGTGATTCTGATTTACATGTAGGAAAAGAGAGTTTTATATTTGATATAGAAATATCAAAAGATAAAAAAATAGATAAAATTATCATGACGCCTACGTATATAGTGGATAAAAAAGAAGTTTTAAAATATCAAGACTATGACTTAGAAAAAGCAAATTCGTATTTAGAACAATTTAACAATTGGCAAGTACAAAATAGTTTAGATTCAAGTATTGTAGATGGAAAAATAGTTATAAAATTATAAAAAATAAGGCCCATAAAATAGGGCCTTATATATATTAAACTTTAGTGAGTGTTAAGTAAAATATAGCACTCATTAAAGATTTTTTTATCTTCTGTATTTAAATAAATATCATCTTTTACTTTCGATTTATTTTCTTCTAAGCTAAGAGCGCATAAAAGAAATTCTTTTGATTTAGTAAAGGAAAGATATTCACTTAAAGTTTCAGTTCCTTGAATAAAAAACGCATTTAGGCTTTTTTCAAATCTTAATCTTAGCAGTCCATAAGCTGGATTTACAAGATTTAAATAAAAATCTTGGTAAGCAATATAATTCTTAAGTACCTTCTTAAGATTTTCTGCACTAAAAATGTCGTTTCTCATAAGAAAAACCTCCTTAAAAATATATTATTATAAATAAAATAGCAAAGCTATAATATTTATCAATTATATATCTTTTGTAGGATATAAATTCAAATTTTAATTTGAATTTTAAAAAATTATCTGGAGCACTATTATATAATTTTAGGTAGAAAAAGTCAAGTATTTTAAAAAATATTTTTTGTTTTTAATGGAGTTTAAGAAGATTTGATGTCAAAAGTTTAAATTATGTAATGTTATACACCACTATATATATTAAGTAACAGACATATTTGTTTTTTGTATGTAATTTATGAAATATTATTGAAATATTGGTAAAAAAGTTATATAATATTGAGGATAATGAAAATATGATTAAAAAATGCTGTATTTGTAGTTAAATTAATATAATTTTAGATATTACTTTTATAGCAAAAAAGAGGAGGATTTATGAAAAAGGTAATAATTGTTATATTTTGCATTTTAGGAATGATAGTTGGCATGGCTTTAGCAGATGCTACTGCTGGTATATCAGTTCTAAGGTGGCTATCAATAGGTGGAGAAATTGGAATAAAAAATCCTATTGTTATTGATTTATCATTCTTACAATTTACTATTGGCTTTTGGTTAAAGATAAGTATAGGTGGAGTACTTGGTATGGTGGTATTTGGCCTATTGTCTAAGGTGGTGTTAGATTGGCTAAAAATATAAAAGAATTTCCGTTAAATGATAGGCCTTATGAAAAGCTAGAACAAATGGGTGCCTCTAATTTAACAAATTCCGAACTTTTAGCAATAATTATAAAAACTGGAACTAAAAATTTAAATTGTCTTCAAATTGCACATAATGTGCTTAGTATAAAAAGTGATATGAGCAATATAACTGATTTAGAGTATTTGTCTAATTTATCTTTAGAAGAACTAAAATCTTTTGAAGGTATAGGAAGAAAAAAAGCTATTCTTATAAAAGCAGTAATAGAATTTTCGAGTAGGATAGCTGCAACCTATGATATAAATAAATATAAAATAAGCACACCTAAGGATGTGTTTGATTTATTATCTCAAAGTTTTTATGGAAAAAGGCAAGAATGTTTAAAAACAATTTTACTTAATAAACAAAATCTTGTACTTTCTGTTATAACTAATGCAATTGGCAATAATGATAAAATAAATATTGGGATAAAAGAAGTTCTATCAGAGCCTATAAAGCAGCTTGCAAGTAAAATAATATTGGTGCATAATCATCCTAGTGGGACACTCTTGCCAAGTAAAAGTGATATAAATTTTACTATTAAAATTAAGGAGTATTCTAATTTTTTTGAAATTGAGCTGTTAGATCATATTATAATTGCAAATAATAGATATATAAGTTTAAAAGAAATTGGAAAAATTTAAAAATTAAAATAGAAATAAGGTAAAAAGGTGGTAAAAATGGGTATAATATCTAAAGATATAGGTGTAGATTTAGGAACATCTAATATAAGGTTACATGTAAAAGGAAAAGGCGTAATACTAGAAGAGCCATCAGTGGTAGCAATCAATAAAATCACTGGTGAAGTTCTTGCAGTCGGAAATCAAGCAAAAGAGATGCTTGGTAGAAAGATGGAGTTATAGCAGATTTTTCGGCAACTAGAATGCTTATGCAAAGCCTTATATCTAGGGTGATACCAAAAAGTTTATTTTCTAGACCTAGAATTGTAGTATCTATTCCTTCGGGTATAACTGATGTAGAAGAAAGAGCGGCAGAAGAAGTAGCATATAGCTCTGGTGCAAAAGATGCATATTTGATTGAAGAGGTAATGGCAGCTGCAATAGGTGCAGGGCTTAAAGT
>ERZ1643249.2085-NODE-2085-length-19102-cov-19.467685_pt1 | contig 19102 bp, 16 predicted proteins | sample MGYA00579263_ERZ1643249 | MGnify/ENA primary metagenome ERZ1643249 (study PRJEB29033, sample SAMEA4952264) | chicken gut metagenome | biome: Broiler Chicken; feature: Gastrointestinal Tract; material: Caecum | place: Ireland | collected 2018 | study: Broiler... | reverse complement strand
CTGCGATCTCTTTCATTCTTTCTCCCTGTTTTACATGGAAAGGACATCTGGAATCACAGTGGCCGCACTGGATACAGGCGGAGGCTTTTATCTCCAGCTTCTCATAATGATCTGCCGCCAGCGTATCTCCGGCTTTGGCAAGATCATAATATTTGTTGATCAGACCCACATTCAGTCCTTTGGGGCAGGGCTGGCAGTGGTTGCAGTATACACAGGTACCCTCCGCTGACTGCGGAGCAAAGCTTCCAATCACAGAATAGTCCCTTTCCTCCGGTGAGGCTTTAAAAAATCCCAGGATCCTTTCCAGATCCTCACAATTTCGGATCCCCGGAAGAACAGTGATCACTCCCGGTTTGTCCAGAGCATACTGGATACACTGATATTCTGTAAGGGCTTTTCCAAAAGGCGAGGTCTTTTCATTTAGAAGCTGGCCTGCGGCAAAAGCCTTCATAACAGAAATGCCGATCCCTTCTTTTTCGCATCTGCGGTAAAGATCCATTCTCTGGTCTACCTCTCCAATACCATACTCTCCCTTCTGATAATCATAGGCAGGGTTAATGCTGAACATCATCATATCTACGATCCCCATGTCCAGGATTTTTGCCGCCACCTGGGGCGTATGAGAAGAAAGCCCGATATGACGGACGGTCCCCTGAGATTTTAACGTCTTTATATGCTCCAAGACTCCGCTTTTTATGTATTTTTCCAGATCCGCCTCTTCATCAATGCAATGAATAAAACCAAAGTCTATATAATCGGTTTTTAAAGACTTCAGCTGCCAGTCGATAGATTTTTTGATCTTATCCAGGCTGGTAGTCCAGCCATATTCTCCTGTGGCGTAATCTGCTCCGAAGTGGATCTGGTAATAAATCTTATCTCTGAAACCGGAAAACACCTGTCCATATACCGGAAAGGGCTTGTCATCTGCAGAAGCCAGATCAAAATAGTTAATACCGTTTTTTACAGCCATTTCCGCCGCCCGGGCTATTTCCTTTTCTCCGGATCCGCCGATCGAGCTGCTTCCCAGTCCCAGGACACTGATTTTTTCTTCCCCATGGGGAAGTTTTCTATATTCCATGTTCTGTTCTCTCCTTTTTCACATTTTTCTCCAGGCCCTTCACAATACAAACGCCTGTTTTTATTCCCGCGGGCAACGAGTCGAGCGGATATGCTTGCATGTCTATTTGGCGGCTGCCCCAAGGGTCTGTGGATTTATCTTTATTATTATAAGACCTGGAGCCGGCTACAGGTCAATAGGTTCCCGAAGCATTTCTTATATTTTCCGGAAAGGTTGTACGCTCTTTATCAGCATGCCCTGGCGGCCCTGTCCTCCCGAAATCGGAAGAAGACCGGAAAGCCAGGGCATGCCAGTCGGTTATTCAAAAGGACACAGAACAACGATCTTCTGGGGCGTGGTCTGAGGAGGAATACTGAAGGTCGTGCTGGTATAATATACCAGAAGCTGGGAATTTTCCGGCGTGCACAGATATCTCTGCCCGTTAAGAGTTTCAATATTTGTAAAAGGTGAAAGGTTCAGTTTCAGGGAATTATCTTCGGCGGTCAGGGTCTCATCAAAATACTTCAGGGTTACTTGCTGGGCCCGGCCAAGAGGCACGATCAGCTCTGCACGGAACTGGGGCGGATAAATGGCCGGAGTGGGAAGATTAGCGTCATAAAACGCCGCTACTCTCATTCCTCTCCGCAGCCGCATATTGTCGATGATCCTGGTATCGCCGGAAACCAGAATGTTCACGGCTTCATTGTCTGTCATAATGGTAATGATCTGGGTGCAGCAGGAATTTCCACGCCGGATTTCCTGGATCACTCCTGTAACCTGCTGATAAGAACTATAGTCCATCTGAAAAATCCTTTTTTGTTTATCCTATGTAGAAAAAAGGGAAAAGTGAAAATGAAAATCCATGGATAAATTTGCTAATTCCCGGACAGACTAGAGAAAAAGGAGGAATATACCATGTCAATTTTATTTGAAAACAGTACGACCAAAGAAAATCTTATGCGGGCCTTTGCTGGAGAAAGCCAGGCCAGAAACCGCTATACTATGGCTGCTTCCCAGGCAAAAAAAGAAGGTCTTGGGGTTATTGAGGCAGTCTTTACTTTTACTGCCAATCAGGAGCGGGAACACGCAGAAATCTTCTATAAACATCTTTCCCAGGTAGCCGGGACCAGTATTGCTATTGACGGTTCTTATCCGGTGGATATTTCCCAGGATGTAGCAAAACTTCTCCGCTTTGCCCAGCATAATGAATTTGAAGAACACGAAGATGTCTATAAAGCATTTGAAGAAAAAGCCAGGGAAGAAGGCTTTCCTCAGATTGCTGCCTCCTTCCATATGATAGGAGCTGTAGAGAAAACTCACGGAGAACGTTTTGGCCTGTTTGCAGACCTTCTGGAACAGAAGAAACTTTTTGTCTCTGATGTAAAGACTTCCTGGATGTGTCTGAAATGCGGCCATATTTACACTGGCACAGAAGTACCGGAAAAATGTCCGGTCTGCGGTCATGACAGAGGATATTTCGTCCGGCTGGAACTGGCTCCCTATACTACTCTGGAGAAGAAATAAGCAAGGAGCCGGGCCGTCATGTAACCATCTGTTGACTAAAGAAAAGAAGGAAAGCTTCTGCCCGGGATCGGGAAAATCCCTGGTCCCGGGCCAAGCTTTCCTTCTTTTTCTTTATAACTGTTTTCCTGTATAAATACAGACACTTCTGGGATTCATGACATAAAGGTTCTGATCCAGAAGCTCCTCTTCTCTGATCACAGCCTCTCTGCCTCTGGAAGTATCTATAATGGGTACCCAGCAAAATCCCTGGGGAAGCCGGGGGAGTTCAATCTGTGCCTGTTCCCACCAGGCATTGATCCCCAGATAAAGGATATCTTCTCTTCCATCCTCTTCCTGTCCGGCGAACATAATCCCGATCGTCCTGGTATCCGGTCCGTACTCTTCCTGCCAGGGTTCTGTCCCATGAAGACTGAGAAATGGGAAACCGCTGGAACTGGGACTGGTATCTTTTCTCAAAATTGTATGGTCTTTCCGGAAATGGATCATAAATTTAAAAAATTCAAAGATCTTTTCGTTATCCTTTAACTGCTCCCAGTTCAGCCAGGAAATTTCATTGTCCTGACAGTAGGGATTGTTGTTTCCAAACTGAGTGTTTCCAAATTCGTCCCCGGCCAGGAACATGGGAGTGCCTCTGCTGCACATCAGCACTGCACAGGCGTTTTTCATAAGCTGGCGGCGGAGGCGAAGGATCTCCGGATTTTGGGTATCTCCCTCTTCCCCGCAGTTCCAGCTTCGGTTGTCATTGGCTCCGTCGGTGTTTTCCCATCCGTTATCTTCATTGTGCTTCTGATTATAGGAATAAAGATCATACAGAGTAAATCCGTCATGGCAGGTGATAAAGTTTACAGAGGCATTGTCTCCTCTCTTTTCTCTGGGATAAAGATCCGGAGAACCCAGGATCCGCATAGCCGCCGCTCCTGCCAGGCCACCGTCTCCTTTCAGGAAACTTCTGAGATCATCCCGGTATTTTCCGTTCCATTCAGCCCACCGGTTCCAGGAAGGGAAACTTCCCACCTGATATAATCCTCCTGCGTCCCAGGCCTCTGCAATAAGATCTGTACTGTACAGAATAGGGTCATAGGCCAGTCTTTCCAGAAGGGGCGGCCGGCTCATGGGGGAGGAATCTTCGCTTCTTCCCAGAATAGAAGCCAGATCAAACCGGAAACCATCCACATGATAACTGGTAGTCCAGTAGCGCAGACAATTCAGGATCATATCTCTTACCATGGGATGATTACAGTTCAGGGTATTGCCGCAGCCGCTGAAATTGTAATATTTTCCGTCAGGAGTCAGCATATAATAAATGTTATTGTCAAAGCCTTTAAAAGAGAAAAAAGGCCCATTCTCATTTCCTTCTGCCGTATGATTAAAGACCACATCCAGGATCACTTTGATCCCGTTTTTATGAAGATCCCGGATCAGCCGCTTCAGTTCTGTACCTTCCCGGTTATACTCCTGTTCAGAGGCATAACTGGTATTAGGCGCAAAAAAGCATACCGGATTATAGCCCCAGTAATCCAGAAGCTTCCGGCCGTTTACAGTACGCATGTTCCGGGTTTCGTCAAATTCAAATACCGGCATTAGCTCTACCGCATTGATCCCCAGTTCCAGCAGATAAGGAATTTTCTCACGTATCCCCTCGAAAGTGCCCGGGTGCTTTACACCGGAACTTTCGTGGCAGGTAAATCCCCGGACATGCATTTCATAGATGATACAGTCCTGGAGACTGGATACAGCAGGTTTCTTTTTAGGGATTTCCCAGTGAAAGTTGTTATGGACCACTCTGGCCTTATAGAAGGAGTCGCCTGCAAGCTGTTTTCCCCATTCGCTCTGGCCGGTAACTGCCTTGGCATAGGGATCCAGAAGATATTTTTCTCTGTCAAAAAGCAGCCCTTTGGAAGGATCCCAGGGACCGTCGATGGAATAGGCATATTCAAATTCATCAGCCTTCAGGCCAAAAACAAACATAGAATACACATTTCCTACCCGGTAATCCGGCGGAAAGGGAATCCTGGCGTAGGGAACCTGGGCCTTTCTGTGGAATAAAAGAAGTTCACAGGAAGTACCGGAATAGGTAACCAGAGTGAAGTTTACCCCTTCAGGCAGGGCAGAAGCTCCGTTGATCTCATAAAATCCCGGTCGTATCTTAAAACCATTGACTTCGTCGATTGGCTTTATATTATCACCGGATTCAAGCTCAATCCCGGCAAAATCCTCCAGAAGAAGATATTCTTCTTTCTGGGGAATAAGTTTCTGAGAAGTTCTGTTCTGATTTCTGTTCTTTTTTGCCATCTGAACGCTCCTTTCCTGTATTAAAAATAATTTTATCATGTCTTTTAAAAGAAGTACAGGACTCCTTCCTTGGGAAATGTATAATCTGGGAAAATCTGTGAAAAATAGTAACAGCATTAAAGGAGCGATTGGTTTATGATCAGTGAAGATTTGATTCAACAATTTGTCAAGGAAACCGAACTGTTTGAAGAGAGGATCCAGGCCTTCGAATCCGGAGAAATTGACCGGAAAACTTTTAAAGGGATTTCCGGCCGGTTTGGCTGTTATGCCCAGAGGGAGAAAAACTATATGCTCCGTCTCCGCTTTCCGGGAGGCAGGATCTCAAAAGAACATCTGGCTTTTCTTGGGGAAAAGACAAGAGAATATCCCCTGGAGCTTATGAAGATCACTACCTGCCAGACCATCCAGGTACACAATCTGTCTGCTTCCCAGGTGGTTTCCCTTATGCGGGAGGCTTTGGAGCAAGGGATCATTACCATTGGAGGAGGCGGGGATAATCCCAGAAATGTAATGGCCAGTCCTCTTTCCGGTACAGACAGAAAGGAAACCTTTGACGTACTGCCTTACGTAGAAGCAGTCAGTGATTATCTCCTTGGCCGTATGACAGAACTCCACCTTCCCAGGAAGCTGAAAGTAGCCTTTTCAAATACCAAAGAAAATCTTACCCATGCCAATATGCGTGATCTGGGATTTATAGCCAATCCTGACGGGACCTTTTCTGTATACTGCACCGGAGGACTGGGGCCGAATCCCAAAATGGGAGTTCTTGTGGAGAGACATGGAAAGCCAGAGAATGTAAGCCTTTATGTCAGCGCTATGCTCCGGCTTTTTACCAGGTACGGAGATTACAAAGTCCGGGCAAAGTCCAGAAGCCGTTATCTTCAGGACACTCTGGGGGAAGAAAGGATCAAAGAAGAGTATGTCCGATGTCTGGAGGAAGCCAAAAAAGAAGAAACTCCCTGGCCGGTTTTCTACGCTCATCCGGTATTAAAAAGTGGGGAGGGGGAAATCGAAGGCCCCAGGATCTTTCCTCAGAAACAACCGGGACTTTATGGGGTTTCCTATCATCCTATAGGAGGCTGCCTTACACAGAAAAATATTATGGTGCTCTGTGAAGTATTGAAAAATATCCCGGATACAGAGATCCGCCTTTCTCCTGACGGGACTATGTATCTCCTTCATCTCACGGCAAAGGAGGTGCCCAGGATCCTGGAAGCCACAGGAGGGGGAGGAGAAAATCTTTTTGAGACCAGTACCAGTTGTATCGGCGTCCCCATCTGCCAGCAGGGACTGGGCTGTTCCCAGTGGCTTTTGTCCCATTGTATTGAAAGAGTGCGGAAAGAGAATTTTCCTGACGGCGTCCTCCCCAGGATCCATATCTCCGGCTGTCCCTCCGGCTGCGGCACCCATCAGGCCGCTTCACTGGGATTTATGGGATGCCGGAAAAAAATACGGGGAGAGACGGTTCCTGCATTTCGGGTTTTCATCAATGGCCAGGCACAAGAGCCCGGTTCCAGGATTGGGGAAGAGGCAGGTATCCTGCCGGAAGAGGTAATCCCGGAATTTCTGGCTGAACTGGGAAAGACCATACAAAAAAGCCACAAAAGCTTTGAGGAATGGCTTCCGGAAAATAAAGGTCTCTTTCTGGAGCTGGTGCGAAAATATGAAGAACCGGTTCTGGATTTTGAAGCATAAAAATATACGGCCGGCAGTCTCAGCATCGGTTCGGAGGCTGCCGGCCTATTTATGTAACAATTTTCCTCAATATCAAATATATCCTCCGCCGGAAGATATCCCTCCGCCGGAACCTCCCCCTGTTCCCAGAGAGAAAAGTGTGCTGACTACGTTCCACATAGCAGCAAAAATTCCGTTATTAGCAGTACTCAAAGGCCTGGACAAAACTCCGGTGACCAAAAGGATCAGAAGGATCAGCGTGCAGTAAGGACGTATCCTCTGGTAAAAATAGAAAACCCGCGGATACATCTGCTCTACTACGTTGGATCCGTCCAAAGGAGGAATAGGAATCAGATTAAAAACTCCCAGACCAATATTAAGCACAGCAGAATAATAACACAACATAATTCCTACAGATACGGCACTGTTCCCCGAATTTCCGAAACGCATAAGAGCGCCGCAGATCAGCAGAGAAAGAAAAGCCGTAAGAAAGTTGGCGAAAGGGCCAGCAAGAGAAACCCAGATGATCCCCTGCCGCTTATTCCGGTAATAGGCGGTATTGATCCGTACAGGTTTTGCCCAGCCCATATGGAAGAATAAAAGACACAAGGTTCCGATAAGGTCCAGATGTCTGAGGGGATTGAGACTTAACCGCCCTTCATACTTGGGGGTAGGATCTCCCAGCTTATAAGACACCCAGCCATGGGCAAACTCGTGGACCGTTATGGCAATGAGCATAACCGGTACCGTGTAGATCAGCATACGGAGCTGCTGGATATAATAATTCAGATACATAAGCATTTCCTTTCTAACCGTACATGTCTGAGACAGAATGTACGGTTCTATTTAACATTTCTTATTTTCTATGCCGAATGACTTCATTCTCATATTTTCTGATAAAGATTTTACTTAAGCGCCAGACAGGATTTATGTTTTCACAATTTTATCTCATATAGATGAGATTGTCAATTTCACCTGTTTAAAATCCACTCTTTCTGAAATAGCAAAGCCCTCTGGGGAGCCAGGTATCATAACCTGCACACAGAGGGCTGTTTTACAGTTGGCAGCTGACTTACCGGATAAAGTTGGTAGGTGTGAAGGGCTCTTTCTCAGGAAAACCATATTTTTCTTTTCCAAGAGCAATGCTCTTGATCAGAAAAGCCATATTTCTTCCTAATGTCCGCATGATCTGGCATCCTTCGATATCCTGCTTTACCTCTTCTGGAGTATTGCCATGAACCTGGTTCCAGTACTGGCTGGAGGCAATGGGCATATTGGAAATGGTAAAATATTTGTTCAGCTCGTCAAAGGTAGCTGTACATCCTCCTCTTCTGGCAGATACCACAGAGGCGCCTACCTTCATGCTTTTATCAAAACCGGTGCTGTAGAAAAGGCGGTCCAGAAATGAGATCAGTGTGCCGTTTGCAGAGGCATAATACACGGGAGATCCGATAACGATCCCATCACTTTTCTCAAATTTAGGCGCCGTCTCATTTACCAGATCATCAAAGACACACTTTCCTGTTGTGCTGCATTTACCGCAGGCTATGCACCCCCGGATATCTTTATTTCCTACATGGATCAGTTCTGTTTCAATGCCCTCTCCTTCAAGAGCAGAAGCTACTTCCATTAAAGCAGTATAGGTACATCCTTTTGCATTTGGACTTCCGTTGATCAGTAATACTTTCATCATTATAAATCACCTTTCTGCGAAAGGCACCGATGAGGTTATGAAACCCTTTTTCGGATAAGCTCTCGCTTCTTCTTTTTTTCTTTGTTATACTCCTCTTGTAGGATACTGGCATACTACAGAACCTGAGGAGGGGAGTGGCGGGGCTGTATAGCGGCAACCCCGTATTATTATAAGTCTTTCGTAACAACTGCTGTGACCTTGACGTCTACAAAACCTGGATCTACGCCTGCATCGGTATTACCGATCCGAATGGCCGTACAGAGTATAAGCAGGCTCGCTTTTCTTCCTTTTCCAAAGGACTCAGAGAATTAGCTGCATGGCTTGCCCAAATTTCTCGAGCACAGGACCGTCAAACAGGAAAAGACTTTGACAGTATCGCAGGCTTTTGAACTTCTCAGGCTTAGAGGATATACAATCACTAACCAGTAGTCACTGCTATCTCTCTATTCTTTATATTTTGCAGTTGTTTCCACCCGCTGATTGCTACTTTTCGGGTGGCTTCAATGTTATTTTTATTATACAATATCTGTCAAGAAAACTTCATTTGCTGATGGAAGCTTCAGTCCGTATCCTCTATACCAAATTCATTTTACTATTGTTATTCTATTGTTTTGCCCGCAAGTATCCTCTCTGCATCCTGACACAGAATCTTTTCTCATTTCCTTCTTCTTTCTCAAGATCTCCATGATATGGGATCAGTAATGGCATAACCGCCCGCTTAAGCTCACGTTTGATCCTTCGCTCTGATTTTGCTGAACAGCAGGAAAATTCCATCAGGAGCTGATTTTTCACTGCCGCAGCGCATAGAAACACAAAAGGACTCTGGCCCTGATTCCCATTTTTTTCTCGATATGCAATACATTCTCTGACGCAGTAATCCAGAATCTGGAAAAGGATTTCGGAAAGATCGTTCTCCGATATTGTTCCCCTATCATATTTCTGAAATAAAAAAGACTCTTTAATTCCTTTTTTTTGGCATTTCTGTGCCATATGGCACAGGACGCTGTCCAGCAAATAGTCCTGACAGTAAATTCCCGCCTGTATTTTATCAAACTTATCTCTTAATGTATCAAGATACCTCCTGATTCTTTCTTCATGAGCATCCGCATTTCCCTTTTCCTCCCTTCGAATAGCTGCCATTGCAGTGATCTTCTGCATCTGTGCGTCAATCTTTTCCTGCTCTTGTTCCATACTCCTGATCTGGCGTCTGACAAAAGTATAATGAAGCTCCGTCAGCTTTTTCTGTTCGCGTACAAATATATTGGTTCTCTCCGTCATTGCACGGTATCTGAGAAACAGATATGTACAAACCATACATCCCGGAATGAATACAAGAATTGCCGGCATTCTGACAAGCAGATAAAATAGCCCATTTTCTGTATAATTTATGAATGTAGTGCCGATTCCACCTATAACATAAACTACTACGAAAATCCAAAGAAGTTTCCTGTGCCGCGGCTCATAATTTCGGATTCGCACAATCCATGGCTTCTTTAGTAAGTATAATTCAAACCGGAGCAGGACATATACAATAGGAATCAATAAAAGATCCGGCATCTGAAAAGGAACCTGTACACTTCCAAGAAAGTTTCTTTTTTCTACCCAATTTATTAGCGGCAGGATAGTACCCGTGAGGAAAATAAAATTTGTTTCCAAAGCGATCTGAAATAGGCCCAGCTTCAGCACACTTCCCTGAAAGGTATAACAAAGCAGCGCATATGTAATTAACGGGAATAATATAGAATATATAAATTGAATCTGTATAGCCGTCAATTCTTCTGTCCGGCCATAAGGCAGAAGATATTGAATTACAATGTTTTTGATCAGCAGCCCGATTCCGATCACGATATAGCGCAGCGTACGGCTCCTGCGTCTGACAAACATATAACTCGTAAAAATCATATCAAATATACAGTAATTTGCAGTTACGATAATCATTCTGACACAAATACTAAATACTTCCATTTTCATCTCCCGGCTCTGCATTAAGCACAATACTTTCCACAAACACACCCGCATCCTCATCTGTCTTAAATGTGATTGTCCCATGATATTTTACTGTCAGACTCCGGATAATCTTTGTCCCGATTCCATGCTCCTCCCAGCGGGATTTCTTTGTCATAAAGGTGACCTTCTCCCCTTTTCTTACAAAGTTTTTCATATCAATAAAGAGCTTCTTTCCATCCCTCCTTATAGAAAACCAGATCCCTTTTTCCTGTTTATCTGGTATTCTTTCCTGCGCCTCTATCGCATTATCAAGAAGATTGTGAAAAAGAGCGACAATGTCTACTTCTTCAATTATGTTATAGATATTGTCCTCTATCTCTATCACAAGAGGTATCCCCTTATCCTTACATTGTTCCTGTTTAATGGTAAGGATAACATTTATAAACTCGTCGCTGCAGTATTCCTGCTTTTTCAGGATATCATACCTTTTTTTCAGATTCATCATATAATCTGCCATTTCTTGTCCATTCTTTTGCTGTTCCAGCAATGCTTCCAGTGTCTGAATATGCTTTGCCAGATCATGTCTATATTTTCTCGTCGCTTCGATTCGGCTCTGTATCCCGGTATAGAACTCTTCCATAGATACCATATACGACTGCATAACCCTATTTTCCTGCTCCATCTCCCGAGTTTTCATTACTCCTACGGCCAGAATGAGAAATATAAGAAGCACACTAAGCAGAATTATTGTAACAATCATGTCCTTCTCCCTCTTCACGCTCTCAGGACATCTGGGTTACTGCCCATTTCATAAACGCAGCTTTGGCTATTTTTCGGTAACTACGACTGATTGTAACTTCTCTGCCGTCGTTCATGAGAAATACATCTGGAAGCATTTCCCTCACCGCAGGCAAATACACAATGTAACTGTTATGGCAGCGCACAAAATCCAGTGTAGGAAGTCCTTCTGTAAGTACGGACAATTTATCCCATATGGAATATGTACCATACACCGTAATAATATTTGTTATTCTCCCGCTCCGCTCAAAGTAGAGAATATCTGCTGGGGCAAGGGAAACTTCTTTCCCTCCGATGACAGAATAGACGAGTTTTTCTCTTGTCTGGGCAAGTTGATGAAACACTTTTCCGAAAATCCCCCCGATCCGTTCTTCAAACTGTTCTTTTAAAGCAAAAAAGACATGCTCCGTATGGTATACTTCTGTTGCGTAGAATAGATAATTAGTCAAATATACAATCTGACAATCCTTCCACTTTTTATTCACTGCAGTCACAATGTCTATGCCATTCTTTCCTTCTTCATTCTCCAGTACAATATCCATAAAAAGCATATCCAAAGGATAACCATCATAACTGTTCAATTTTTCTGATGTGGTAAAACAGATCACTTCCAGTTCAGTTTCTGTCTGAGCTGCATAGCTGTAAATGATCTTCTCAGCCTTTCTACACCAAATTGCATCATCGTCGCATATCCCAACTCTCATCTTTTGCCCCCCTGTTTTATCTCATCTTTTTTCTTATCGTTTATCTTCTCCGTACTCTATAATACGGAAGTTTTCTCGTATATATCCGGCTTCTGATAGTTATTTTTAATATATGACTCAGAAATATATTTGTCAATGTCAAGATAAAAGTATAAGCCCAATTTCATCATCCAGATACCCTGTTTATTGATTGGAACGGGCTTTTAAATTCTTCATTCCTCTCTCCTTCCCCATATGCTATAATGGCCTTATCCCGCCGCTTTGCGGCAGAATTGGAGAACATTGTGCTATGACACGTATTTTAATTGTAGAGGACGACCCTACCATCAACAATCTGATCTGTGAATATCTTTCAGAAAAAGACTTCGACTGCCGACAGGCTTTTTCCGGAACCGAGGGCCGGCTCCTTTTTAATATGGAAAAATTTGATCTGATCCTTCTGGATCTTATGATACCGGGGCTTACAGGGGAAGAGCTGATCAGCCATATCCGCAGCTCTTCCCAGGTGCCGGTTATTGTATTATCTGCAAAAACTGCCCTGGAAGACAAGGTTAGTCTTCTTTCCACAGGTGCGGACGATTATCTTACTAAGCCTTTTGAACTGGAAGAACTTCTTGCCAGGATCCAGGTACAACTCCGGCACAAAGCGGCCGGGTCCTCTCCTGCTTCTCCTTCTCTTCAGTATAAAGACTGGGAGCTGGATGAACAGGCCAGAGCTTTTTTGGTAAAAGGCCAACGGCTGGATCTTACCGCCCATGAGCTGGGGATCATCACCCTTCTGATGACACATCCCAAAAAGGTGTTTACCAAACAGGAAATTTTTGAATCTGTCTGGCACCAGGATTATTTTGTGGAGGACAAGACCATTAATGTCCACATCAGCAATATCCGTTCCAAACTGAAAGAAACAGGTACAGACAGCTACATACAGACCGTGTGGGGAATCGGATTTAAATTAAAAGAATAGGCTGCCCTGTTTTTAATCTTTAACTTTTCTTAAACTTTTCTTTGCGCTTTTTGAAACTCTCTGTGAGATACTGAATTCAGAAAAGAACAAGAGGCTTTTCAAAAAAGCTGACCAGGAGGATAAAAGATGAAAGATATAATCGTCACACAAAATCTCACAAAGATGTATGGAGATAAAGCCGCTGTCTCTTCTATGGATATGCATGTGAAGCAGGGAGATATTTACGGTTTTATCGGAAGAAACGGCTCTGGCAAGTCCACTACCTTAAAAATGCTCTGCGGGCTGGCCTTTCCTACCCAGGGAAGTATTCGGGTATTCGGCCAGTCCCTGAGCCAGGAAAGCGTAAGAAAACGCATCGGCGTTCTCATTGAATCCCCGGGACTGGAAGGAGGCCGGAGCGCCTACGAAAACATGTACTTAAAAGCCAGCCTTATGGGAATCGTAGATCCTGATAAAGAGATCCGGGAGCTACTCATCCTTACAGGATTAAATCCGGACAACAAAAAGCTGGTGAAGCGTTATTCCATGGGCATGAAGCAAAGGCTTGGAATCGCCATGGCTCTTCTGGGAGGCCCGGACCTCCTGATCCTGGACGAACCGATTAATGGTCTTGATCCGGAAGGAATGAACCAGCTCCGCTCCCTGCTGGTAGATCTGAACCAGAAAAAAGGGGTAACGATCCTGGTCAGCTCCCATATCTTAGGGGAACTTTCCAAAATGGCTACCCGGTATGGGATCATCAAAGACGGCTGTCTGGTGAAAGAGATTTCCAAAGAAGAACTGTCTGCGGAGTGTAAGGATTATCTTTATCTGAAAACCTCTGACAGTAAAATGGCCGCCGTACTTCTGGAAGAAAAACTGGAAATCCAAAATTATGAAGTCCGGCCGGAAGGAGAGATCCGCATTTATCAGAAGGCAGATCCAGGAGATATCACCACAGCGATGACTTCCGCAGGTATTCCGGTATATGCCATCTACAGCCATCAGCAGGATCTGGAAGGGTATTTTCTGGATCTGATGGGTAAAGAAAGTAAAACCGGTTCTTCAAAGAAAGGAGGAAGACGCCATGCTTAATCTCACACGTATGGAATTCCGCAGACTGTTCAAAGATAAAAGTGTTTATATTACTTTAGCTGCTTTTTTAGGATTTATCCTGATCGCTCTGATTACAATGAAACTGGTGACCGACCAGAACCTTCTGACTTTTGCTACGGAAAACGGATTTGAGTTCACTGCGGAAGATCAGGCTGACGCAGCCTCTTTCCTTAATTCCACCATCGCTGACTTTGTCAGCAACCTTCTTTTTTCCGGAGGCCTTATGGTCTGCTTTAGTGCCATCTTCTGCGCCCTCAGTACCTGTGATGATTTTTCTTCCGGTTTTGGAAAAAATATCTTTTCCTACTATCCGGACAGGGGATACTATATCGTAAGCAAAATCGTTACCCACTGCGCCATTAACGCTATGTTTATACTGGTTCTTACTGCTGCCAGCATAATCCTCTTTAAGATCTTCGGATTTTCCAATCCTCTGGGAGATCCTCTGAAAATGGCGCTGATGCTTGTGATCGGCTGGGTAGCCCTGATCCCCCTTGCGGCTCAGAATATGCTTTTCTGTATGCTTATCCGTAACGCCGCGGTGGTCAGTATCCTTTCTATCCTTTGCGGTCTGGGAACTGTGGCAGGAACGATCGAAGCTGTCACCAGGCTTTTCGGGATCCATATCGCTCAGTTTTTTCCGCCTTACCTGGTGATGATGGCTCCTTATATCAGCGGAAGCACCAGTACAGGTTCCTTCCTTTCTCTGGCCGTAGGCCGGGAAGGACTGGGTACAAACCTGTTCCTGTCTGTGTTTGCCAGCCTTTTGTGGACCATGTTCTATATCTGGCTTTCTAAAAAAGTGCTGAGTAAAAAAGATATCTGTTAAGAGGAATATGCCTATGATAAAAACAGTATTGCTCATTTTATTTGCCTTATTATTTTGCCTCTCTCTCGCTGCTCTTCTGCTTTACAGAAGGCAGGTGAGAGGACTATCCCAACAATTAAAAAATCTGGAGCCGGGAAGTAATCAGAGACTTACCTGCTCTGTCAGGGACAGAAATTTTCTGTCCCTTTGCCGCCTGATAAATACTTATATCGATTCCCAGCAGAAACTGGTCCTTCAGGCCCTGGAAGCAGAGGAGGAACTGAAATATACCATTGCCAGCGTTTCCCATGACATACGGACTCCCCTCACCGGAGCTTCCGGCTATATGCAGATGGTGGAAAAAACGGAAAACCCTGAAAAGAAGAAAGAATACTGCCGGATCGTCCGGGGCAGATTGAAAGACCTGGAGCAGCTTTTAGACCAGCTTTTCCTCTATACCAGGCTGACCAGCAAAGAACTTCCCCTTCATATAGAGCCGGTCTCCCTGTTTCCTCTCGTCTGTGAGGTGCTTACAGGATTTTACGGGAAATTTCAGGAACAGGACCGGGAGCCTTCTCTGGATTTTCAGGAAGAATCCATTCAGATTCAGGGAGACAGCAGCCAGTTAAAACGGGTTTTGGGAAATCTGGTCTCTAACTCTCTTTCTTATGGTCTGGGAACCCTTTTCATTCTTCAAAAGGGAACTACTCTGACCCTTTCCAACAAAGTGAAAGATCCGGAATCCATTGACCCGGATCAGATGTTCGCCAGGTTTTACAGAGGAGACCCTTCCAGGAACACTTCCAAAGGTTCTCACGCCGGACTGGGACTTTCCATAGCCAGAGAACTGACTCAGGCAATGGGAGGGAAAATTGAAGCCAGACTTCAGGGAGATATATTGGAAATTATATTGACTTTTCAGGGGGCTTCCCGGTAAACTGTCTATGCAGAACAGTACCCTCAGTGTACAAAATTACATAGCAGAGGCATTTGGTTCCTTGTACACTGAGGGTAAGAGTATCCGGTATTCTATAGCTTTCCGGACCATCAAAAGGAGAAAAAACTATGGAAAATATTCTGATCATTTATAAGTCAAAGTATGGAGCAGCCAGGGAATACGCCCAGCTTCTGGGAAAAGCCCTGAACACTGCCCCTGTTTCTATTGACCAAGCCAGATCTCAGATGGTCGCTTCTGCAGATACGATCATTCTCTGCGGAGGAATCTACGCCTCTTCCATTGCCGGTCTTTCATTTTTGAAGAAAAATTCCGCCCTTCTCAAAGGAAAACAGGCGGCGGTTTTTGCAGTGGGAGCTTCACCCTACGACCAGAAGACCCTGGAAGATTTGAAGAAAAGGCACCTTTCAGGCTCATTAGAGGGAATCCCCCTTTTCTATGGCCGGGGTGCATGGAACGAGGAGATCATGACTATAAAAGATAAATTACTCTGCTCTATGCTGATGAAAGCAGTATCTAAAAAACCTATGGAACAATGCGAGTCCTGGGAACTGGCTCTGAAAGAGGCTATGGGAAAGAAATGCTCCTGGGTAGATGAAAAGTATCTGGAGCCTTTATTAAAATACATAAAATAAAAAAATTCAGGTGAGGAATATGGAGATTGTATCAATCACTCCGGGAAATCGGTCTGTAATTAATGCGTTTTTAATGAAACATTGGTATTCTACTGACATGGTGGTATAAAGCCGGAAATCCCGTTGCTTGGAGATCATGGAATACCCCTGCGTCATGAACTGGAATTTGAATATAATCTAAAAGATCATGCATAAAGCTTCTTATGCAACTACATTTTATTTCCGGCTTACACCACTGAAAAATAAATTTTCAGTGTACTTTCCTTCCAGCCCTGTGCCTGCTGACCATGCGGTACAGGCTGGAAAGGTTCTTTGCATATCTGGTCATCAGATAGGAAAGTTCCGAGTCGTTGTCCACCCATCTCTGGTAATGCATTTCTTTGATCTTTTTTACATGTTTTTCCTGACGTATATGAAGAAGCTGCTGAATCTGGTTCAGGACATAATCTGTATAAGAGATGTAATTCTCCATTATCCCTTCCTGTAAGACTCCCCTCCTGTCAATATTAACCAGGAAAAGGATCTGTTCCATCTCTGCCATCATCTTCCAGGTAATATCCAGCACCTGCCGGTAGTATCCGCTTTCCTCCAGAGAAATCTTTCCCAGGTATTCCAGCACCTGCTCATGGAGCATGTGGTACTGGATCTGAGCGTCGCAGATAACACCGTGATCCAGCCTTCCGGTAAGAGAACGCTCCAGGATCTGCAGATACATATGCTGCATATGAAAGATCATCTGGAAATTATAGCGGAACTGCTGTCCCATACTGGTAGGAAAGAAAAACTTATTTACCACCAGGACCAGAAGTACCGCAGCCGCCACATAGAGCATACGAAGCTCAATAGCCAGGGTTTCTTTCATAGCCAGAGTACTCATAGACAGGGCAAAACAGGTAACAAAAGCTCCATGGATCCGGGTACCGGGAGTGGCCGTATACATACCCACTACCATAACTGCAGCCAGGAAAAAGTGTCCCGAAGTTCCGTGAAAAAATGGCAGAAGCAGAGAAATGGCAACACAGCCTGCCGCTGTCCCGATAAACCGGGTCTTCATTCGATATTTGCGGTCTTCATACATAGGCCTCAGAAGCAGAAATGCATTCATAGGAAGCCAGTACCCATGATCTGCCTGGCTGAGCATAGTATAGGCGAAGCTTACAAGAAGGACCACACTCATGCGCAATGCAAATCTGGTTTCAAAGGAATCCAGACGGAATACATTTTTGAGCTTTTCTGACAGCTTCTGGCTTTCCGGGGGAGACCACTGCTGCAGCTCTTCTTCCCTGTCTTCAAATTCGCGGAAAATAATAAGCAGCGGCCGGATCAGGTTTTGGAGAGAGATATACAGCTCCCCTTCTTTCCCTTTGATCTGAGAAAGGAGTTTTCTTCCGGATATCAGAAGGATTTCTCTGGTATCTTTTTCCCAGAATCTGGAATTTCCTGCTGTTTCCAGAAAATCCCCGGTTCGCCAGACGTATTTTTTCAGCATTTCACTGTCCAGTTCCAACTTTCCATTCTTAGTTTTGATAAAATACAGTGCCTGCTGAAACATCAGAGCAAACATATAGCAGATTTTCCCCTCCCGGGTAGCAATTTCTTTCTTTTCTCTTTTCTGATTTGCTTCAATGTACAGCTTCTGTTCCAAACTGTGGAGCTGCTCCTCCAGCTTTTCTCCCGCTTCTTTCCTTTCCGGATCTCCTATTAGTGTATTTGCTTTTTCCACCTGGTTTTTCAGCCATCTTCCGATCAGGAGAAGTCCTTTCTGCTGAGTCTGATATCCGGGGATCTTTGGAAAGCGGACCTGGAAAAGCAGCACTAAGATAATAAATATAGAAAGCCCGCTAAGCATTGCCGCCATCTGAACCAGAAAGCCTGAAAAATCCACAGGCATAAGCTGAAGAAAAGTAAAAGTCATCAGCCCGGAAAAATATCCCATCTGGTTGAACTGTGAGGCTTTCAGAAAGATCAGAGCAAAAGGAACTGTCAGATTCAGAAGCATGGATAATGGGAAGTTTAAGGTCGCAATATAAGCCAGAAAACAGAGCATAAGCTGCAGAGCAGAAACTCCCAGCAGACTTTTCAGGGTATTTCGTTTCTTATGATTTACCTGAAAAAGTACGGTGACCAAAGATACGATCATCACATACTGAGATCCGAAAATATTCACGACTCCGAAAAAAAGACACAGGAAAAAACAGATAACCGGAAAAGCTGCTGAAAATTTTCTCCATATCAGCAAAAGCTGTTTCTCTATTTTCTTTTCCAGTCCAACTATTATCATTCTTTCACTTCTACCCCGTTTTTCTGGCAGATATCTTCCAGGCAGCATTTATTACAATATGGAGCTGTTCTGGCTGTACATACATCTCTGCCATGATAAACCAGCCGATGGCAGAAATCACTGCCCTCTTCCGGAGGAATGATCTTCCAGAGAGCCATTTCCACTTTTTTCGGTTCCTTGATCCCGTCTACCAGACCGATCCGGTTTACCAGACGGATACAGTGAGTATCGGTAACAATTGCCGGCTTTCCGAACACATCTCCCATGATCAGATTTGCGCTTTTTCTTCCAACACCCGGCAGCTTCAGTAAGGCATTAAAATCATCGGGCACCTTTCCATGATACTGATCCCGGAGGATCTTCATACAGGCGCTGATGTCCCTGGCTTTGCTCTTACCCAGACCGCAGGGCCGGACGATCTTCTCGATTTCTTCCACGGGAGCCTCTGCCAGTGCTTCTACATCGGGATATTTTGCATAAAGATCCTCAACGACTACATTTACCCTCGCGTCCGTACACTGAGCGGCCAGCCGGACGCTTACCAGCAGCTTCCAGGCCTGATTATAGTCCAGGGTACACTGGGCCAGGGGATATTCTTTCTTTAAACGTTCAATTACCTCCAGGGCAAGTTCTTCTTTTGTCATTTTATGTACATCCTTCCGTTGTGATTTT
>ERZ1643249.2080-NODE-2080-length-19135-cov-9.142086_pt1 | contig 19135 bp, 17 predicted proteins | sample MGYA00579263_ERZ1643249 | MGnify/ENA primary metagenome ERZ1643249 (study PRJEB29033, sample SAMEA4952264) | chicken gut metagenome | biome: Broiler Chicken; feature: Gastrointestinal Tract; material: Caecum | place: Ireland | collected 2018 | study: Broiler... | reverse complement strand
TGAATTATATAGGATATAAAAATAGAACAAGATTTAGAAGAGATTATATAAAGCCTTTAGTAGAAAAAGGAATGTTAAAAATGACAATTCCAGATAAACCAACAAGTAAAAATCAAAAATATATTTCAAATACTGATTACTCCAGATAAATTAGCAGAAAATGGAGACAAGTTAGGGTAAATAGAATTACTTAAAATGAGAGGAGAAGAAGTTTATGACAGAAAAAGAGAAGATGTTAGCAGGAGAATTATATGATGCTAACTATAATATAGAACTAGAAAAAGAAAGAGAAAAAGCAAAAGATTTATGTTTTGAATTTAATAATTTAAAACCATCTGATAGAGAAAAACAAGCTATTATTTTAAAAGAATTATTAGGAAAAACTAAAGAAAAATTTAGAATAGAGCAACCATTTATGTGTGACTATGGATATAACATAGAAATTGGAGAAAATTTTTATTCAAATCATAATTTAATTATATTAGATGCAAATAAAGTTATATTTGGAGATAATGTATTTATTGCTCCTAACTGCTCATTTTATACAGCAGGACATCCATTAGATTATGAAACAAGAAATAAAGGAATAGAATATGCAAAACCAATTAAAATTGGTAATAATGTCTGGATAGGAGGAAATGTTGTTGTATTGCCAGGAGTTACAATAGGAGATAATACTGTAATAGGTGCAGGCAGTATAGTTGTAAAAGATATTCCAGCAAATGTAGTTGCAGTAGGAAATCCTTGTAAGGTTATAAAAGAACTTTAAACATAAGAAGGGGAAAATACAATGAATAAACAATGTACATTATGTCCACACAAATGTAAAGTAGATAGAAATATTAATTTAGGAAGATGCAAAGCAGGAGACAAAATAGAAATAGGAGGAGCAAGTTTGCACAAATTTGAAGAACCATGTATAAGTGGAAAGAATGGTTCAGGAACAGTATTTTTCTCAAAATGCAATTTAAATTGTGTATTTTGCCAAAATTATGAAATAAGCAATCTTGGAAATGGCAAACAAATAGAAGTAGAAGAACTTAGCAACATCTTTTTAAAACAACAAGAAAAAAATGCAGAAAATATAAATTTAGTAAGTCCAACAATTTATGCAGATAAAATAGTAGAAGCAATAAAAATAGCAAAAGAAAAAGGACTAAAAATACCTATAATATATAATACAAACGGATATGAAAATATAGAAACTTTAAAAAAACTAGATGGATATATAGATGTATATTTACCAGATTTAAAATATTATTATGAAGAGCTTGCAATAAAATATTCTAAAGTACAAAATTATTTTAAAATAGCAACAGAAGCAATAAAAGAAATGTATAAACAAGTTGGAAGTCCTAAATTTGACGAAAATGGAATGATAAAAAAAGGACTAATAATAAGACATTTAGTACTTCCAAACAACTTAGAAAATTCAAAAAAAGTTTTAAAATGGATAAAAGAAAATATTGATGAAAAAGTTTATGTAAGTATAATGACACAATATTTTCCAACATATAAAGCTCAAGAATATCAAGAAATTAATAGAAAAATAAATAAAGAAGAATATGTTGAAATTGAAAATTACATATATGACTTAGGAATAGAAAATGGGTATATGCAAGACTTTTCAGAAGAAAATGAAGAACAGTATGTACCAAAATGGGAATATTAAATAGGAGTGGGCAATGCCTGCTCCTATTTTCGACAAAAAAATATAAAGACTATACTTTTATGACATTTTATGATATAACATATATCAGGGTGATGTTAAAAAATGAATGTTATAAACGTAATAGCCTTTTTAATTATATATTTAGAAATGATATTCAAATTTACAGTTCTAAAATCAGTAAAAATTATTGATATAGCTACAACTTTACTTTTCACTGTACAAATTATTATGACATTAAATTTATTATGCAATATATTTAAAGAAAAAGTATCAAAAGCTATTTTTTATATAAGTACTGTAATTTTAACAATATATTTTATTATACAAACAATTTTTTATAATTTATTTAGTGTACCATTTTCATTTATGACACTTGGATTAGCAAGTAATGCATTAGACTTTACAAATATTATAAAAGATGCCATCATACAAAATATAGGTAAAATAATTTTACTAATCATACCATTAATATTAATAATTTGCATACATAAAAAAATAAAATTTAAAAGATTTAATATAAAACAAATTGGAATAAGAATAGTAAGTATAATTATAATATTATTAGCACTTACAGGTGTAATTTTCTTAGATAGAAATGGTGTATATTCATCATACAATTTATTTTTCAATATAAATGCACAAGAAAAAAACATTGGAAAATTTGGACTAATTAATTCAACAGTAATAGATATATATAGAACAATTTTTGGATTTGAAGAAAAAGCAGTCATAGAAGACAATAATGATGATAATACAGAAGAAAATCCAGAGACAGATGAAACTAATGAAACACAGCAGACCAAGCCAACTGAGCCAGAAGTGATTGAACCAACATATAATGAACTAGAATTAGGACTTGATGAATTGACAAACCAAACAACAGATAAAGGACTAAAAAATGTATATGAATATATATCATCAACTGAGCCAACAAACCAAAATGACTATACAGGATATTTTAAAGATAAAAACCTAATATTTATTTTAGCAGAAGGATTTAATAGCATTGCTGTTGATGAAAAACTAACTCCAACATTGTATAAACTTACAAACTCTGGTTTTGTTTTTAACAATTTTTATTCACCAGTATTTTTAAGTACAACAGGAGGAGAATTCCAAGCTTCAACAGGATTAATTCCAACACAAAGCATTTTAAGCTTATGGAAGAAAAACAAACCTAAAATATCATATGCATTAGGAAATAGTTTTAGCAAATATGGTTATACAGTAAGTGCATATCATAACTGGACATACACATATTATTCAAGACAAGACACAATGAAAACCTTAGGATTTAACTCATATATGGGAATTGGAAATGGACTAGAAAAATTAATGGATAGTAAATGGATACCTAGAGATGTTGATATGATAAATGTTACTACAGATATGTATACTTCTGAAGATAAATTTGTAACATATTATATTACAGTAAGTGGACATGCTCCATACAATTTTGGAACAGGAAATTCTACTGCTACAAGATACCAAGAATATGTACAAGACTTGCCATATAGCAAACCAGTTAAGGCATATTTAGCCACACAAATGGAATTAGATAGAGCATTAGAATTACTTATTCAAAAACTAGAAGAAAAAGGAATTTTAAAAGATACAGTAATTGCACTAGTAGGAGACCATTATCCATATACTTTATCAATAGACCAAATTAATGAAGTTAGTACATATCCAAGAGATTCTATAGTTGAAGTAAATAGAAGCAATTTTATTCTTTGGAATAGCGAAATGCAAGAACCTGTTATGGTTGATAAAGTTGGAAGTCAAATAGATGTTTTACCTACTTTACTTAATTTATTTGGAATAGAATATGATTCTAGACTTTTAATAGGACAAGATATTTTAAGTGATAATCCAGGTGTTGCAATATTCTCAAATAGAAGTTGGGTAAGTGACTATGGAACTTATTTTTCTACTGATAAGAAATTTGTTCCAAAAGATAATGTAGAAATTGAAGAAAATTATGTAAGTAATATGAATAAAAGTGTAGCAAATAAATTTACAATGAGTCAATCATTTTTAAAGTATAATATATATGAAAAATTGGTAAAATAAATGAAAAGATTAATAAAAAATTAATACAAAATTTATTGAAATTTTGTATATTATATGTTAAAGTAAATGTGTAAAAAAATAAAAGGAGGAAAAAAATGAAGAAAAATGTTTTAAGTGTAATTTTAGCAATTGTAATTATTGTAGTAGTTGTTGTTGGTGCATATTTTATATTAAATGGTAATAAAAAAGAAAAATCATTAGATTTAAATACTGCATCACAAACATTATCAAATTCAGCACCTTTTAATGAACTATCAACTATGGATATAACAATAGATTTATTAAGTTCAGTATATGGAATTAATACAGAAAATGTAGAAAATGCAATTGGAAAAATGCCAATGATGAATGTACAAGCATCTATGTACTTATTAATCCAAGCAAAAGAAGGAACAGTAGAAACAGTAAAATCAGAACTAGATCAATATGCTACAAAATATGAAGAGCAATGGAGCACATATTTGCCAGAACAATATGAATTAGTAAAAAACAGAAAAACAGGTATAGTTGGAAATACAGTTTATTTAATTATTGCAGAAAATGCTGAAACATTAGAACAAGAAATTACAAAATAATAATATCAAAGTAAAGCTATTTGTTCTATACAACAAAAGATATAGTCTCTAAATAGATAGATTTAGAGACTATATCTATATTTATAAAACAGAGGAGAAAAAATAATGGTATTTAGTAGTATTGTTTTTTTATACATTTTTTTCCCAATAATGTTATTAATATATTTTGCTGTACCCAAAAAGTTCAAAAATGCAGTAATGATATTAGCTAGTCTATTTTTCTTCGCATGGGGAGAAATAAGATATATATTTATAATGTTAATACTAGCAGTAATGGACTATTTTTGTGGAAAAGGAATAGATAAAAATGAAGGAAATAGAAAAAAGCAAAAAATATACCTAGCAATAGATGTAGGAATAAATTTATTAATACTATTTTTCTTCAAATACTCAGACTTTATCATATCAAACATAAATTCATTATTACATATTCAAATTCCACTTTTAAATATTCCATTACCAATAGGAGTTTCATTTAATACATTCCAATCATTGTCATATATAATAGATGTATATAGAGGAACAGTAAAATGCGAAAAAAGCTTTTATAATTACCTAACATATACAACATTATTCCCACAAATAATAGCAGGACCAATAGTAAGATATGAAACAGTTGATGAGGAATTAGAAACCAAAAAAATTAGTATAAATAATTTCTCAAAAGGAATGAGAAGATTTATAATAGGATTAGGAAAAAAAGTCCTAATTGCAAACAATGTTGGAGTTTTATGGCACATGATTGAAACTGGACGGATTCACAGAAATGTCTATGTTACTTTCATGGGTAGGAATAATTGCATTTGCACTACAAATATATTTTGATTTTAGTGGATATTCAGATATGGCAATAGGACTTGCAAACATATTTGGTATGGACTTTGACGAAAACTTTAATTATCCATATATATCAAAAAGTATTACTGAATTTTGGCGTAGATGGCACATGACATTAGGCAGTTGGTTTAGAGATTATATATATATTCCACTTGGAGGAAACAGAAAAGGATTTCCAAAACAAATTAGAAATATATTAATAGTATGGTTTCTTACAGGAGCATGGCATGGAGCTTCATGGAACTTTATTTTATGGGGATTATTTTTTGGTATAATTTTAATAATAGAAAAATTAGTATTATTAAAAGTACTAGAAAAATTGCCAAAAATTCTAGACCATATTTATGCAATATTTCTAGTTTTAGTAAGTTGGGTAATATTTGCATTTGAAGACTTATCAAAAGTAAAAGACTATATATTAACAATGTTCCATTTAAATGGAACTAGCTTAGTAAATTCAGAAGGATTATATTATTTAAAAAATTACTTTATTATAATAGTTATAGGTATAATATTATCAACACCAATAATATCAAAATTATTTAAAAAACTAGAATCAAAGCAAACAAATTTAAGAAGTATATTAATTACAGGAATATATATAGGAATATTAGTTCTAAGTACAGCAAGCTTAGTAAGTGACTCATATAATCCATTTTTATATTTCAGATTTTAAAGGAGGAATATAAAATATGAAAAATAAGATATTTTTTATTGTATTCATGCTTGTATGGATAACACTTATAGTACTAAATTTTATAGTAAAAAGTGATGCATTTTCAGAACAAGAAAATAGATATTTAGCAAAGCTACCAACTTTTACTTTGGAAAAGCTATTTAATGGAACTTATCAAGAAGAACTAGACACTTATATAAATGACCATTTTATATTTAGAAATGCATGGATAAAAATAAAATCAGAATCAGAGATATTACTTGGTAAAGATGAGAACAATGGAGTATATATAGGAAAAGATGGATATTTATTTGAAAAATTTGAATACAAAGAAAATGAAAAAGAACATTTAGAAAAGGTTGCAAACACAATTAATCAATTTATAAGCAATACAGAATTACCAACATACTTTATGTTGATACCAAATTCGATATATATAAATCAAGACAAATTGCCAGACAATGTAACAACATATAATCAAAATGATATAATAAATAATTTTTATAGCAAATTAGATGGCAAAATAAAAACAATTAATGTAACAGATATATTAATGGAAAACAAAGATAAATATATATATTTTAAAACAGACCATCATATGACAAGCCTAGGAACTTATTTAACATATACAAAGTTATGTGAAGCAGCAAATTTAGAAGCAGAAGATTTAAGCAATTTTGAAGTAAAAATGGTTTCTGATAGTTTTTTAGGAACATTTGACTCCAAAGCACAAGTACCAAATCAAGAAAAAGACAAAATTGAAGTTTATATAAATGAAAAAAATTCAAATATAAAAAGTGCAGAATATGACAATGAAACAACACAAAGCATTTTTAACTCAGAATATTTAGAAAAAAAAGATAAATATTCATTTTTCTTAAATGGAAATAATGCAAAAGTTGTAATAAAAACAAATGTAGAAAATGGAAAAAAATTACTTGTAATTAAAGACTCATATGCACACATAATGGCACAATTTCTATGTCAAAACTTTGAAGAAATACATTTTATAGACCCAAGATATTATAAAGCATCATTAACAGAATATGCTACACAAAACAATATTACAGAAATATTATTTTTATATAATACATCAAATCTTGTATCAGATTTAGGAATATTATCTATACATTAAAAAGTGAAAGAGGAATTTTATGAAATTAGTTTCTATACCCAAAGACAAATATGAAGAATATAGACTTAACCTAATGTTTAATGCATATAAATGGGATCCACAATTTTTTGATAATAATACAATAGCAAAACATGTATTAGTTATAACAAACAAAGAACATAAAGAACTAGAAAAACTAACAGAACAATTAGACAGAGAAACAAGACAAGCAGAAGAAATGCTAAATAAAAATTTAAAACTTGCCAAACCATTAGCATTACCACACAAAATAAGCAAAGAATTAGCAAAAATGAAAAATTATCAACCAGAAAAACATATTCGTCTTATGAGATATGATTTTCATCCAACAATAGAAAATAAGTGGGCATTAAGTGAAGTTAATAGTGATGTACCAGGAGGATTTGCAGAAGCTTCTATTATGCCACAATTTGCTATAAATGTATTAAAATCTCCTCAATATTGGTATAAAAACTTTGGAGACATTTTAGTTCAAGCAATAGCAAAAAAAGTTAAGCCAAAAGGAACAATTATGCTTGTACATTGCACATCATTTAGTGATGATAGACAAGTTATGCAATTTTTAGGAGACAAATTAAAAAGTTTAGGATTTAATATTATATATGGGGCTGGAGACCATCTTAGATTCAAAAATAATAAAGCAATTAGTATTTTAGATGGAAATGAAGGGGAAGTTGATGCAATATTTAGATTTACACCTTTAGAATGGTTAATAGAAATAAAACCAAAACATTGGCAAGGATATTTTGATACAATTACACCATCTTGTAATCATCCTATAGCAATATTTGCCCAAACAAAGAGATTTCCATTTGTCTGGAATAGGCTTGAAAAACAAGGAATAACATTTTCAACTTGGAAAAAATTACTTCCAGAAACAATAGAGGTAAATGAAGTAAAAAATAAAGAAGGATATATTTTTAAACCAGCATGTGGCAGAGTTGGAGAAAAGATATCAATAAAAGAAGCATGTAAAGATGATGAATATGAAAAGATTTTAGCAGATGTAAAAAAACGTCCAAAACAATATATAGCACAAAAAAAGTTTAACAGTAAACCATTAATAACAGATGAAGGACAAAGTTTTCATTTATGTTTAGGTTCATACAGTGTAGAAGGAAAACATGCAGGATATTATGCAAGAATTAGCAAATTACCTAGAATAGATTCGTTTTCAGCAGATATACCAGTTTTAATAGAAGGAGAAGAAAATGACAGGTAAAGATTTTTATAAGATATGGGCTCCAATAGGAGCAAAATGGGTAGATTGGGTAAGACCTGTTCCATTTGTGGGTATAAATGAAAATTTAAAAATATATGAAGTTGAAAATTTTACTATTCCTCAAATAAACTATATACAAAACCCAACTACAGAAACAGCCATAATAATTGATCTTCCAGAAAATAATAGTATAAAAGAGGGATTAGGTTTAGCAAAATTTGGATTTAGACCAATACCTATTTATAATGGTACAGATCAGCAAGATGGAGCAATGGCAACAGTAGACAACAAGTCTATAAAAATTGGATTAATAAAAGGAGCTTTAGAACTTCAAAAAATGCAAATAGACAATAATGCACCACCTGCATTTTTATTAGACAGTAATCGAATGAATAGATATAAAATGAATCAATCTGTATTTGATAATAGCTGGGATATATATGCTCAAGACCTTCCATCTGCAGAATACTTTTTAAAAAATGGTATAAATAAAATAATAGTTAGAGGAGAGTCAATACAAACTGATTTGCAAAAAATTTTATATTCATTTCAGCAAAAAGGAATAAGAATATATTTAACAAATGGATATGAAAATACTCAAAAAGTAATCTTAAAAAAACCTCATTTTACAGCAAAAGAGGAAAGGGACGATATTTAATATGATACAATTTGATGGTAAAATAGTACAATTTGGTTTTGGAGCAGTAGGAAAAAGTTTTTTTGAAAAAGTTTCTAAAGAAATCAAATTTAATGAAAATAATTATTTTGTTATTACAATGGATAAAAGTGAGTTTAATGCGTACATAAATTTAGGAGGAATAGTAGCAAATTTTATTGAAGCAGAAGTAACAAAAGAAAATTTTAAAGAGATTTTTGAAAAATATTTAAGTGATGGAGATTTGCTTATAGATTTTGCAGATACAGTAGGAACAAAAGATATATGCAAATGGTGTGCAGAAAAAAATATAATGTATATAAATACTGGAGAAGCAGATTGGCCAGAAAACTGGTATAGTATTTTAAATGAAAATATTAAAAAAAATAAGTTAAAAGAAGAATACAAAAATATTATTAAACATCCAATTGTTCTACAACATGGAAACAATCCAGGACTTGTATCTCACTTTGTAAAAGCTGGAATTGAATATATAGCAAATACTCAATTTAAAAAAGACAAACAACTTAAAGAACTAATAAAAAACAATAAATTCAATGAAGCGGGATATAAATTAGGAATAAAGATGATACATGTAAATGATATAGATTTACAAGAAATTAATGAAGAATTTAATGATGAAAAATTATTTAATACTTGGTGTGTAGATTCATTCTTTTTTGAAATGCTAAGTGAATCAACAATAAATATAGGAACACATGAGAAAATTGATTTTCAAAATGACTGTAAATTAATAGATTATGAAAATGGATTTATAGAACTAAAAACATTAGCAGTAAATAATAAATGTCATACATATTATCCTAATGGAGAATTTGAAGGATATCTAGTTCCACATGAAGAAACAATTACAATAGCTAAAAACTTAGAATTAAAAAAAGATGGAAAAGTGGTATATCGTCCATCTGTTATGTTTATATATTCTCCTTGTGAGTATGCAAGAAGATATTTCGAATATGCTAAAGTAAATGATTATCCAAATCCAGATCCTAATAAACCACAAGACTGTGATAATCAAAATGGAGAAACAATAGTTAGGGGATATAAATATCCTAAAAATTCAGAAATTGTATATAAAGAAAAAATATCAAAAGGAACAGAATATGTGGGTATTCTTATCATTGGAGATAATTTTAAACCTGTATGGGTAGGAAATAGAATAGAAACTTCTTTTTTGTACAAAAGTAAAAAAGATTCTTATTGGCAAACACCAACAATTACACCTGTTGCAATGTCAGCACTTTCAGCAGTATGCTGGATGATAAAAAACAAAGATAAAGGAGGAATATATTTTCCTGATGATATAAAAGATTATAAAGATATTATAAAAAAAGCTGAAAAATATATTTCAAAAACAATTTATAAAACAATTAATATAGAAGATAAAAAAATACAGTCTAAAGATTTTTTCTCTTAATAGAAAATTCTTTAGACTGTATTTATATTTTAGTGACCGCCTCCGGCCTCCGCCACCACCACGGCCTCCGCCTCCGGTAACCACCATGACCGCTAAATCCACCACTATGAGCAATGTGTGATGCACTACGAGTTGCTGTTCTAAAAGAATGACTAGTATGAATAAAACTTCTTGAAGTATAATAAGGATTACTTAGCATAGGGCTCATTTCCATATCAGGACATCTAATTTTTAATGCAGTAATTACTTTTTCTGAAATACCAAAAGCTGTTGCATATACTAAATATTGTTCCCAAATAGGTAGTTCAATTACTGTACGTTCTTTCATAAGAGTTTCACTATTTAAGAAATTATATAATCCTCTCCACTTAGAATATTCATCTTCACCCAATTGTGTAAGTAAAACATATTTATTTGCATTTTTTCTTAGGTAAATTGAACTAATTAAAAATGTAATACCTACAATAAAGAATGAACCATAAGCCAAATCTAAATATGTTTGATATGAAATTAAATTAACTACAGTTACAAGTAAAACACCAAATATTAAAAATTTTGTAGCTAATGATTTCATTTGTTTTTTTGGCTCTTCGAAATCAGCTTTTTGGAAATATCCTTGAGATATACCAATATTAACAATTGAATCTTTAATATTTTTAACAAAAGAATTTGTATTTTGATAATCAATAGAAACTCTAGATTGAAAATTATTCATAGAAAGTTCGCCATCACGAGCATATCTATTAATTAAATTAAAATACTGTTCTTCTGTTGGAGTAAGTGGTTCTAATTTTCTTGGTTCTATTGTATTATTTTCAGTAAGTTCACTCATAATAGGTTGAGGCTTATATTTTATAATAATTTTTACATTATTTGTAGTCCAACCATTTAAATCATTTATTTTAGCTAGTTCAATATAATCTTTTCTAACTAAACTTAGCATAATAGAAGAATATCCATCAGCATCTGTTTTGTGAGTACCATGTTTACAAAAGGCTAATGTAGAAGCAAAAACAGGATCAAGATTACTTGGAATATCTCTAAAATATCCTTCTGGAATTGTAGAGTTATAAAAGATATGTTCTTCTTTTATTTTTTTGTTCCTTTTAATTGTATATTTTATTATTAAATAAGCAATAACTATAGAAATTAATAATACAATTAATTTAATATTTTTATAATTTGCATATGTATCATCATATTCTTTTTGTTCTTGGTTAAGTTCTTCTAAAACGGCATCATCATAATAACGATTTCTAGAGGCATAATCTGTAAATATATGGCTATCTTCACCATAAGATATTAATGAAAATTCTATATATTCATTATATGGTCTAAATTTTAATTGTGATTCATTTAGTTCAAATGAAAATGTATAATAACCAGGATTTATACTATCATATTCTTCAAAAGGAAATCTATTAGAATTTGTACCATATGTATATGCACTATAATTTCCAGCTTGTGGCATATCTTTATTAGGAATTAGTATTTGAGCTTTATAGCTTTCTAAATATTTTATAGAATCTTCAGAATATAAAGATAAATATAATTCAGAACAATCTCCATAACGTAAAGCTGCATTATGCATTTCATATTCAATTTCAAATGTGACTTTTTCGCGATATAAACCATCAACATAGAAAAATACACATTCATAATTTCTTGCAGATTCACTATAAGGACCTTCGCTATGAAACCATTTTCCTGGTCCATATCTTTTATTGCTAGCTAAATAATCTGAATCCTCCCAGTACAGTCTTGGACTTTCTTCATAAACTATTTCTGAACCGTCATCAAGAATTTGTTTTACAGAATTTACTTGATAATCAACTTTTACACCATCTATATAACTTTCTGGTAAATCACGCCATAATTCCCAAAAAAGATTATTTTTTGAAGCAGCGTGAATATCAAAAGTTAATCTTTCAGTAACAACTACTTTACCCTCACTATTTGGTTCATCAACTAAAACGGCTTTATAATCTACATCTGTTATTCTAGCATAATCAAAAGGATTCCAATTTATTTCTGCCAAAAAATCTAATAAACCTTCAGAATAAGCAAAAATAAGCATAAAAACAATAAAAATAATAATAGATGAATTCTTTTTCATTTAAATAATCCCCTTTATAAAATATTAATTGAATTATATAAAAAAAGTTAAAGTTTGTAAAGAACTTTAGAAAAGTCAAATAATAAATATAGAAAAAATAAAAAAAATATCATATAATATATAAAATTGTTTCAAAAAGAAGGAGGATAATATGTTTGAAAAAAATGATATTATAGGTAATACACCAATGATAAAAATAAATTATAAATATAATGGAAAGAAGAAAAGTATATTTACTAAATTAGAATTTTTTAATTTAACTGGGAGCATAAAAGATAGAGTAGCATTTTACATAATAAATAATGCCAAAAAAAGAGGTTTATTAAAAGAAGGAATGCCAATAATAGAGGCAACAAGTGGAAATACAGGAATTGCATTATCTGCTATAGGAAGTTACTATAAACATCCAGTTTATATATTTATGCCTGATTGGGCAAGTAAAGAAAGAATAGATTTAATGAAAGGATATGGAGCTAAAGTAATTTTATATTCTAAAGAAGAAGGAGGATTTATAAGATGTGTAGAAGAATCCAAAAAATTAGCAAAAGAAATAAATGGTTTTTGTGCTAATCAATTTGCAAATAAAGATAATTATTTAGCGCATTTCGAAACAACAGGAGAAGAAATTCTATCTCAAATTCCTGAAAAAATAGGAGGATTTGTATCTGGAGTAGGCACTGGTGGAACATTAATGGGAGTAGGAGAAAAACTAAAAGAAAAAAATAAAGATATGTATATAACTGCTATTGAACCAGATAAAATGCCTTTGTTACATGGAGGAAAAATACTAGGAAATCATAAAATAGAAGGAATAGGAGATGATTTTATTCCAGAATTAGTAAATAAAAATAAAATAGACAAAATAATTTTAGTAAATGATGATGATTCAATTAATATGTCTAGAAAAATAGCAAAAGATTTAGGAATAGGAGTTGGAATTTCATCAGGAGCAAACTTTATAGGAAGTGTATTACTTGCAGACAAAATAAAAGATGCAGTGGTTACGGTTTTTGCTGATGATAATAAAAAATATTTATCAACAGATTTATCAAAAGATATAGATACAAATTCTGAATTTATATCAAATAAAATAGAATTACTAGATTATGAAAAACTAGTTTAATACAAAAAAAGTTGACATAATAACTTAAAAGTGCTATAATGGTAAAAGAGTTTTTTGTAGAAAAATGTAAAAATATTTGTAAAAGGAAGGAAATAAAAATGAAAAATAGTTCAAAAAAAACAAATAAAATATCAGTCACAGTAAAAGTTGGTGAAAGAAAAATTATAGTAGAAGATTTAGACAATCCAATAAACAAAAAGGTTTATCCATTTAGAGGAATCCAATCAAATGGCCGATATGCAGAAATTGTCAAAGTACCACATAAAAAAGAGGTATATAAAGATATATATTATAATTTATTAGATGAAGGTATAATAAAAGAAGATAGCACAAATATGTGGAAAAATGTTTGCAAAAACATTGACCTTAGTATTATGAATGTATTATATCAATTTGAATCAATGAAAATTAATGGTGAAAGAAAAGATAATGAATATGCAAAGATTATGACAATAAATCTTGAAAGACAAATGTATGAAAAAAATAGAGACTATAAAAAAAGATTACAATTAGTAAAAAGAGTTGAACTTGAAAATAGTGGCATTCTTTTAAACTATGATTTGAGTGGAATTAATATTTTGGGAAGAGGTTTTTTTGATAAAATAAGAGCAATAAAATCAGCCATAAAAAACAGAAGAATATCAAAAATTTCTTTTTTAAACAGAAAAGAAGAAGAACCATACATATATGAAGAAGAAGAATTACAAACAGCAGAAGAACTTCAAGAAACATCTCCAAAACTTACATTAAATGATCGAATAAATAGCATACAAAACAAATTAAAAGAAAATAAGACATTTAAATCAGCAAAAGGACTAATAAATGATTTAAGAAAAAAAGCCCAAGAACCAAAAATACATAAAAAAATAAAACAAAAACTAGCAAGAGTAGGAGCATTAACATTAATGACAGTTGGAGTTGCATCAATGTTAACACCTAATATAGCTCAAACAGCGCAACCAGAAAGCCAAACAAAAACAAATACAAACAATAATAGTCAATCTATAAATTATGAAGCAAAAAATATGAGCAAAGAGATTTTTGTCGAAAAAGAAAATAATGAATTACAAGTAAACCTAAAAGAAACATTAAAAGAAATAGTTGATCTTAATATAGGAAAAAATACTACATTTAACTTAACAGAAGGAACTTATTGGGAAAGTCCTGATGGAACAGGAGCTCATGGAAACATAAAAGCTGAAGACAAATTATATATATCAGATGTTGATGTAATTGATGAAAATGGTTTCAAACACTATAAAGTCTCTGATGGACTAAATATAAATGAAATTAAGGAAAAACATCCAAATGGAACATTTTCTTATCACATTAATTGTATTGATGAAGACAAAGAAAAAATTTATGGATGGGTAACAGATGATACAACAATTGAAAAAATAGAAAATCAAATGACAATCTCAAGACTAAAAACATTAATGAACTATTTATCACCAGAAGCAAAAGAAATATTTTACAATATCATTAATGATAATTCAGGAAAAATTAGTGAATCAAACAAAGACATTTTACAAACACTAATAAAAGAAGCAAAACAAGCAGAAAACACTAATTTAGAAGCAGAAATTGAAGAAGGAAGATAAAAATCTTTCTTCTTGTTTTTTTAAACAAATATAGACATCTTTCGAATAATATGGTATATTAATATAGAATAAAGAAATAGGAGAAAAACAAATGCCAAACTGGAAAGTACATTTAGAAATAGCAAAAAGAATAAATCAAAAACAAAACTATACAGGAAAAGAACTAGAAGAATTTAATTTAGGAAGTATATTGCCAGACATAAACAACTGTTATATAGTAACAGACATTTCCAAAAAACTAGATCATAAATATACACATTATCAAGATGAAATAACTACTCCATCATATATTAATTTTGAAAAAATATATAAAAACAAAATTTATAAAGACCCACTAATATTAGGAGTATATATACATTTATACACAGATTACACTTGGAACAATTACTTTTACACAAATTATGATAATCATGAAAAATTACAAGGACTATCACATGCAGAAAAAAGAAAAATAAAACAAGACGATTTTAAAGCGTATAATGACTTATTTATAGAGAACAAACCACAATTTATTTATACACAAGAACTAGTACAAAAAGCAAAAGAAATAGACAGAGTTTCAATAAATGAAGAAGACATAAAAAAAGTAGAAAAATTTTTGAAAGAACAACAAAAATCAAACAATAAATATAAAATTTTAACAGAAAAAATACTAAATGAATTGTTAAATGAAACAATAGTATATTTTAATAAAAAACTCTAAAAAAATAAAAATACACATATGAATATAGAAAAACGGAGGAAAAATATGACTGCATTAGATAAAATCAGTGATTTTGATGAAGTAATGCAATTTTTTGAGAGAATGCTAAATTTCACAAAAAATAAATTAAGAAATAATATTAATATTGAAGAACTAAGAAGTGAAGCAAAAGAACCAACAGAAAATGAATTAATAGCATTTTTTAGAGCCAATATATCTTCAGAAACATTAAGAATTATACAAATAGAAGAACAATTCTACAATGTTACAGCAGTAAATAACGAAATTGATAAATTTTTCCAAGGTAATAGTTTATTAAGAAGTTTTCAAGTTCCTGAAAATCAAACAACTTCAGAAAATTATAAAATTAGGCAATTACGAAATAGCCTAGCACACTCAATGTATGAAATCAGATTTAGTAAAGATGGAGAAAATGCATATTTATACTTAAACAACGGAAAATTAAAAGGAGCAATAAAGTTTGAAGACTTTGTTGAAATTGCAGATAAATACACAAGTTGGTACAATAACTTTTGCCAATATAAAAATGTAGGAATTTTAAGTTATGACAGTACCTGTTTAGACATTCCAGACAAAAAGAAAGCAATAAACAAATTTGTTAGAAGTTTTAAAATCAATAATCAAGGACTAAATGAAAAAAGAATAGCAACATTAAAAAAATGGATTGATAAAATGGGAATAGACAAATTTAAAACCTCTAGCTCAAACAAAAAAGATCAAGAAATGGAAAATTTATCAATAAATACAATGCTTTCAGATATGATAAACTGCACTGCTGAAAAAGAAGATGATATAAAAGTTTATAAACCAATTAAAGAAAAATGCGATTTACAATTATTTGGCTTTTTGCTTATCCAACTAAACTTATATTTTAACAATTCTGAGATGCAAGAATATATTAGTGATAAAGACATACAAAATAGAGAACAAGAGAATTATTCTCAACAAATATCAGACTTTCAAAACTTTCTAGATGCCAAAAAAGACGAAAATGTAAAAAAAGGCATTTCGCCAGAAAAATTAGATCTAGGTGAAGATATTAGCAGTGACGAATATAAACAATCAATCAAAACAATGCTAAGTTTATTATCTGCTAAAAAGCCTTTTGTATATTCAGATATTATCATGTCATTATCATATTACATATTTAATTATGTAAGAGAAGTAGACAAAGGAAGAGAACAACCAATTTGTGATTATATGAATATTGACACATCAGGATTTAAAACAATATTTAAAGAAGAAGGAAGAGAACATATTAAAAAAAGAAATTTGCAAGAAGAGTATGAAAAAGAAACTAATCCAAAAAAGAAAGAGAAAATAAAGAAACTTATTTCAAGATATGGGAATGAAGTTAATGATAGTTCTAACTTTTTTAGACACATAAGAGATTGTATAGCACATGGATGGTATGAAATTGATTACAGCAAATATTACAATACAAGAAATGTTGATGAAATTATGTTTTCATTTCCAACATATTATCCAATTAGTAGAGAAAGAGACTTTGAAGTACAAATTTCTGCAAAAAATCTTATAAAAGTTATTGAAAATTTCAGAGAAAAAATAAATGAAGGAATTAATTTGTCAACAGAAGGACATAATATAGAAATAGAAGCTTTAAAAGATTCATTAGTACATAGAAAAATTAAAACATCAGACTTACAAAATAATAATACTTCAAAATCACAAAAACAACAAAATAATAGATCTAAATCACGACCAAAACCTAATGATGATGGTAGATAAAAAATCTAAATTATTAGTGGAAGGATTAAGAAAATATGAGTAAAAAGTCATATAATGAAGTATTAGAAATACTAAAACATATACCAATAAAACATTATTTTAAAATTCCAAGAGAAGAAATTAGCAAACTAATCTTAGGAAAAGATGAAGATTATGATTTTACATTTGATAAAAATAAAGATTTTTCTGAACAAAATATAAGTACAGAAGCTTGTGAAATCTTTATAAAATTATATATTAAATATATAGCAGATGAAAAACAAAGAGAAGGCATTAAAGAAATGTTAGAATTAAATGAATTAATGAATGAAAACAATAAAAGGAATTAAAGAAAAATTAATAAAATTGTTGTTGATAAACCTTTTCTAATATGATAACATATAAAAAAACTTAAAGGAATGTTTGGAAGATGAAAAATAGTAAAAAATTTATATTAAACTCAACTATATTTATTTTACTAATATTATTAACTTTTTATATATTATTAAAAGACCAAAGCCCAATCGATATAATTAAAATTATGTTATCTGCAAAAATAGAATTTGTAGTATTAGGAATAGCATGTATGTTTATATATTTAGCACTGGAAGCTGTAAATATAGGAAGAACACTAAAAAAGTTAAATGAAAAATCAACTTTTTTTAAAAATTTCAAATATGCATTAATAGGATTTTTCTTTAGTGCAGTAACACCAGCAGCAAGTGGAGGGCAACCAATGCAAATATATTATATGCACAAAGACGGAATTGCTGTTTCACATTCAACACTAGCATTGTTATTAAATTTAGCAAGTATGCAAATATCAACATTAGGTATAGCATTTATAAGCCTAATATTTAACTATCAAACCTTAAACACATTACTAAAAATTTTATTTGTAGTAGGAATAAGTTTAAACTTAAGTGCACTTGCACTACTTATAATAGGAATATTTTCAAAAAGACTATCAGAATGGTTAATTAAAGTTGCAATAAAAATACTAAAATTCTTTAAAGTTAAAAACATAGAAGAAAAGAAAGAAAAATTCGAAGCAGAATTAAAAAAATATCAAGAAGGAGCAGTATATATTAAAAACAATAAATTACTAATTATCAAAATATTATTAACAACAGTAGTACAATTTTTAATTTATTATAGTGTAACTTATTGGACATATAGAGCATTAGGATTTTCAGAATATGGAATGTTTAAAATAATTTCAATGCAATCAATTTTATTTGCAACAGTATCTGGAATACCATCTCCAGGATCTGTAGGAGTAACAGAAGGTGCTTATACAGAAATATTTAGAGTTGTTTATCCAGAAACAATAATGAGTACAGCAGTTTTACTAAATAGAGGAATTAATTTCTATTTATTTGTACTACTTAGTGGAATTGCTACAGCATATAACCATGCTAAAAGTCAAAAAAAACAAGGTGAACCAATTTTACAACTAAATAAAGATATGGAAGATAATGAAAAAGGTGAAGAATTTCCATCAAATTAATAAATTGCTAAAATTTGCAAAATATAATTTAA
>ERZ1643249.2077-NODE-2077-length-19141-cov-8.882427_pt1 | contig 19141 bp, 15 predicted proteins | sample MGYA00579263_ERZ1643249 | MGnify/ENA primary metagenome ERZ1643249 (study PRJEB29033, sample SAMEA4952264) | chicken gut metagenome | biome: Broiler Chicken; feature: Gastrointestinal Tract; material: Caecum | place: Ireland | collected 2018 | study: Broiler... | reverse complement strand
AATATATATGTTATTATTCCAAATACTATACTTGATATAAGGTCATATACTAAAAACATTGTAAAAAACATTTTACTTGCCTGAACAGCAAATGCTGATATAGCAATATATATGCCAAGTTTTTGTCTCTCGTTTTTATCTGGTTCTTGAATTCTTGGTCTGAAAATTAGAATCATTGCTATAAATAATAATGAACTTATAAGAAATGATAAAATTCCATTTATTCCAAATCCTATTCCCGTACCTATAAGTGCTGCAACATATAAAATGCTGGCTGGTATTCTATTGCTACATGCAGCTGCAAACATAGCTAGTCCAAATGGTGCTAATTCTTCATTAAAGCCTACCATTGAAATTAAAAAAGTTATAGCATATAAAACAATATCATTTATTTTAAAAAGTTTTTTAATTTCTATTTTTCTTTTTGTTTCATTTTCTGATGCTTCTTGATTTTGATTAATAACATTTTGAAACATTATTCTCATCCTCTCGTATGTAATTTTAATTTTTCACATTATATCACGTTTCGTGGGCATTTTTTGTCAGATTTGGTAAGCTAATCCAAAAACTTTTTTACATTATGTGATTTTTTTTATCATTCTTTTTCATTATATTATTAGGCAAAAAATGGGAAAATACTTTTCCCATTTTTTCTTCTGTTTTATACATTATTTTCTGTAAAATATTCATTAATTCTTATAATAAGCTCTGTTTTGGCTTCCTCCATTGTAAATCCTTCTAATTGGGCTCCTGCAAGTGTTATATGTCCACCTCCACCCATTTTTTCAAGTATAACTTGTACATTTATATCTCCAATTGAACGACCACTTATACATATTTTTTCTCCTAGCCTTCCTAATACAAATGACGCTGTTATATTACTTATTGTAAGTAATTCATCTGCCGCTTTTGCACATATTAGATTTGCATTTTTATCTTTTTCATCATATATAGATATTGCAATTGTATCATTTACTATTTCTGCATTTTTTACTATATCTGCAATCACAGTATAGCTTTCAAAATCACTTTGGAACCATTTTTTTACTTTGATTATATCTATGCCATATTTTCTTAAATATGCTGCTGCTTCAAATGTTCTTACGCCTGTTTTAAATGTAAAATTTTTTGTATCCATCATTATTCCAGCATATAAACTTTCTGCTTCTATTTGTTCTAATGTTACTTCTTTACTTGCATATTCTACAATTTCTGTAACTAATTCTGCCGCTGATGATGCATATGCTTCATGAAATGTTAATATAGCATTTTCTATAAAATCTTCTGATTTTCTATGGTGATCTATTACAACTATCTTTTCTGTTTTTTCTAACAATTCCGGAACTTCAACATAACTTCTCTTATGTGTATCTACAACTATTAATAGAGTATTTTGAGAAATCATATTTATTGCTTGATTTTTATCAATTATTACATCTCCATAGCCTTCTTCTTTTAATGTAGTTATAAGATTTTCTACTGATAGTCCATAAGTATTATTTACAATATATGTTTCTTTTTCAAATGTTTTTGCTAGTCTATATATTCCTAAGCTAGAACCAATAGAATCTATATCTCCATTTAAATGTCCCATTATCATTACTTTATCTGATTTTTGAATTAATTCTTCTAATGCATGTGATATTACTCTTGCTTTTACTTTTGTTCTCTTTTCTACTTCCTGTGTTTTTCCTCCAAAGAAATTATATTTTCCTTCTTTTCTTACTACTGCTTGATCTCCACCTCTTCCTAAAGCTATATCCATTGCAGCTAATGCTGATTCATATTTTTCGTAGTTTGATTCTCCTTCATTAGAAATTGCAATACTTAAAGTTATTGGCATACCTTCTTCTGTTTCGATTTCTTTCATTTCATCTAGTATTGTAAATTTATTATTTTCCATTTCTAACAAATATTGTTGTTCAAATACAAGTACAAATGTATCTCTTTCTTTTTTTATTATAACTCCATTACATGTACTTGCCCATTCATGCAATTTTTTTTCTATTGCTGCAATCACTTGTGGTTTATTTTCTTCTGATATTCTTTGTATTATTTCTTCATAATTATCTAGCATAATTATTCCCATACAAGTTTTTGCATTGTTGTATTTATTCATAAGTTCTACTTCATTAGTAATATCTATGAAATATAAAGTTATCATGTGTTTTACTTCTTTTCTGCGGTCTTTTTTCTTCATTTTCACATAGTCACCTATCACATGATAAATTTTATTGTCTATGTTAACTCTTTTATCAAGTTCAAAGTTATTATTTTGAATTTCTAATTTAATTTCTTTTGCTAAGTCATCGATATATGCGTTTATTCCTACATTAGCAAATTCTTTATTAAACGTAGAACTTCGCCAAATAACATTTCCATTTGTTTCCATTATTATTAATGGGAATGGCGAATTTATTAACGTGTTTTTAGCAGCTGAATCAACTGAAAAAGTTAATTCATTGATATATGTTGAAAGTTCACCCTTTCTTTTATTATATACCCATATTGTGTATACAATTATTACAAAATAAAGAATAATTGATGGTATAATGAAGCTTATATTATTTATACAAAGTACCACTAGTAAAATTGCAATTATTACTAAATATATTTTTGTCTTGGACTCTACTTTTTCTAATGTCTTTATATTGTAATTCGACATAATAAATATCTCTCCTTTAAATACTTATTAATTTTACTGCAAAATCACAGATTTGTCAACCATGTGTGTGTGATAACTACTTTTTTAATTATTTTTCCATTTTCTATTGAATTTATTTTTTTTTTGATATATATTATGTGTAATGAATATTATATTTACTAAGGAGGATTTTTAATGCAAAAAAATACAAAGGACTCAACTGTAAAAAAATCTGTTGATAAAGATTTAAAAAACAATAAATTAAAAGTTACAGATGTTCCAATAAAAAATAAAACTACTAAAAATTCTAAAAAAGATACTTCTTCAAAAGCAAAAGAGTCTGTAACTAATAAATCTACTGCTAAAAAATCTTCTGTTTCTGCAAAGAGTACTACTAAAAAAGCTACTGCTGGGAAAGTAGCTTCAAAAAATGTTGCTGAAGTCTCTGCTACTAAAAAAGCGACTTCTAAAAAAGTAACTTCTAAAAAGGTGGCTTCTAAAAAGGCTTCTAATACTTCTGCTACTAAGAAAACAGCTACTAAAAGGCCAAGCGCAAAGACTGCTTCAAAGTCTACTAGAAAAGTAACTAAAAAGTCTTCTACAGCCAAAACTTCAAGAAGTGCAAAGGCAACAAAGAAAGCAAAAAAAGTAGAAGTTTTAGAATATTATGATTTGCCATACAGATATAATCAAACTGTTGTTAAAATTTTAGCACAAACGCCTAATACTCTTTTTGTTTATTGGGATATTTCAGATGCAGATAGAGAAAAATATATGAATGAATTTGGCGAAGATTTCTTTCAATCTACAGTTCCTGTTCTAATTGTTCATAATAAAACTATGAATTATTCTTTTGAAATTGAAATTAATGATTTCGCTAATAGTTGGTATTTTAATGTTAATGATGCAAAATGTGATTATGAGATTGAATTAGGTAGAAGAGCAAGAACTACTAATATTGTTTTACCTAATAATTACATGCATATTGCTTCATCTAATATTATAGAAGCACCAAACAATCATATTCTATTTGAGAAAAATCAAAAAATGTTATTTTTTAGAAATGTAAAAACAAATCAAAGTTTTACAAAGGATATTTCTCAATTTGAATTTATTAATTATATTGGTAGAATTTATAATATATATGAAGTTTATAAGAAAATATATAAAGAGGAAGAACTTCAAGATTTAGAACAACTTCCTAGTTCAAATTTTTAACAAAGGAGCAATTTAATGAATGAGCCAAAAGGATATGTAAGTTTTATCTTACATGCACATTTGCCTTTTATACATCACCCTGAAAGTGAAGATTATTTAGAGGAAGAATGGTTATTTGAGGCTATTTCAGAAACATATATTCCATTACTTCTTAATTTTAAAAAATTAGAGGAGGAAAAAGTCGATTTTAGGATTACTATGTCGCTTACTCCCCCTTTATTAAATATGCTTGATAATAAATTACTTCAAAGAAGATATATAAAATATTTAAAAAAACATATAGAGCTTTGTACCAAAGAAGTTAAGAGAACTGCTTATGATGCTAGATTAAACGAACTTTCAAAATATTATTTAGAACGTTATTCTCATGATTTACATGTTTTTAAAGATATTTATAATTGTAATATCATTAATGGATTTAAACATTTCCAAGATATTGGTGTTTTGGAAATTATCACTTGTGGTGCAACACATGGATATTTCCCAATTTTATATGTTAATGAAAAGACTATTCGAGCACAGATTGCAGTGGGAGTTCAAACATATGAAAAGTATTTTGGAAGACGTCCTAGAGGTATTTGGCTTCCTGAGTGTGGCTATGTTCATGAGGCGGACAAGTATTTAAAAGAGTTTGGGCTTGAGTATATTATTACAGAATCCCATGGAATTTTATATGCGGACCCTACTCCAATTTTTGGAACTTTTGCACCAATTGTTTCTCCTGAAGGAATTATTGCATTTGGACGTGATATTGAAAGTTCAAGACAAGTTTGGAGCTCAATAAGTGGTTATCCTGGTGATTTTAATTATCGTGAATTTTATAGAGATATTGGATATGATGCTGATTATGATTATATTAAACCATATATAGCTAAAAATGGTGTTAGAGTTAATACAGGTATAAAATATCATAGAATTACTTCAAAAGGTGAATTTAAGGATTATTACAATTTGCAATGGGCTAAAGATTCTGCTGAAAAACAAGCGGGACATTTCTTTGATTCAAGAGTTAAACAAATTAATGAATTATCAGCTGTTATGAATCCTACAAAACCACTTATTGTATGTCCTTATGATGCAGAACTTTATGGTCACTGGTGGTATGAAGGTCCATATTGGTTGTATATTTTATTTAAGAAAATTTATTATGATCAAGGCAATTTTAAATTAATAACACCTGGAGAATACATAGATAAATACCCAGAAATGCAAGTATGTTCACCTTGTATATCAAGCTGGGGTGCAAATGGTTATAGTGAGGTATGGCTTAATGGTTCAAATGATTATGCTCACAGGCATTTACATGTTGCCGGAGATAGGATGGTAGAACTTGCTCATCTATTTCCTAATGAGAAAAATACATTGAGAAGAAAAGCACTAAATCAATGTGCTCGTGAATTATTACTTGCTCAAAGTAGTGATTGGCTATTTATAATAACACATGGTACAATGGTAGATTATGCAAAAAAACGTATAAAAGATCATATTGGTAGATTTACTAAACTTTATGAACAAATTAAAGCTAATAAAATAGATGCTGAATTTTTAAAATCAATTCAAAAAAAGGACTGTATTTTCCCTGAAATTGATTATATGATTTACTTTTAACGGAGGCCAAAAGCCAGAAATCAGAGCTCAGATATCAAACCTCTGATTTCTGGCTTCCGATTTCTGATTTCCGACCTCCGACTTCCGCCCTCCGTATAGTAACACTTTTCTCTTCATTTCATAATATATGTATATCTGAACAATTTTTAGTAGATAATATATATTGTGTATGGAGGGATTTTTGTTGTTTAAGACAGTTTGTATAAAAACAAGTAATAAAAACATAGCAGATTATCTACTAAAAGAACTTGAATATTTTGAATTTAAAGATATTTATGTCTCTTGTTATGATTTTAGATTTTATACTAATGTTATAATTCACTATGTTGGTAAGAATGTTGATTTGTTTTTAAACAAAATATCTACTCTTCTAAGTTATTGTGTTATAGATTTTTATGAGCCTGTATTTATTAAAAATTTAATAAATACAAATTATTTTTATTTTTCTACCGAAGATAAAAAACAAATTTATACTTTGTGTTTAACAAATGTTGACTTTTCAAACTCAATTGCTATGCTTAACATTATTTCGAATGCTTTTTGTGATTATTTTTCTGATAATAAGTATGTTATTTTGGATGGATTTGTTCATTTTAAACTTGGAGAATATGTTAAAATTCTAGATTCGATTGTTGATATGTGTGTGAATAAATTTATTATAGATAGAGAATATAATGAATTTATAAGTTTACTGAAAACATATATTCAAACAACACCTAGTAGTGCAGATATTATTCATCTTATTTATAAAAATCATGATTCAATATTGCTTGATTCATCTAAGCAATTAATTAAATTTAATGACGAGTTAATTAATAAAAAATATTTATCTGATATTTCTTTTTCATCTAACGATTTTGCTTTAAATACCTTACTAACTTTACTACCTAAAAAACTATATATTCATCTAATTGATGAAGAAGATGATTTTATAAATACATTAAAATTGATATTTGATAACAGAGTTTTTATTTGTACTGATTGTAATTTGTGTAATCTTTATATGAGCAATAAGGGGAAAATTACCAATTAAATTTATTTGACTTTTTGCATTTCATATGATATATATTTCATATCTTTATTTGGAATGGAGAAATAAATGAGTGCTTTTGTTTTAAAGCTTATTGCTTGTGTTACTATGTTTATAGATCATATTGGTTATGCTATTTTTAACGGCTCATCTTGGTTTAATTATATTGGCAGACTAGCATTCCCTATATTTGCTTTTCAAATTTCTGAAGGATATATTCACACAAAAAGTATAAAAAAGTACTTATTAAGGCTATTTTTGTTTGCTCTTGTTTCTCAAATTCCTTTTATGCTTTTTCATTCTATTATTAGTGAAGGATTTTATCTAAATGTTATTTTCACATTACTTTTCGGGCTTATTTCAATTGTAATATATGATAAATATAATAAATTTACTGGAATTATGGTAGCAATTTCTCTTGGTATTATTGCTAGCTTTTTAAATTGTGATTATGGTTTTTATGGGGTTTTTATAACATTTTTATTTTATGTTTTGAATAAAAATAAATTACTCCTTGCTACTGGTTTTGTTCTTACTACTTTAATTAGATATTCTTATTATATAATCGACTTTTGTTTGCAATATGGTATTGGTTATCTAGGAACGGTTGTGAATTTTTATTTACCTTCTATGATAGGTACTGTAGCTTCTATATTGTTTATTCTTTTATATAACAAAAAGAAAGGGTATAATACTAAATATTTATTATATTTATTCTACCCTTTACACATGCTTTTAATTTATGGAATTAGTTTTGTAATTTAATGTTGTAATGCAAAATTTATTCCTCTTGCTACTACATCTTTCATGTTTTCTATTAAATCATCTATTTCTTTTGGTGTTACTATTAAATTATAATCTTTTGGAACAAGTGCTTCTTTAATTAGATTATATTTATCTACATTTTTTAATTCATTTAAATAATCATTTGATTTTGCTTCTTGTTGTAGTTTCTCTATAAATAAATCTATACTATCTGATGCAATAGTAGCTGCTTCTACAACCATTGGTACACCTATTGCAATTACTGGGATATTAAGAGTTTTTTGACTTATTTCATTTCTTGCATTTCCAACACCTGCACCTGGTACTATTCCTGTATCTGCTATTTGTACTGTACTGCTAATTCTTTCTATGCTTTTTGATGATAAACTATCTATAACTATTACTAGCTTTGGTTTTATATTATCTACTATTCCTTTTATTATTTCTACTGTTTCAATTCCTGTAGTTCCAAGTACCCCTGGAGCAATTGCTGTAACTGGTCTTGTTTCTGGATCTATATATTCTGGTGCATATTTTAATAAATGTCTTGTTGTATCTATATCTTTCACAACCTTTGGTCCTAGTGAATCTGGTGTTACATAAACATTTCCTAAACCTACTATTAAAATATCTCCTTTTTTATCTACATGTTTATCAATCAATTTACGTAACTCATTTGTCATTGTTTCTGCTGCTTTTTGTATCTCGTTTTTATCTGCTATTTTTAACTTTTTTATATCTATTGTTATATAACTTCCTATTTGCTTACCTAAGGCTTCTTCGCCTTTCTCATTTATTATTTTAACTCTTGAAATTTTTATTTTATCATCAATCTCTTCTTCCTCTGTTTCTATTCCCTCTATGTTATCTTCTATATTATTCGCTTTTCTATAAATGTCATTTCTTTCAAGTGCTAAATCTGTATTAAAATTTATCATATTTTCCCTCCTCTTTTGTATTATTGTTCTCTCTTGCATTTTTTATGCTAAAAACACTCAAATATTTTTAATATTTGAGTGTTTTGTATATTTTATTTTATTTGCTTTATCTCTTCAATACTTAATCCTGTTATCTTTTCTATTTTGTTTACTGTCATATTCTCTTTTAACAATTCTTTTGCTATTTCTATTTGTTTTTGCTTTTTTCCTTCTTCGTATCCATTATTATATCCATGCTCTTTTGCATATGCCATTGCTGCTTGTTCATCTCTTATTGCTTTTTCTCTTAGTTCTGCTATTCTTCTTAATTTTTCATCTCCACTTACTTGTTCTAGTTCGTCTATTGCTTTTCTTATATGTTCATTCTCTCCCATTATTTGAACTACCTCCTCTTTATTTGGATTATCTAAGAACATCATCCATTGCCCTATCCTATTTTTCTTGTCTTTTTCATATATTCTCTTTGCTTTCGGTAATTCTATTATACTTATTTCTAGTCTATCTGTCAATACTTTTTTGCCACTTTGGTCATCTCTTATTAAATTTCTATTCCATCCTTAAATTTATCTTTTATTTGCTCTTTTAATTTTATATTTTTTTCTTTTTCTAAATTTTCATCGTCATTTAATATTTTTATTGCTAGACTTTGTACACTTTTTAGCATTTCTATATCTTGAAATAGATTTGCTATTTTGAATTCTGGTATTCCATGTTGTTTTGTTCCAAAAAATTCTCCTGAGCCTCTTAGTTCTAAGTCTTTTTCTGAAATTTTAAATCCGTCGTTTGTTTCTACCATTATTTTCATTCTTTCTCTTGTTTGTTCGCCATTTCCTTTATATTTTAATATACAATATGATTTATATTTTCCACGTCCTACTCTTCCTCTTAATTGGTGAAGTGTCGCTAATCCGAAACGCTCTGCATTTTCTATTACCATTATTGTGCTATTTGGTACATCAACTCCTACTTCTATTACGGTTGTTGATATTAATACATCTATTTCTCCATTTTTAAATTTTTCCATTATGGCATCTTTATCTTTTTTGTTTAATTTTCCATGAATATATTCCACTCTATATTCTTTAAAAGTTTCATTTTTATATTTTTCCGCTATTTCTAATACTGATTTTGCGTTTATTGTTTCAGATTCTTCTACTAGTGGACATACTATATATGCCTGTCTGCCTTCATTTAATTGTTGTTTTATAAAGTTATTTACTCTTTCTTCTTTTGAAGGTGTTACTGCAAATGTATCTATTTTCTGCCTGTTTGGTGGTAATTCATCTATGATTGATATATCCAAATCTCCATATAAAATTAATGCTAAAGTTCTAGGTATTGGAGTTGCAGACATAACTAATATGTCTGGATTTTTTCCCTTGCTATTTATAATACTTCTTTGTCTTACCCCAAATCTATGTTGCTCATCTGTAATTACAAGCCCTAAGTTACAAAATTCGACATTTTCTTGCAATAACGCATGTGTTCCTATTATAATATTTATTTCTCCATTTTTTAATTGTTCTAATATTTTTTCTTTTTGTTTTTTTGTTGTTCCACTTACCAATAATTCGCATTTTATATTACAAGGTTCTAGTATTTTTTTAAAGTTTTCATAGTGTTGCTTAGCTAATATTGCTGTGGGTACCATCACTGCTACTTGATACCCTGATCTTACTGCTTTATATGCTGCACACATCGCTACTGCCGTTTTTCCGCTTCCAACATCTCCTTGTAGTAGTCTGTTCATTGATTTATTAGATTCCATATCTTTATCTATTTCTTCTAATACTCTTGTTTGTGCATTTGTTAGTTTAAATGGTAATTTATCAATTATTTCAGACATTTTTGCTTCTTTACTAAATTCAATTCCTTCTTTTTCATTATTATAATTATTTTTAAAGGCTAAAAGTGCAAGTTGCATTATTAGTAATTCTTCAAAAACAAGTCTTTTGCGTGCTTCATTATATTTTTGAAAATTATCTGGAAAATGAATTTGTTTTGTAGCTTCTGTTTTACTCATTATTTTATATTCTTTTATTAAGTAGTCTGGTAATGTTTCTGGTAATTCTTTTACCTCTATTAATGCATTTTCTATTATTTTTCTTAAATTATTTTGTGAAAGTTCTAATATACTTGGATATATAGGTATTATTCTTCCTGTATTTTTATTTGTATCTTCACTATCAAAAATTGGTGTCATTATTTCTATTTGATTTATTCTTCTTTTTACCTTACCGAAAAATTTATAAGTCTCTCCAACTTTAAATCTATTTTTTAAATAAAATGCGTTAAACCATGTAAGAGTACAAGTTGCTGTTTCATCTCTTACAATAAGTTTGTATATAGACATGTTTTTACGTATTTTAATTTCTTGCATTTTAGAAACACATTTAGCTTCTATAAGAGCTTCTTCTCCATCAACTAAATCTGATATATTCTTTTTAACGCCTCTATCTTCATATCCTCGTGGATAATAATTTATAACATCATTTAATGTATATATATCTAATTTATTTAGTTGTTTTACTCTGTTTGGTCCTACTCCTTTTATGTATTTAGCATCTTTTAATAAATCTACCATTTATACTCCTTATTAATTAGACAATTTTTTTATTCTATATTCTAAGCCGGTATTTCTTTTTTTGGTTTCTGTGTTTTGTATCATATATTCTACTGTTTTTTTTGTTCCTAATACTATCAATAATTTTCGTGCTCTTGTTATTCCTGTATATAATAGGTTCCTTGTAAGTAGCATTGGTGCTACTGGTGGTAAACACATTATTACTACATCAAATTCGCTTCCTTGTGATTTATGTATTGTTATGCTATAACTGTGTTCTAGCTGTTCTAATTCGTTGTATTCATACCATGCTGTTTTCTCATCATCAAATTTTATTTCTATTTGTTTTGTTATATCATCAATTTTGCTTATAGTTCCTAATTCTCCATTGAAAATACCTGTTCCGTTTTCTTTGTTTCCTTTTTCCCAGTATATATCATAATTGTTTTTTATTTGCATTACTCTATCTCCAACAAGAAATGTTCTTTCTCCATGCTTTTTTTCTGTTTTTTTATTTTGATTTAGAACTTTTTGTAATTCTTTATTTAATTCTTTTGTACCTAATTTTCCTCTTTTGGTTGGTGTAAGAACTTGTATGTCTTTAAAAAAATCATAATTACCATACTTTTTTAATCTTCCTGAACATAATGATATAACATCTTCTAACATCTTAGTCATTGAAGGTTCATTTATAAAAAAGAAATCTTGTAATTTATCTTTTAGCTCTTCTTTTGGTGTTTCTAAAAAGCTTTCTCCATTATTTACTTTATGAGCATTTATTATTATTTGACTTTGTGCAGCTTGTCTAAAGATTTCGTTTAGTTCTATTACTTCTATTTCTCCTGAATTTATAATATCCTTTAATACATTGCCTGGACCTACTGATGGTAATTGATTTATATCTCCTACTAGCACTAATTTTGTACCTATATATAAGCCCTTTAATATATAGTTCATTAAAAATACATCTACCATAGACATTTCGTCTATAATTATTATATCACTGTCTATTGGTGCTATCTGATAATCTACTCTTTCCAATCCTAGCGTTTCTTCCATTTTTCCCAATGATAATAATCTATGTATTGTTGTTGCATCTTCTCCTGTTGCTTCACTCATTCTTTTAGCTGCTCTGCCAGTTGGTGCACATAGCACTACTTTTTTGCCTTCATTTTTATATAATTCTATTATAAATTTTATTATGGTTGTTTTTCCTGTACCTGGTCCTCCAGTAATAATACATACATTATTGTCATTTACAGCTTTTATTGCTTCTTTTTGTTTTTCTGATAGTACTATATTTATATTTTTTTCTTTTTGTTTGAATTTTTTTTCAAAATCTTTTATCTTTTTTATGTTTTTTGATTGTTTTAAAATAAGCAATTTTTCTGCTATATTTTTCTCACAAATATAAAATGTATTTAAATACACCCATTCTATTCCTTCTAAATCTTCTATTTCTATCTTTGTTCTTGCCTTTAAGTTTATTAAACTTGTTTCTATATCTTGTGGTTCTACATTTAATAAATTTTGTACAAATGTTATTAAATTCTGTTTTTCTACACATGTATTGCCATTGTTACTTGCTAAAGCTAAACTATATTTAATTGCACTTTCTATTCTTTTTTCATCATTAATTGCTAGTCCTAAGTCTAATGCCATTTTATCTATTTTCTTGAAATCCACACCATATGTTATATCTAATAACATATATGGGTTTGCTTCTATCTCTGATATTGCATCTTTTCCGAATGCTTCATATACTTTTTTACTATTTTGTGCAGATATTCCAAATTTTTCTAAGAAACCTACTATTTCCCATAAGCTCCATTTTTCTGTAAATTCTTCTGAAATTCTTATTGCTTTTTCTGTATTTATTCCTTTTATGTTTGATAATTTATCTGGTTCAAATCGCAAAACATGTATAGTTTCATTTCCAAATGCGTTGATTATTTTTTTTGCGGTCGCTGGTCCTACTCCTGTAATAATTCCGCCTGCTAAGTATCTTTCTAATGCATCTAGTGTTTCTGGCATTATTTTTTCAAATGTTTCTATTTTAAATTGTCTGCCATATTCTGGGTGAGTTACAAATTTACCCATTAGTTTTAAACTATCTCCATTGTTTATAAAAGGCAAATAACCTGTTATAACTGTTTCTTCTTCTTCTGTTTTAAATTCTGCAACCATATATCCATTTATTTCATTTTCATAGATTATATCTGTTATTTGTCCTTTTATTTCCAACATTGTTCTCCCTTTTGTTTTTTAAATTTCTATATAATCATGTGCACATGCACGAATTAGTCTATTCATAATAGCTAGTCCTAGACCTGTTTTTTCTACTCCTTCTATTAATATTAAATCTGCTTTATATGTATCTGCTTTTCTTAATAAAGTAAAAATATTTTTACTTATCTCTTCTAGTGAATTGCCCATATTCAGTTTGTTTGGTATATTATATTTTTCTAAATTTTTTGTTTTACATAGTACTACTACATTTTTATTTTGTGATAGTTCATTTATTTTTTGTGCCATTTTATCATTATCTTTACTATATATTAATACACATTTTGTATTTGGTGAATAGTGTTTATATTTTATTCCTGGAGATAATATTTTTTCTCCTTCTTTATATTTACCTAATATTTGTTTTTCTATATGTACCGGAATTTTTAGAGCTTGTATATCTTCCGGTGTTATCTTGCCTGGTCTTAATATATGTACTACTCCGTCTTGTACTCTTATAACTGTTGATTCTATTCCTATATCTACTTTACCACTATCAATTATATATTCTACTTTGCCATCTAATTCTTCTATTATATCTTCTACAAGTGTTCCACTTGGTTTGCCAGATATATTGGCACTTGGTGCTGCTATTGGACAGTTTGAATATTCTATTAATTTTCTTGCTATTTGATTACTTGGCATTCTTATTGCGACTGTGTCTAAGCCACCAGTTATTATGTCTGGTACTATTTTTTTCTTTTTAAATATTATTGTAAGTGGGCCTGGCCAAAAGTTTTCTATTAGTGTTTTTTCTACTTTTCCTACTTCTTCTACAAGTTGTTCTAACATTTCTATATGTGAAATATGTGCTATTAATGGATTATCACTTGCTCTTCCTTTTGCAATATAAATTTTTTTAACTGCCTCTTCATTTAATGCATTTGCACCTATTCCATATACTGTTTCTGTTGGAAATAGTACTAATTTTCCTTGTTTTATGGCTTCTGCTGGAGCTTTTAATTCTTCAAAATTATTATTTTTTTTAAAATTTATGTATTTTGATTTCATTATTGTACTTCCTATTATTAATCATCTAAAAATTCTTTATATGTTTTTAAAATGTTTAAATTGAATTTGCCTGGTTTTACAGTAAAGCTTTGTTTTATTTTAACATCTACATCATATAAATCTTTTAATTTCTGCATATTTTCTTTTTTGTGTCCTATTATATTATTTGCATCTTCTGGATGTGCTTCTATCTCAATTTCTGCTACTTTTGTGTTTACTTTTTTTATCGCTGATAATATTCTATCATACCATATGCTATCTTCCACAAGTTGTCCAAAAGCTTCATGATATGGTCCTGCTACTACTTCGCTGTTGATATTTTCCGGGTTTGATATTATATCTGTATTTTGTAATCCCATTCGTATTACTGTTATTTTTTTGCTATCAAAAAAGTAATATAATTCTTTACATCTTTCTACTGCCTGTTCTAATGTTATTGGATAATATTCTCCCTTTGCAAATTCTCTTTCTAGTTCGGTATGCTTTATTATTAATACAGGATATAGTCTTACCATTTTTGGTTTTAGTTTTGCTAAATCTTTTGCAGTATTTAATTCGTCTATCCAAGTACTTTCTGGAAGACCTATCATCATTTGATGTCCTAGATTAAATCTATATCTTCTTATTAATTTTGATGCTTTTTTTACATCTTCAAAAGTATGTCCTCTTTTTGCTTTTTTTAGTATGTAATCATTTGTGCTTTGAACTCCTAGTTCTATTGTTTTTACTCCATATTTTTTTAATAATTTTAATTTTTCTTTATCTATATAATCTGGCCTTGTTGATATTCTAATTCCATCTACTTGCTTATTTTGTACATATTTATATGCTACTTTTAGCAATTTTTCCTGTAATTCAATGTCTATTCCAGTAAAGCTTCCACCAAAGAAAGCAATTTCAGTATATAAATTTTCTTCTTTAAAGCTATTTAAAAATTCCTCTATGGTTTTCTCTACTTCTTCTTCTGTTATTTGTTTCATTTGTCCACTTATGCTTTTTTGATTGCAAAATATACAATCATTTGGGCAACCCAAATGTGGTACAAATATTGGTATTATGTATTGTTTAGACATCTTTTCCCTCCATTTTATTTTTTATTTTCTAAGGCAATACGTGCAGCTTCCATTTCTGCTTGTTTTTTTGTATTACCTTTTCCAGTTGCTAAATATTTATCATTACATCTTACCTCTGCTACAAATGTCTTATCATGGTCTGGCCCTTCTTCTTTTATTATGTTATACTCTATTTTTACACTACCATGCTTTTGTAGTTCTTCTTGCAATACTGTTTTATAGTCTTTTTTCCCTACATTTTTGCTTGCTTGTTCTATTGGCCCTTTTAAATTATCTATAATAAATTTTTCTGCTTGTTCTAGTCCTGCATCTATACATATAGCAGCTATTACGGCTTCTACACTATCTGCAAGTATAGCTGGTTTATGGCTTCCTCCACTTAATTTTTCACTTCTGCCTAAATATAATAATTTGTCAAAATCATATTTTAGTGCTATTCCATATAAACTTTGTTCACATACTACTGTAGCTCTTACTTTGGTCATTTCTCCTTCTTTAAGCTTTTTATAGTTTTTATACAAATAATTGCTTACAATAAATTCTAATATACTATCCCCTAAAAACTCTAGTTTTTCATTACTTTCTTTTTTGTTTTCATTTGCATATGAAGTATGAGTAAATGCTGTTTTTAATAATTCTATATTTTTAAATTTATAACCTATGTCTTTTTCAAAATTTTCTAGTTTCATTTTGTTCCGTCTCCTTTATTATTTAATCTCTTGATTTTATTATGATTAATATGCCACTTGATAATTCTATTTCAGCATTTTCCTCAATTTGTTCATTGCTAATTCCTAAACTACTACCAATCTTTAAATTGTAATTATTTAAACTATATTTCATACCTTTCAAAGTTACCCCTGTCACTTCTGTAGTTAATGGTATGATAGATATGTATTTATATTTATTATCTTTTTTTATAATTGTTTTCTTATTTATTAATTGTATTTCGTTATTTCTATCTACTATTACTGCTTTTATATTGTTTTCCAATGCTTCTTTCAATATATGTACATTTGCTATAGTATGGTCTAACCTTGTTCCGTATACCACCTATTATTGTAACTTCTGTTACAGTTAATTTTATTGCTAAATTCAATGCAGCTTCTGTATCTGTAAAATCTTTTTCAGGAATTAACCTTTTAATATTTGATTTTAAATCTTTATATTTTTTTAAAATTTGTTTATCTATTGAGTCAAAATCCCCCACAATATAGTCTGGCTCTATTTGTAAAACATCTAAACTTTCTAAGCCTTTATCAACTGCTATTATTATATCATATTTATTTGTTTGTAAATGTTTTTTTAAAAAATTTTCATCTATTTTTCCGCCGGCTTATAATTAAAGAATTCAATTTCAACTCTCCTTTATAATATAAGAGGCTAGTTCATCTAACCTCTCACATCTCATCTCTAATTTCTGACCTCCGATTTTCTGACTTCTGATATCTAGTTAATCGCTTCCATAGTTTCTTTTGCTATTTCTAATTCCTCGTTTGTTGGAATTACTATCATTTTTACTTTTGATTTTGACTTACTTACAATTCCTTCATATTGTTCATCATCATTATGTGAATCATCAAATATTATTCCTAATGGTTCTAATCCTGATACGCATTTATTTATAATATCTAGGTTATGTTCTCCTATTCCACCTTCAAATATTATTGCATCTACATTTCCTAGTACTGCCATATATGCTCCAATATATTTTTTTACTCTATATGCAAACATATCTATTGCTAGTTGTGCACGTTTGTTTCCTTCTTTTGCTAATCCTTTTAAGTCTCTTATATCTCCTGTAATTTGTGATATTCCATATAATCCTGATTTCTTATTTAGTACTGTCATCATTTCATCTATTGATAAATTTTCTTTTTTCATTACAAATTCTAATATTGCAGGGTCTAAGTCTCCTGACCTTGTTCCCATTATTAAGCCTTCTAATGGTGTTAATCCCATTGAAGTATCAACACATACTCCACCTTTTATTGCAGCAATACTTGAGCCATTTCCTAAGTGACATGAGATTATATTTATTTCTTCTTTTTTCTTACCTAATTTTTTTGCTGCCTCTTCTGATATAAATTTGTGTGAACTTCCATGTGCCCCATATCTTTTTATCGCATATTTTTCATAATATTCATATGGAATTGCATATAAACTTGCATATTCTGGAATTGTAGTATGGAAGGATGTATCAAATACTAATACTTGTGGTGTGTTTGGCATTAGTTCTAAACATGCATTTATTCCTTGTAAGTGTGCTGGGTTATGTAATGGTGCATATTCTATTGATGTGTTGTATTCTTTTAAAACTTCATCTGTTACTAATGTTGTTTTTGTAAAGTTTGGTCCTCCATGCACTATTCTATGTCCTATTGCATCTATTTCACTTAATTTTTTTATTGCCCCTACTTCTGGGTCTAGTAGGTATTTCATAACTAGCTCAAAAGCTACTGTGTGATTTGGTAATGGAACCTCTTCTATAATTTTTTTAGAGTCTCTTTTATATTCTATAAATGGACTGTCTATAGATTCTACTCCTATTCTGTCGCATTTTCCTGATGCTAGTACTTTTTCATTTTCCATATCTATTAATTGATATTTTAGTGATGAACTTCCACAATTGATAACTAATATTTTCATTTAACTTCTCTCCTTTTTATTAGTGGCTTTAGAGCCATCTTTTATATTTTATTGAGCTTGAACAGCTGTAATAGCAACTGCTCCTACTATATCATCTGCCTTACATCCTCTTGATAAATCATTTACTGGCTTTGCCATTCCTTGGCAAATTGGACCATATGCTTCTGCTTTTGCAAATCTTTCTACTAATTTATATCCTATATTTCCAGCATTTAAATCTGGGAACACAAGTATATTTGCTGTTCCTGCAACATTACTACCTGGTGCTTTGCTCTTTCCAATTTCTGGTACAATAGCTGCATCTAATTGTAATTCTCCATCTAAAATTAAATCTGGTACTTTCTCTTTTGCAAGTTTAGTAGCTTCTCTTACTTTTTCAACATCTTCAGATTTTGCACTACCATATGTAGAATATGAAAGCATTGCAATTCTAGGCTCTGCTCCAATTATCTGTTTATAGCTTTCTGCTGTTGATATTGCTATTTCTGATAATTCTTCACTATTTGGTTTTGGATTTAACCCACAATCAGCAAAAGCAAAAACCCCATTATTTCCATATTCACAATTTGGAACTACAATTACATTAAATGTTGATACTAGTTTTGTTCCTGGTTTTGTCTTTATTATTTGAAGTGCTGGTCTTAATGTATCTGCTGTTGAATGTATTGCTCCTGATACTAAACCATCTGCCTCCCCTAATTTTAACATCATCATTCCAAAAAACACTGGATCTAAAATTAGTTTTTTGGCTTCTTCTATTGTCATTCCTTTTGCTTTTCTTAATTCATAAAATGCTTGCACATATTCATTATATTTCTCTGATTTAGCTGGGTCAATAATTTTAGCTTTTTCAATATCTAAATCGTTTTCTTTAGCAATCTTTTTTACTTCTTCTTCATTTCCAATTAATACTATATTTGCAAAACCTTCTTTGCATATTTTGTCTACAGCTGTTAATGTTCTTATTTCAGTTGCTTCTGGTAATACTATTGTTTTTATTTGTTTTCTTGCTCTTTCTTTTATATCATCTATAAAGCTCATCTATTTTCCCTCCAATCTTGAACTTTAATATTATATAACAAAACTGTCTAAAATACAATATTTTAGACAGTTTTTCAGTAAATTTTATGGTTACCACTCAGACTTAAATGAAAGAATGTATCAATATATGTAGATATGTAGGGGCGAGCATTGCTCGTCCTAACTTCAATGAAATTACCTAGTATTAATGTTAATAAATAATCTAAAAAAGGGCGAGCAATGCTCGCCCCTACGTGTATAAGATTTATTCTAATTTATAGTTTTTGTTATATTACATATTTCTTAATTAGTAATATTCCTCCTGTTATTATTAAT
>ERZ1643249.2070-NODE-2070-length-19232-cov-9.990197_pt1 | contig 19232 bp, 13 predicted proteins | sample MGYA00579263_ERZ1643249 | MGnify/ENA primary metagenome ERZ1643249 (study PRJEB29033, sample SAMEA4952264) | chicken gut metagenome | biome: Broiler Chicken; feature: Gastrointestinal Tract; material: Caecum | place: Ireland | collected 2018 | study: Broiler... | reverse complement strand
AAAATATTAATAAATATACAGTAGTAGCAGTAAATGATGAAATATATGTAGAAGAAATAAAATAAGATTTGCCGACTCGAAAAGTTACGCAGTAATTTTTCTTTTGAAAATAAAGTATGAAATATTAATTTTTTTTAGAGTTGCGTAACTTAAAAGTTTCTTTTTCAATAGAAAAATTCGTTAAGTTAGATACTTAACGAAATAGAACTAAAAACATAATACCAATAAAACATAGTAATGTCAATAGATGGAAAAGATATAAAGTAAAAAATTTAATAAAGAGAAAATAAAAAAATAAAAAACAGAAAAAGTTTATTTTTATAGTAAAATCAAGCTTTTTCTGTTTTTTTATATTTTCATAGAGTATTTAACTAAAAGAAAAAATCAAGAATCCATATGTTACAGTTTATAGCTATTTAGTAAAAAACCATAAGTTATATTATAATATTTTATTTATTAAATGGATGGTATTAAATAAAATAACTGCTGGTTTAATTAGATAAATTTTTAACTGAGAATTGTAACATCCATATTATTAAAACTTAAGAAAAAAGAAAGGAAAAAGATCATATATGAAAAATGTAAAAAAAATAAAAGCAAAAAGAAATTTGAAAATTCAAGGACAAAAAGGTATAACTTTACTAGTTCTAGTAGTAACAATAATAGTGCTATTAATCTTAGCAGGAATAACAATAGGAGCATTAACAGGAGAAAATGGGATAATAAAAAATACAAAAGAATCAAAGGAGCAAACAGAAATAGCAAATGAAAAAGAAATATTAGAAAAAGCAACAGTAGAAGCAATGGGCAAAAACAAATATGGAAATATAGAAGAAAGTGAATTGCAGAATGCATTAAATAATGAAACAGGAGATGGAAAAACTGAAGCTGTAGATGTAGGAGAAGAGTTTGAAGTATTATTTAAAGAGAGTAATAGATATTACACAGTAGATAAAGATGGAAATGTTGGAGAAATGCAAGAGTATGTAGAAGACAAATATCCAGGAGATATAACAGTAGGGGAAAATGGAGAAAAGTTAGATGGAGACACTGAAAAAACAGCATATCAAATATGCTGTATAGAGGATTTGGTTGCATTTTCAAATATGGTAAATGGAGAAGGTGTGATACTAGAAAATGGTCAGGCAACTAAAATAAATACCCCAAATACTTTTTATGGAAAGTATGTAGTTTTAAAGACAGATTTAAATTTTAAATCTAAATTATCGTATATGGACAGTGAAAGAACAGATTTTGGAGATATTAATGGAAATGATAATGATGGAAATACATTAATGAATGAAATGATAACAGGTACAGGTTTTAAACCAATAGGAGATTATACAACTACAAAAAATAATAGTTCATTTTATGGTATTTTTAATGGAAATGAGAAGAAAATAAAAAATATATATATTAATAATAATGGTTATGCAGGACTATTTGGAAGAAATGTGATAAATAATGGTGGTAGTAACATGATAAAAAATATAGAAGTTACAGGAGATATAAAAGGAAAAATAGCAGGAGGGATAATAGCTAGTACATATTCATATACATCAGAAAATAGTTGTCAAGTAATAAATTGCATTAATAGAGCAAATATAATAGGAGATGAGATAGCAGGAGGAATAATAGGGGAAAAAACATCTAGTGATGGAAACTTCATAATTGCAGATTGTGTTAATTTTGCAGAAATTAGTAGTGATACAGTTGCAACTGGGGGAATTATAGGATTGGCATATTCTAATACCAAAATTTATAATTGCTATAATATAGGAAAAATATTTAGACAAAATACCCAAGAAAATGGTTATACAGGTCTTGGTGGAATAGTAGGAGTAGCTATGTATGGAAATAATATTATAAATTCATATAATTTAGGAGATGTAGAAAATAAAGGAAGTGTTGGTAATACAGGTGGAATAGTAGGTTATAAGGGTTGGGCAGAAACCTATTTAGAAAATTGCTATAACACAGGTAATTTATCAGGAAGAGTAGTGGGAGGAATTATAGGTAGTTGTAATATTAGCAATGAATTATTAATAACCCAAAATTGCTTCTATTTAAATAATGATATATCAAAAGGAATAGGAAGTGGTCTAAAAGAAGATTCAGAAGATATAAAGGGAGTTAGTGAAAATGAAATAAAATCAGTTGAAATTTTAGAACTGCTAAATAATTATGTAGAAAAAAATTCATTGAAGGATAATATAAATTTAAAAAAATGGAAGTTAGAAGATAATGGATATCCAACATTTGAATAAAATTTGAAAAAATATAAAACCTCATGTATAATAGCAATATATATTATATAGGAGGTTTTTATATATGGAAAATAGAAAAAGAAGAACTAGAGTAGCAGGAATTATTCCTATGAAAGATGGATTTGTTTTTATGCATAGAAAAAATGTAAAGAAAAATAAGGATTATAAAGAATATTATACATTTCCAGGAGGAGGGTTAGAAGAAAGAGAAACATTAGAAGAATGTGCAATAAGAGAAGTGAAAGAAGAATTTGGAATTAATGTAAAAGTTATCAGAAAATTATATGAATTAGAAAATGATGACTTAAATATGAAAGAATATTTTTATTTATGTGAATACATAGATGGAGAATTTGGAACAGGAGAAGGAGAAGAATTTTCTAATAATCCTAAATATAAAGATTCAGGTGAATATATTCCTGAAATTATAAAAAGAGAAGATATTGAAAATTTAATGTTACTACCATTAGAAATAAAAGAAAAATTCTTGCATGATTTGAAGGAGAGAAATTTTTAAAAAATCAAAACTTATGTTTGACATTTTTTTGTTTGTATGATATGATGATTCAAAATAAGAGAATGGAGTGAAGAAAATGCCAAAAAAGAAACCAGAATTAAATAGAAGAGAAAAATCAATATTGCACTTTATCGAAAAACAAATAATGACACAAGGATATCCACCATCTGTAAGAGAAATAGGAAAAGCTGTTGGGCTTAGTTCAACTGCGACAGTACATGGATATTTAGCAAAACTAGAAGAAAAAGGATATATCAAAAAGAAAGATAAAAAAGGAAGAACTCTAAGATTATTAAAAGGATCATCAGGAGAAGCAAAAGTAACATCAAGTAAAGATTTTTATACACAAAAAGAACTAGTTGAAGTACCTATTATTGGAAAAATAACAGCAGGAGAACCAATACTAGCAGTAGAAAATGTAACAGATACATTTCCAATTCCTATAGATTTTGTAGGAAATTCAGAAAGTTTTATGCTTACTGTTAGAGGAGAAAGTATGATAGAAGCAGGAATATTAGATGGAGACTATATTCTTGTAAAAAAACAAAACACGGCTAATAATGGAGAAATCGTAGTAGCATTAATTGGAGATGAAGCAACAGTAAAAACATTTTATAAAGAGGAAGATCATATCAGATTACAACCAGAAAACTCAACAATGGATCCAATCATTGTACCAGACTGTGAAATATTAGGAAAAGTTGCGGGAGTATTTAGAAAAATGTAACAAATAATTATAAATTTCACAAAAAATTCACAATATATATATTGACTAAATGACACTGTGTCACATATAATAAATAATACAGTGTCATTTAATTTTGTCTAAAAAAGTTTTATAGATTTTACTTTATGTTAAAAAATAAAAGATTTATAACAATAAAAAATCTAAATAAAATAAAGAAGGAGAGAGAAATGCTAAAAGTATTAAAAAATTTAAAAAAATCTTTAGGCGCTGTAATAATAATTGTAATATTACTTTGCGTCCAAGCAACAACTGATTTAGCATTGCCAGATTATACATCTAAGATTGTAAATGAAGGAATACAATCTGGAGGAATAGAAAAAGCTTTACCAGAAGTAATATCTAAAACAGATATGGACTCAATGCTTATCTTTACAGACAAAGATAATGAAATATTAGATAATTACACATTAGTTGGTGAAACTAGAAATAAGCATGAAGAAAAAATAATTAAAAAATATTTTGGCGATGACAACAATATTGAAAAAGATTCAATATATGTATTAAAAGATATTGAAGAAGAAAAAGAAGAAGAATTAATAGGAATAATTTTGGATCCATTAATGGAATTGACTGCAGTTACAAACGAAGAAACTGCAAAACAAATAAAAGAACAAATGCTACAAAATATTCCAGAAGAGCAAAAAGCATATATTCAAAATATGAGCTTAATAGAACTAATAAAGCAAATGCCAGAAGAACAGAAAAATCAAACTTTATCAGAATTTACAAAACAGATAGATGGAATGAGTGATTCAATAAAAGAGCAAGCAGCTATATCTTCAGTAAAACAAATATATGTAAATATGGGAATAGATACTGATAGAATTCAAAATAATTACATATTTAATACAGGTTTACAAATGTTAGGAATAGCATTAGTGACAATGATATGTGCTGTAACAATTATGTTATTATCTTCAAGAGTAGCAGCAAAGCTAGGAAAAACATTAAGAGAAAAAGTATTCAAAAAAGTAACAAAATTTTCAAATGCAGAATTGAATGAATTTTCAACAGCATCATTGATAACTCGTAGTACAAACGATGTTCAACAAATACAACAATTGATTACATTATTATTCAGAGTTGTTGTATATGCACCAATTATAGGAATAGGTGGATTTGTAAAAGTACTTACAAGTACAGATAGTTCAATGGCTTGGATTATAGGGATTGCAATAGTTGCTATATTATTTATTGTAGGTACATTATTTATTGTAGCAATGCCTAGATTCAAGAAATTACAAGACTTAATAGACAAATTAAATGAAGTTTCAAGAGAAATCTTAACAGGTTTATCTGTTATAAGAGCATTTAATAAAGAAAAGAAAGAAGAAGCAAGATTTGATAAAGCAAATAAAAACTTAATGAAGACAAATGTTTTTGTTAATAATGCTATGTCAATGATGATGCCTTTATTAATGCTAATCATGAACTCAATTATGATATTAATTGTATGGGTTGGAGGCCATAAAGTTGATGAAGGTATTATGCAAGTTGGAGATATGATGGCATTTATTCAATATACAATGCAAATTGTTATGGCATTCTTAATGATTTCTATGATTTCTATTATGCTACCAAGAGCAGCCGTTTCAGCAAGAAGAATCAATGAAGTTATAGATGCAGAGCCAAGTATAAAAGATAAAGAAAAAACAAAGAAATTTGATCCAAGTAAAAAAGGATTAGTAGAATTTAAAAATGTTTCATTTAGATATCCAGATGCAGATACTGAGATATTAGAAGATATTAATTTTACAGCAGAACCAGGAAAAACAACAGCTATTATAGGTAGTACAGGAAGTGGGAAATCTACAGTAGTCAATTTAATACCAAGATTTTATGATGTCACTGGTGGAGAATTATGCATAGACGGTGTTAATGTAAAAGATGTTTCACAAAAAGATTTAAGAGATATCATAGGATTTGTACCACAAAAGGGTGTGCTATTTTCAGGAACTATAGAATCTAATATAAAATACTCTGATGAAAACATGTCAGATGAAAAAATGATAGAAGCAGCAGAAATTGCACAGGCAACAGAATTTATTAATGAAAAAGAAAATAAATATAAAGATCCAATTGCACAAGGCGGAGGAAATGTATCAGGTGGTCAAAAACAAAGATTGTCAATAGCAAGAGCAATTGCAAAAGATCCAGAAATTTTTGTATTTGATGATAGTTTTTCAGCTTTAGACTTTAAAACAGATAGCGCTTTAAGAGAAGCTTTAGCAACAAGAACAAAAAATAAAACAGTAATTATTGTTGCTCAAAGAATTAGTACTATTTTAAATGCTGATAAAATCATTGTCTTAGAAGAAGGAAAAATGGTAGGAATGGGTACACATGAAGAATTAATGAAAGATAATGAAACTTATAGACAAATTGCATTATCACAATTGTCTGAAGAAGAATTAGGCGAGAAAGGAGGTAAGTAATATGCCAGGACCAATGGGAGGACCTAGAAGAGGTCAAACAACAGAAAGAGCAAAAGATTTTAAGAAAACTACGAAAAAATTAATTCGTAATTATTTAGCAAAATATAAAATACCAATTATTATTGTTATGATATTTGCAATTGGTAGTACAATATTTACAATTGTAGGACCTAAGATATTAGGAAATGCTACAACCGAGATTTTTAATGGATTAATAAGTAAGCTAAGCGGAGGAGCAGGCATTGACTTTGGAAAAGTAGCTCAAATTGCTTTTACTTTATTAGGATTATATATTATTAGTGCAATATTCTCTTTTGTACAAAGATTTCTTATGACAAATGTTACACAGAAAATTACATATAGATTAAGAAATGATGTTGCAATAAAAATTAATAAGTTGCCAATGAAGTATTTTGATAAGAAGACAAATGGAGAAGTTTTATCAATTATTACAAATGATATTGATACATTAAGTATGAACCTAAACCAAAGTATTACAGAAATAATTACATCTATATGTACAATAATTGGTATATTAGTTATGATGTTTTCAATTAGTTGGCAAATGACATTAATTTCATTAGTTATATTACCGATAGCGGGAATATTAGTAACTTTTATAGTAAAGAAATCACAAAAATATTTTACAAGGCAACAAGATTATTTAGGACATGTAAATGGTCAAGTTGAGGAAATATATGGTGGATTAAATATTGTAAAAGTATTTAATGCAGAAGAAAAAGTAACAAAGGAATTTGAAAAAGCTAATGAAGAATTATATCATTCTGGTTGGAAATCACAATTCTTATCAGGATTAATGCATCCAGTTATGAATTTTATATCAAATGTAGGATATGTAGCAGTAGCTGTAGCAGGAGGATATTTAGCAATTAATGGGACAATTACAGTAGGAAATATCCAAAGTTTTATACAATATAACAAACAATTTACACAACCAATAAATCAAATAGCACAAATATCTAACATGTTACAAGCAATGATAGCAGCAGCAGAAAGAATATTTGAATTTATAGAAGAGCCAGAAGAAGAAATAACAGCAAAAGGAAATATTGATACATCAAAACTAAAAGGAAATGTGGAATTTAAACATGTTAAATTTGGATATGACCCAGAAAGAACTATTATAAATGACTTTAATGCTAACGTACATGAAGGACAAAAAATAGCGATTGTTGGACCAACAGGAGCTGGTAAAACAACAATGGTAAAATTATTAATGAGATTTTATGATGTTACAAGTGGTGAAATATTAGTTGATGGACATAATGTAAAAGATTTTGATAGAGGAGAACTTCGTAAAATGTTTGGTATGGTTCTTCAAGATACATGGTTATTTGGTGGAACAGTAAAAGAAAATATTAAATATAGTAAAGAAGATGCAACAGATACAGAAGTTGTAGAAGCAGCAAAAGCAGCACATGTACATCACTTTATCAAAACATTGCCAAATGGATATAATTCATTAATTAATGAAGAATCAACCAACATATCAGCAGGTCAAAAGCAGTTACTTACTATTGCCAGAGTTATATTGGCAGACCCAAAAATATTAATATTAGATGAAGCAACAAGTTCAATTGACACAAGAACAGAAATACAAATACAATCTGCAATGGATAATCTAATGAAGGGAAGAACAAGCTTTATTATTGCCCATAGATTATCAACAATAAAAAATGCTGACTTAATATTAGTTATGAATCATGGAGATATTGTGGAGCAAGGTACACATGAAGATTTACTTGCTAAAAATGGATTTTATGCTGATTTGTATAATTCACAATTTGAAGTCGAAGAAGAAGCTTAAAGCCAATAGAATACTCTATAGCTTGTGAGAAAGAACACTTTAAAAATATTAGCATAAATCAGATGCTTTATTTTACAAAAAGTTAAAATAGTTAAAAAATTCTTGCTTTTGATTATGGAAAATCTACCATAATTAAAAGTCAAGTAGGTTTAAATAGTTACGAAATAAGAGTTAAAGAATGCACAAATAAAAAATTCTATATAATATGATTAAAAAAAATTGAGAAATCTAAAATTTTTGATAACAAAAAATCCTTAAGTAAAACACTTAAAGAAATAAAACTAAAGATATGATAGCAAAAAAATACAGCAATGTCAACAAATAGAAAAGTTGTAACAGAAATCAAATTTAATAAATAGAAAACGAAAAACAAAAACAGAAAAAGCTTGATTTTACTATAAAATCAAACCTTTTCTGTTTTTTTATATTTTCTTAGAGTGTTTTACTAAAAGAAAATAAAAGAATATGAAATATTAATGATATATGGAATTTATCATTAATACAAAAGAAAAAAGAAAGGAAAAATAGGATATGAAAAAAATTTTAGAATCAAAATTTAAAGAAAAACAAAAAATAAAGAAATTAGAAGAAATACAAACACAAAAAGGTGTAACATTGCTAGTATTAATTGTAACAATAATAATATTATTGATATTAGCAGGAATTACAATAGGGATATTAACAGGAGAAAATGGGATTATAAGTAACACGAAAACTGCAAAAGAAGAAACAGAAATAGCAAATGAAAAAGAAATATTAGAAAAAGCAACAGTAGAGGCAATGGGGAATAATAAATATGGGAATATTGAAGAAAATGAATTACAAAATAAACTAGATAAAGAAACAGATGAAGGAAAAACACAGGTAAAAGATATAGGTGAGGTTATAGAAGTATTATTTGTAGAAAGTCAAAGAAATTATGCAGTAGATAAAGATGGTAATGTAAGAAGTATGACATGGTGGGAAACGAGTGACAAAGATGGTAATAATTATATAACAAATGGAGATCTAACATTACAAATAGGAGATTATATAAACTATGATGCAAATGATAAAATGGAATACACATATACAGCTAAACCTGAAAAGACAGGGATTAATACTGGAGAAGGCCAAACATTTAGTAGTAGTTATGAAACAGAGTGGAGATTATTGGGAGTTGAACATAGTGCAGATGGAGATAGCTTAATGTTAATTCCAACAAAACCTATTCAAACAACAAATTCTACAGGTTTAACATTGAAGGGAGCAACAGGATATCAATATGGAATAGAAGAATTAGAAAATATATGTGAGATTTATGGACATGGAACAGGGGCTTCTTATGCAAGAGCAATGGAGATAGAAGATATAAATAAAATTACAGGATATGATCCAATGAATACAGGAGATGGGACCGTTTTTAGAAAAGGAACAATTTATGAGTATGGTATTAATGTAGAAGTTACAAGAACGAGTTATGCAGGAAATACATTAAAATTTTCTAATGGATTGGAAAGAACATATAATTATACAGCATTTAAATATTTTAATGAAAATAGAGAGTGGATAACCATGAATATAGGAGATACTGTCAATTTGACTAATACGTATTATACATATTATCCAACAACATTAACAGATTCATCAACAGGAGAAGAAAAAGGAATAGGTACAAACTCTAGAGAATATGATATGATGTTCTCAGGTAGTAAAAATTATTGGCTTGCATCAAGTTATGAATTAGGAGGAGGGACAAATGAATATATTTCATATACATATGGATTATTTAATGTAGGAAATAATTATGTTAGAAGTTGTAGGGATAACTATCTTATATATGTTGGGTCCATCGGAACTCCAAAGACAAAAGATATTATGCCAATTATATATTTAAATATAGGTATTCAACTACAAAAAACAGAAGAACAAATAAATTCATGTGCAAAATGGGAATTAAATAAGTAGGATAAAAGATGGAATACAAAAATAAAGCAGACAATTAGAGACCTGGTCCGAATTGTCTGCTTTATTCTTATATAGAAAAAATTAAGTTTTTCCTATACGAAAATGTCGATTCACTCTAGTAAATTTAATTTCTTCTTTTTCCAAAAATAGAAAGTATTCTTAGGAAAATGTTTATAAAATCAAGATACAATTGCATAGCACAATAAATATGTATTTTTTCTTGGTTAATATCAGGTTCTAATTGTAAAGCTTTAATTTTATTAATATCATAAATGGTAACACCAAAGAATACAGCTAAGATAACCCAATCTAATATTAAATCAAGCATAGAACTTTTGAAAATAAATAAATTTACAATACTTAGTATTAAGCCAACAATTAAAAATACATTCAAATATGTATGCCAGCTACTCAAATCCTTCTTTGTTTTGTATCCAATCAAACCTAATACACCAAATATTAAAGCTGAAGCTATAAATAAGGTTGCAATCGAAGTTAATTCAAAAACTGCAAAAATTACTGAAAGAGTCACTCCATTTAACATTGCATAAACAAAATATAGTATACCTACTATTAATGGCGGTAATTTTCTAAAAAGAATGCTAAATAATAAAACAGCAATTACTTCTATAATAAGTAATCCAGTAAATGAGCTGTCAGCTAAAATTTGAAAATATAAGCCAGAAGAGTAAGTATACCATGCAATAAGTGCAGAACCCAATAATCCAAGAAACATCCAGAAAAATGTTTTACCAAATAGTTTATTTTCTGTCATATTTTTTACTTCATTTTCTTCCATAATAAACTCCTTTCGTTTTATATAATTAGTATACAGTTAAAATAAAAAATATGCAATATAGATGATAAGAATTTGTAATACTACTTGAATTTTAATTAAAAATATGTAATATTAAAATGGAATATAAATAAAAAAGAGAGGAATAAAATGAAACAAAAAATAAAAAAAGAATTAAAATCATTAGCAGATGAAAAATATAAAGAATTCCATAGTGGTTTATGTCCAGGTACTGAAAATATAATAGGAATAAGGGTACCTGTGCTTAGAAATTATGCAAAAAAGTTAGCTAAAGAATATGATATAAAATATTTGCTAGGAAATATAGATGACGAATATTATGAAGAAATAATGTTACAAGGGATGTTAATAGGTCTAGAAAAAGATAAGAACATAAAAAATATATTAAACGATATGGAAAAATTTATACCTAAAATAGATAATTGGGCAATTTGTGATGTCTTTTGTGCAGGTTTGAAAATTACTAAAAAAAATATGAATGAAATATGGGAGTTTATACAAAAATATTTAAATTCAGACCAAGAGTTTGAAAAGAGATTTGCTGTAGTAATGATTTTAGATTATTATATAACAGAAGAGTATTTAGAAAAAATTTTTGAGATATTTGATAATATAAAAAGTGAAAAATATTATGTTCAAATGGCAGTAGCATGGGCTATATCAATATGCTTGATTAAATATTATGAAAGAACAATAAATTATTTAAAAACAGCTAAAATAGATAAATTTACATATAATAAAGGAATACAAAAAGCTTTAGAATCATACAGGATAACAGATGAGAGAAAAAAAGAATTAAGAAAAATGAAAATTTGACAAAAATATAAAATAAATATTTGACTAATACAATTTTTATGTTATAGTAATAGCATATGGAATAAAAGGAGATACAAAGGAGAGAATAATGAAAAGAGGAAGAAGAGAATTACAAAAAAAGCCACTAAAGCCAAAAAAAATGACGGCAAAAGAAATTGAAAGAAAGAAAAAAATAATTATAAAAATTGCATTAACTATATTAGCTTTAATCATATTATTTATTATAGCAATGATAGCTAACAATTATATAATATTAGATAAAAATAAAACAACAAACTTGGTAATAAATAATAATAATGTTACATCACATTTAAAAAATGAGATAAAACAAGAAAATGGAGTTATATATTTATCACAAGATGATATAGCTAATTTTTTCGATAAACATATATATTTGGAAGAAGAAAATAATAAGATAATAACTACATATAATAAAAAGATTGCTGAAGTTAGCATGGAAGAAGACAAAATCAATATAAATGGAGCTGATAAAGATGTGTCTGCTCATGCAATAGAAGAAAATGGAACTATATATATACCTATTTCAGAAATGACAGAAGTGTATGATGTAGAAATACAAAACATAGAAGAAACAAAAGTAATAACTATGGATTCATTAGATAAAGAGCAAAAGAAAGCTATAGTAACATCTAATTTATCAGTTAAATCATCAACTAACTTTATTGCAAAAACAATAGATAGAATAAAAAAAGGTGCAACAGTAGTAGTAATTTCAAATGAAGGAAAATATTCAAAAATAAGAACAGAAAATGGAAAAATAGGATATATAAAGACAAATAAGATAGCAAACGAATATACAGTTAGGGAAGATATGGCAGAAGAAAAACAAGTTGAAGGAAAAATCAATATGACATGGGACTATTATTCAGAAGTTGGAAGTGCACCTGATAGGACAGATACAACAATCGAAGGAGTAAATGTAGTTTCACCATCATTCTTTTATATAGATGAAAACGGAGAATTTGTAGAAAATATAGGAGAGAGTGGAGAAGCATATATAGAATGGGCACATAACAACGAGTATAAAATATGGCCAATGATATCTAATGCACCAGCAGCTAATGAAAGTTTAGATATAACATCAGAAATTATGAATAGTTATGAAAACAGGAAACAATTAATAGAAAAAATAGTTGAAGCATGTGTAGAATATGATTTAGATGGAATCAATGTAGATTTTGAAAACATGAAACAAGAAGATAAAGATGTATATTCTAGATTTATAATAGAATTAACACCAAGATTAAATGAAATCGGAATGGTAGTATCTGTTGATGTAACAGCTCCAGATGGTGGAGAGACATGGTCAATGTGTTTTGATAGAAATGTAATAGGAGATGTTGCTAATTATATAATTTTTATGGGATATGACCAATATGGAATTTCTAGTGATACAGCGGGAACAACTGCTGGATATAATTGGGTTCAATTAAATCTAGTTAAGTTTTTACAAACAGAAGAAATTGATCCAGATAAATTGATTTTAGGAATACCTTTTTATACAAGACTATGGACAGAAAACTCAAATGGTGAAGTAGTAAGAAGCTCAACTGTAAGGATGAATAGTATAGAAGAAGTTTTACCAGATGATGTTGAAAGAAAATGGAATGACGAGTTAAAACAATATTATGTTGAATATCAAGATGGGGAAAATATAAAAAAGATGTGGATAGAAGATATAGAGTCTTTAAAAGCAAAAGTTTCATTGGTTAATGAAAATAACTTGGCAGGAATAGCGTCTTGGCAAAAAGGAATGGAAACAGATGATGTATGGGGAATGTTAAAAGAAGAATTGGAACGTTAGGATTTACCAAACGTTCCTTTTTTGTTGAATAGGAAAAATCAAGTTTTTCCTATTCAACAAAAAACAACGTTGCACAGAAAAATTTATTTCATAAATTTTTCGCGTCGACAAATCTTTACGCTTCTTTGAGAACTTAAATATATATAGTTAAATTAGAAAAGTAGAGAAAAGTTCTCGCGAAGCGAGATTTGTCCTGGAACGTTTTGGTGTGTTACTAATGTTCTAATTTAATAAAAAATTAATAAATAATATATTTATAATTAAGAAAAATATGGTATAGTATAAACAGAAAAATAATATTGGCGTGAAAGGATGAAGAATTATGTATAATATATTGGTAGTGGATGATGATAAAGAAATAGTAAATGCTATTGAAATATATTTATCACAAGAGGGATATAAAATAATAAAAGCATATGACGGAGAAGAAGCACTAAAAAAGATAGAAGAAAATGAGATTCATTTAATTATTTTAGATATTATGATGCCAAATAAAGATGGAATAGAAACATTGCAAGAAATAAGAAAAAGTAAAACAATTCCAGTAATAATGTTGTCAGCTAAATCTGAAGATTATGACAAAATTTCAGGATTAAATACTGGTGCAGATGACTATGTTACAAAACCATTTAATCCATTAGAATTAATAGCAAGGGTAAAATCAAATATTAGAAGATATGTTGACTTTGGTAAATCTAATGAGAAAAATGAAAAAGCAAATAAAAATTGTTTAAAAACAGGTAATTTAGAAATAAATGATGAGACTAAAAAAGTTACAGTAGATGACAGAGAAATAAAGTTAACTGCCACAGAGTATAACATATTAAAATTTCTATTAAAAAATAAAGGAAAAGTATATTCTATAGAACAAATATATGAAAATGTATGGAAAGAGGAAAGTTATGGAGCAGAAAATATTATAGCGGTTCATATAAGACATATAAGAGAAAAAGTAGAAATAAATCCAAAAGAACCAAAATACTTAAAAGTTATTTGGGGAATTGGATATAAAGTAGAAGATATTCCATAATATGAAAATTATGAGATTCAAAAGAAAAGTTTTTATTTGAAAGAAGAAAATTTTAAGAAGATATGAACCAAAATAAAAAGTATAAAAGAATAAAACAAGAAGAAGGTGAGTAGATGGAAAATGTAAAAGAATCAATATTATTAAAATTTTTATGTTATATATTAATCCCAATTATGATTTTTATTTTAGCAATTAGTATTATAGATGTATCCATTACTTCACAATATGGAGAAACGGGTGGACCAGAAGAATATATAGAAACAGAAGAGTTCGGTCAAGAATATTTATTAACATTAGTTTATAATGTAAGAAATATAACAAAGGGAAAAACAGAAGAACAGGCAAATCCTAATATTTCGGAAGAAGAACTACATTATGATTATTATAATGAAATAGAAGATGATAGTTATGAATACCCAGTATATTATCAAGTAATAAATTATAACAGTACATCTATTAGCAATTATATTAATTATATTATTATTGATGAAGAAAATGGAAATATGTTTACAAATATAAGGTCTAGCAATTATATAGAAGAAATCAATAAGCTAAAAAATGAAAAGAAAAATTGGACTTATGAAGATGAAAACATATCTACTAATATAAATACAATTAATAAAGAAAGTGCAAAATATATCATATCACCATATTATTCAATAGATAATCTTCAAGGATATAAAATATATTCTAATATAGACCCAAGTTCGTTAAGTTATTCTAATTCATTATATGTTCAACAAGCTGTATATAACATATTTAAGGAACATCAAAATCTACCAACATATTTAATACCAATATCAGCAATCTCATTGATTGTTATGATTGTATATTTAATATGGGCAACTGGACATGAAAAAGGAAAAGAAGGAATAGTGTTAAATAGTTTAGATAAAATATCTTATGAAATTATAACTACAGTAATAATATTTATTATAGGAATGATGATGAGTTTTGCAATAGCAAGTATAGAAACACAAATACCACAAAAAATTCTTATGTCAGTATTCTTATTATGTTATTTAATAGGATATGCATGTCTAGCGGTATTAGTTAGTACAACAATAAGAAGATTAAAAGCTAAACAATTTATACGTTCATTTTTAATTTACAAAATTTGTGTATGGATGAAAAGAACAATTAAAAAAATATTTATAAAAATGACAGACAAGAAAAATACAAATAGGAAAATCACAATCATATATTGGGGATTTGTAATAATAAGTATGATATTATCAAGTATGACAAGTAGTGGAATAGGCTTGTTACTATTAGTTGGATTTTGGATATGGGCATATTACAAATTAATACAATATAATAAAAAAATTCAAAAAATTAATGAAGCATTAAAAAATATTTATGATGGAAATCCAAATGTGAAATTAAATGAAGAAGAATTAGAGGGAACACTAAAAATAATGGCAAAATACATTAATGACATAGCAGGTGGATTTACAAATGCAATAGAGCAAAGTTTAAAATCAGAGAGGCTAAAAACTGAATTAATTACAAATGTATCACATGATATAAAAACACCATTAACATCAATTATAAACTATGTAGATTTATTGAAAAAGGAAGATATAAACAATGCACAAATAGAACAATATATTGCTGTATTAGATAAAAAATCACAAAGGCTAAAAAAATTAATAGAAGATTTAGTAGAAGCTTCAAAAGTATCTTCTGGAAATGTAAAATTAAATATAGAAACTATTGACCTAAAAGAATTATTAAATCAAACTGTTGGTGAATTTGAAGATAAACTAGAAAAGAAAAAATTAAAATTAGAAATGGATTTACCAAACGAAAATGTGTTAATTAAAGCTGATAATAGATATTTATATAGAGTAATAGAAAATGTATTTAGCAATATTAGTAAATATGCATTAGAAAATTCAAGAGTATATATAAAACTATATGAAGAAAATAAAAGTGTAAAATTAGAAATAAAAAATATCTCAAAAGATAAATTAAATATAAGTGCAGAAGAATTAATGCAAAGATTTGTAAGAGGAGATAAATCTAGATATACAGAAGGAAGTGGATTAGGTCTTTCAATAGCACAAAGTTTAACAGAAATGCAAGGTGGAGAATTTAAAATTCATATAGATGGAGATTTATTTAAAGTTGAGATAAAGTGGAGACAGCGAACTTAGACAATTATAAACAGACACACGGACCAGGTCTGATTTTGTATTATTTATAGGTAATTATTATAGAGATTAAAAATTTTTAAACTTACAAATAATACAAAAAACGACCTGGTCCCTTATCCTCGAAAATTGATTATTGGAATTTTTATTTAAAAAATAAAAATATAAAAAATACTTGATAATTATAAAAATTCATGTTATATTATTAACATAATTATTTGTAATTAAATTCAAAAAATTAAAATCTAAAATTTACATCTAAAAATCAGTTTCAAAAAATTTATTCAAAGTTCTTTATAAGAAATATATTCAAAAGAATAAAAAATTTCAAAAACACTTTTTATATATTTATAAATTTAATATTATTTTATTTCATAAGAATAACATCAATACTTATATTAATTTAATTAATTCAAATATTTAAATTTTCAAGATATTATCCAAAAGAAAGTAAAGTTTATTTGTAAAAAATGATTACATTGAAAGAATAATCTAGAGTTGATATTTTTAGTTATGTCATCAAGTTTTAGGTTAAAGAGATTTATTTATAAATAATTATAAATCAAGATAAAGAGGAATTATATGTATCAAAAAGAGTTAGAATATCATAGTAAATGGAAAATAATAGAAGAAAAAGACCGAAAACTAATATTGACAGAGGACTTGGAGTTACATATAATAGAAATACCAAAAATATACGGAAAAGATGGAAAAGAAGAACTAAAAAAATGGATATATTTTATAGAAAATCCTGAAAGTGAGAAAGTGGGGGAGTATATGAAAGAGAATAAAGAAATTAATTTATTGTAACTATATTATAATTAAAATTTGTAATTAAACTTGAAAAAAAGGACAAGATAATATATGATAACATCGATAGAGGTGAGAAATGAAATCTAATATTTTTAAATATTTATTTATAATTTTTGTAGTAATAATAGTAATTGTAGCATTTGTGATAATAAAAAATAATGAAAAAGAACAGCAAACAGAAGAAGATTCTTCAACAGGAACTAGCCAAGAAATTGTAAGAGAAATAAGAGTAGGAATAGCTCAATGTGATACCTTAAATCCGCTATTAACAAATAATAAAAATGTTCAAGATGTAACAAAATTGATTTTTGAACCATTAGTTGACATATCTTCAGACTATAAAGCTACTCCAGTTTTAGCAACAGAATGGGCAAAACAAGATGAAACTACTTATATAATAAAATTAAGAGAAAATGTTAAATGGTCTAATGGAGAAAGATTTACATCAACAGATGTTCAATTTACATATGATAAATTAAAAGAAAATACTTCAATATATTCAAGTAATCTTGAACATGTAACAATGATAGAATTGGTTGATGATTATACGGTAAAAATGTATTTGGACCAAGAAGTTCCATTTTTTGAATATTATTTAACTTTTCCTATATTATCGAAAACATTTTATGATACACAAGATTATAATAATGTTGATATAATTTCAGTAGGAACAGGAAAATATAAAGTAGATGAAGTCCAAGAAAATTATATAACACTTACAAAAAATACTAATTGGTGGGATAGAGACACAGAATTATCTTTAGAAAAGATAATAGTTAATGTATATGATTCTGTTGGTGAATTATACAATGCTTTTAAGCTAGGTAATATAGATATAATAAGTACAAATAATAGTGGTATACAAGATTATATAGGAACCATAGGTTATAGTTCAAAAGAAATAAAAGGAAGAGAACATGACTTTTTAGTATTAAATACTCAAAATGATTTATTATCTAAACAAGAAGTAAGAAAAGCAATAGCATATTCAATAGATAAAAGCAATATAGTATCTAATGTATTTCAAAATAAATACTATACATCAAGTTTTCCTTTAGATTATGGTTCATGGTTATATCAAGAACAAGATGCAAGTGCAGGATATAACCCAGAGCAAGCTAATCAATTACTATCAGAAAATGGATGGAGTTATAGAAATGGATATTGGCAAAAAAATGAAAATCGTAGGTATCAAAGAATAGAGATGAATCTTATAGTAAAGGCATCAAATGCAACTCAAATTGCAGTAGCAGAAAATATAAAAACACAATTAGCAAGTCAAGGAATAAGATTAAATATTCAACAATATTCGGACCAACAATATAATCTCGCAATACAAAATAAATCTTATGATATGATTTTATGCAGTATGAACTTATCACCTAATCCAGATATGTCAATGTTTTTTGGAGAGGGAAATTTAGCAAATTATACAAGTGAAGAAGTTACAAATATAATGAATGAAGTAAAAAATACTACAGATGAACAAACATTAAAAAATGATTATACAAGACTTATTGATATTTATAAAAATGATGTACCGTATATAAGTTTGTATACAAATAAACATACAATCGTATATAATACAGAGTTAGTAGGAGAAATAAATTCAAACTGGTTTAATCCATTTTGTGGAATAGAAACATGGTACAAGTAATATAAAAATTTTTGAAATAAGTATTGACAAAACAAAAATTTGGTATATAATAGCATTATCAAACAAAAGTTCAAATAAATGAGGAGGAAAATTATGAGTGAAAACGCAGAAAAGAAAAAGGCACTAGAAATGGCAATGAGCCAAATAGAAAAACAATTTGGTAAAGGTTCAGTTATGAAATTAGGAGAGTTTAAAGCAATGGAAATAGAAGCAATTCCAACAGGAGCTTTAAGTTTAGATATAGCATTAGGTATAGGAGGAGTACCTAGAGGAAGAATTATAGAGGTATTTGGTCCAGAGTCTTCTGGTAAAACTACTTTAGCATTACATATAGTAGCAGAAGCACAAAAAATGGGAGGAGAAGCAGCTTTTATAG